>ENA-ORND01001354-ORND01001354.1-human-gut-metagenome-genome-assembly--contig:-NODE-1354-length-17177-cov-2.568800_pt1 | contig 17177 bp, 17 predicted proteins | sample MGYA00242111_ERZ509014 | MGnify/ENA primary metagenome ERZ509014 (study PRJEB26280, sample SAMEA2338694) | human gut metagenome | biome: human gut; feature: human-associated habitat; material: faeces... | reverse complement strand
AATAACAACCAACTGTGCGGTTCTTGGAGTTGCACTTACCAATGTATCCAAAGGATATAATATACTAACATCGGTTGTGAACGGATTTGCGACAGCGTTGGGATTTGCAATATCAATTATAATACTTGCGGGAATCCGCGAACGCAATGAATATAATGATGTACCTGAAAGTTTTAAAGGAATGCCTATTACACTTATTACCGCCGGTCTGATGGCAATAGCTTTTATAGGTTTTTCCGGAATTATATAATTATCGTTTGAAAGGCTGGTAATGAATATGGTGAATATGATTTTGGCCGCTTTTTCAGGCGGTATGGGAATTGTGATAGCTGCAGCTATAGTCAGTGGTGTAGGTGTGCTGATAGGATTATTTCTTGGAATAGCCGGTAAGAAATTAGAGATTCCGGTCGATGAGAAAGAGGTTGCCGTAAGGGCTGAGCTTCCGGGTAATAACTGCGGTGGCTGCGGTTATGCAGGATGTGACGGACTGGCTGCAGCAATAGCAGCTGGTAAAGCTCCGGTCGGAGGATGCCCGGTCGGCGGAGCTGCTGTGGCTTCTAAGATAGCAGCAATAATGGGCGTTGATGCAGATGCAGGCGCAAGGCTTGCGGCATATGTTAAATGTGCCGGAAATTGTGACAAAGCCAAGGATGAATATGTATATACTGGCATTGAAGACTGCAGGATGGCAGCTATGGTTCCGGATGGCGGAGCTAAGATGTGTTCATATGGATGTCTTGGGTTTGGCTCATGTGTCAGCGTATGTGATTTTGATGCTGTTCATGTTATTAACGGAGTAGCAGTTGTTGATACGGATTTATGTAAGGCCTGTGGCAAATGTGTTGCAGCATGCCCTAAGAATCTTATAGAACTGAGGCCGGTTACGGGTGTTGCCAATGTAACGTGCTCTTCACATGACAAAGGCAAGCCGGTAATGGATGCATGTCAGGCCGGATGCATAGGATGTACATTATGTGTCAAGCAGTGTGAAAACGGTGCAATTGAAATGGACAACAACATACCGGTAATAGATTACAATAAATGTACAGGATGTGGAAAATGTGCAGAAAAATGTCCTAAAAAAGTTATTCATATCGCATAAATTTGATTTTTTGCTGGGTGCAGTGCTGCTTATTGCGGCACTGTGCCTATTTGTGGTTTTTAAAACAACCCGCAAAAACGGCAGCTATGTGTGTATAAAACAGGGAAAGAACATAGTAGGCACATATGCACTTGGTGAAGATTCAGAATATGAAATAAAATCATTTTACGGAAGCAATACTTTGGTCATTAAAGACGGATATGCGTATATGAGTGAATCTTCGTGTAAAGACCATCTGTGTGAGAAAATGGGTAAAATATCCAATGTTGGTGAGACAATAATATGTCTGCCGAATGAAGTGTTTGTAGAAATAATCTCGTCGAAGGAGAAATATGATGCAGTCGTTCGATAATAAGAAATTCATGGAAAGCGACGTCGCATTATATGGAATGTTTATAAGCGTCGCACTTGTTATGAGTTATATAGAAGCCATAATACCAATCAAGCCTCCGGTTCCCGGAATGAAGCTTGGTCTTGCCAATATTATTGTGATATGGGTTATGTATGCTATGGGAATAAAGCCTGCCGTGATCATAAGCATATTGAGAGTTCTTCTGTCAGGCTTTCTTTTCGGAAGTATTTACAGTATGCTTTTTGGCCTTGCAGGAGCGGCACTCAGTATAACGGTTATGTATTTTGTACGCAAGATCAATAAATTCACTATGGTTGGGGTAAGCATTGCGGGTGGTGTTTCACATAATATAGGACAAATCATAGTTGCTGTGTTTATACTTGGTAATGTGAGAATATCTTATTACCTTCCGTTTCTGATGATAAGCGGAATTGTGGCCGGGGTTGCGATAGGAATAATCGGAAGTATATTATACAGGAAAATAAAGATACTACCGCAGAATAAGAAAAAATGATATAATGATTCCAACCGTATTTTATAAGGAGACAGTTTATATGATTACGTACATTAAAGGTGTATTAACAGAAATATATAACAATAATATAGTTGTGGAAGCATATGGTGTTGGATATGAGATAATGGTGCCGTCTTCGCTTATGGGAAGAATAGGTTCAACAGGATGTGAAATTAAAATATATACATATCAGTATGTTAAGGAAGACGCGCTTGATTTGTATGGGTTTTTGACAAGGGATGACCTTGAGATATTCAAGCTGCTTATAACGGTTAACGGAATAGGTCCTAAAGGTGCACTTAATATATTATCAGTTATCACACCAGACGAGCTTAGACTTGCAATATTGTCTGATGATGTAAAGAAAATACAGTCAGCTCCGGGAATCGGAGGCAAGACCGCACAGAAACTTATCATTGAACTTAAAGACAAATTGTCACTGGAAGATGTACTTACCGGAGGAATGGATAACTTTGATGCAGGCGATTACGGAGCACAGGCTTCGATTGACGAAGCAGTTGAGGCACATGTCAGTTGATTTCAGTGCAAGGAATGAGGCAGTTGAGGCACTTGTTGCACTCGGATATGCACGTTCTGAAGCATTTAAAGCAGTCAGGGCGGTTGATATTTCCGACAATAACGACAGTGAATATATACTTAAGCAGGCACTTAAGAAGTTAGCATTTATGTAGAGGTTGGCATGGAAAGAAGAGTTATTAATACTGAATTTACAGCCGAGGATGCCGGGATAGAGAATAATCTCAGGCCGGCATCTTTAGATGAATATATCGGACAGGAGAAAATAAAACAAAATCTCCGCGTGTTTATAGAAGCCGCCAAATCCAGAGGAGAGGCTTTGGATCACTGCCTGTTTTACGGACCTCCGGGACTTGGAAAGACTACACTTGCGGGAATTATTGCATCTGAAATGGGTGTCAATATTAAGATTACATCCGGTCCCGCAATCGAGAAACCGGGAGATATGGCAGCGATTCTCAATAACCTTTCGGAAGGAGATGTGCTTTTTGTCGATGAAATTCACAGACTTAACAGACAGGTGGAAGAAGTGCTGTATCCGGCGATGGAAGATTATGCGATTGATATAATGATTGGTAAGGGCCAGACGGCCAGATCGATAAGACTGTATCTGCCGCATTTTACGCTCATAGGTGCTACGACCAGGGCAGGATTATTGACAGCACCGCTCAGAGACCGGTTCGGTGTGGTAAACAGACTGGAATATTATGATGTGAATGAGCTTGAGCATATAATCACACGTTCAGCATCAGTACTTGGGGCGGATATTGACCACGAAGGAGCACTGGAACTTGCCAGACGTTCAAGAGGAACGCCAAGACTTGCCAACAGAATGCTTAAGAGAGTAAGGGATTTTGCACAGGTCAAATTTAACGGTGCCATTACCAAAGAGGTTGCGGAATATGCATTGGACTTACTTGAGGTAGACAAAGAAGGACTTGATAAGAATGACAGAAACATTCTTAACACAATAATCGAGAAATATAACGGTGGACCGGTGGGACTTGAGACACTTGCGGCATCGCTTGGAGAAGATGCAGGAACACTTGAGGATGTATATGAACCATATCTTATATTTAATGGTTTTATTAACAGGACACCAAGAGGAAGAGTTGTTACGGAATATGGATACAGGCATTTCGGCCTGCCGCTTCCGGGTCAGGATTGATTATGAAATGTGCTGATTTCCAGAAAATGATACCGGATATAATTAACAATACGGTTCCGGATGAGAAACTTGATGAAGTAATAGAACATATTGATAATTGCAAAGACTGCCGTGAAGAACTTGAGATACATTATATTTTAAGATACGGACTTGGAGATGACGAGGACGAAGAAGCGACGGATTTTATCGGACAATTGGAGAATAATATATCCAGAATGAAAGCAAAACAGCATAAATTCACAATACAGCGCTCGGTATATGTGCTTATAATGCTGACTGCATACACTGCAATAATCGGTTCATGGATTTATGTATTATTTAAGTATTTTGTATAGGAGTTAAGTCATGAATAAGATTTTACTGATAGATGGTCACAGTATTTTAAACAGGGCATTTTACGGAGTACCGCCTTTGACGAATTTTGAGGGACTCCATACAAATGCAGTATATGGATTTATTAATATTATGCTCAAATCACTTGAGGATGAGCACGCGGATTATATTGCTGTAGCTTTTGATCTGAAAGCACCGACATTCAGACATGAGATGTTTGCTGAATACAAAGGAACCAGAAAACCGATGCCGCAGGAACTTCATGAGCAGGTACCGGTTATTAAGGAAGTCCTTGCTGCAATGACAATACCTGTAATTACACTTGAAGGGTATGAGGCGGATGACATTCTCGGAACACTGGCTAAAAGATGCCAGCGTGATGGTTTTGAAGTATCAATACTTTCCGGAGACCGCGATCTATTGCAGCTTGCCGATGAACATATCAAAATCCGTATGCCTAAGACTGTAAAGGGACAAACATCAATAGAGAATTATTATCCTTCGGATGTCATTGATAAATATCAGGTTACACCTGAAGAATTTATAGACCTTAAAGCTCTTATGGGTGATTCTTCCGATAATATTCCTGGGGTTCCGGGAATAGGTGAGAAAACGGCGACTGCTATCATAACCAAATATAAATCAATAGAAGCCGCATATGCGGATGTCGATAACATAACTCCGGCAAAAGCGCGCAATAATCTCTCTGAACATTACGATATGGCTGTTATGAGCAAGAAACTCGCAACGATTAACATAAATTCTCCGGTTGATTTTGACGTTGAAGATGCGCATATAGATAATCTGTTTACCGCTGCTGCATATGAGATTTTTTCCAGACTTGAACTGAAATCCATTCTCAAACGCTTTAAGGATAATGAACCGATAAAAGAAGATGATTTGTCAGATAAATTCTGTTATATAAACGATTACGCCAAAGCGGATGAAATTATCCGTGAATGTATGAAGTCTGAATACGCAGGCATAAGGCTTGCAGTCTGCGATGGCATCCTCTATGGGGCAGCGCTGGCATTTGAGGACAAATATTATTATATCGGCGTTGAAGGATTTATAACACAGGATTACCTTGCAGACAGTATTAAATCACTTTCGCAAAAGATACATTTATATACGATAAATTTAAAGTCACAGGTGGATTATATCAACCGGGATATCAATGATGACACTGATGACCTGGCAATAATGCAGTATCTTATCAATCCTCTTAAGGATGCATATACTTATGCGGAACTTGCAAGAGAATATCTGAACAGAAACTTTGAATCGGAAGAAGATATTCTTGGTAAAAATACAATTGCACAGATATCTGAAAACGCACCGGATAAGTTAATGCAGATATGCTGTTATGATGCTTATACGGCATTGATGGCACATGATAAAATATATAACAAACTCTGTTCTATGGGAATGAAAGAAGTGTATCATAATATAGAACTTCCCATAATATACGTTCTGAGAAGTATGGAACATGAAGGCATAAGAGTTAACAGAGAGGCACTCAAATCATACGGCGACGTGCTTGCGGTCAAAATAGACGAGCTCAGGTCCGGAATATATGAACAGGCCGGAACGGAATTTAATATAAATTCACCTAAACAGCTTGGAGAAATTCTTTTCGACAGAATGGGGATAGAAGGCGGCAAGAAAACTAAGACAGGATATTCCACATCAGCGGAAGTTCTGGAAAAACTTGCACCTGATTTTCCTATAGTAAATGATATACTCGAATACAGAACTCTTGCCAAGTTAAAATCAACTTATGCTGATGGCCTTGCGGATTATATACGCGATGACGGAAGAATCCACGGTACTTTTAACCAGACGATAACTGCGACTGGAAGAATAAGCAGTACGGAGCCAAATCTCCAGAATATTCCGATTCGTATGGATATAGGCAGACAAATCCGTAAAGTATTCATTCCAAAGGAAGGATATATATTTACCGATGCAGATTATTCGCAGATTGAATTAAGGCTTTTAGCACATATGTCCGGTGATGAGACCCTTATCAATGCATATCGTGAAGATAAGGATATACACAAAATAACAGCTTCGAAGGTGTTTAAAACACCGTTGAATGAAGTTACTCCAAAACAAAGGAGCAATGCCAAGGCTGTTAATTTCGGAATTGTCTATGGAATCAGTTCTTTTGGCCTTAGTAAGGACCTGGGAATATCGAGGAAGGAAGCCAAAGAATATATAGACGAATATTTTAAAACCTACCCATCAATCAAGGATTATCTTAACGGACTTGTTGATAATGCAAAGAAAGACGGATATTCGATAACTCTGTATGGCAGAAGACGTCCGGTTCCCGAACTTACGTCATCTAATTTTATGCAAAGACAGTTCGGCGAGAGAATAGCAATGAATTCACCGCTTCAGGGAACGGCGGCGGATATTATTAAAATTGCCATGATTAATGTATACAAAAGACTTATACAAAGCAATCTTAAGTCGAGGCTTATATTGCAGATACATGACGAACTTCTGATTGAAACAGCTCCGGGGGAAGAAGATGAAGTGAAACGCATAATGAGTGAAGAAATGGAAGGTGCGGCACAGCTTAAAGTTCCTCTTGAAATTGACATCCACAGCGGAAATAACTGGTACGAGGCAAAATAATGAAAGTTATAGGCATTACCGGCGGAGTCGGTGCAGGCAAATCAACCGTGCTGCATATGTTAAAAGAATTATGCAGATGTGAAATAATTATGGCGGATGACGTGGCCAAAGAACTTATGAATTACGGACAGAGCCTGTGTGATATGGCAATAAGGCTTTTTGGTACTAAAGCATATGATGAAAATAAAGAACTTGACAGGGCATATATTGCATCGAAGATTTATGCTGATGAATCACTGAGGACGCAATGGACTGATGTAGTGCACCCTGCGGTCAACAAACATATACTTGATAAGATTTCAAAAGCCGGAATTTCAGGAAAATATGACTTTGTTTTTATTGAAGCGGCACTTCTTATAGAAAACGGATATGACAATATATGTGATGAATTATGGTATGTATATGCATCAGAGGATGTAAGACGGGACAGGCTTAAGAAAAGCAGAGGATATTCCGATGCCCGCATAACCGGAATTTTTGACAGCCAGATGAAGGATGAAGAATTCAGAAAATACTGTATAATAGATACGGGAATTTCAATGGAAAATACTTACAATACAGTCAAAAATAAGCTGGAAGAATATCATATCGTGTGATATTATTAAATCTGAACATGTTTGGAGGATTGTTATGCCAGAGATAATCAGATGCCCGGAACAATTTGTATTCGGACTTGATATAGGTACAAGAAGCATAGTTGGTACAGTAGGATATATGGATAAAGCCGGTTTTCATGTAATTGCTATGGAAGTTAAGGAACATGATACCAGGGCGATGCTTGACGGCCAGGTTCACGATATATCCAAAGTCACCGAAGAGATACAGATTGTGAAATCTTCACTTGAACTGAAAATAGGCAGACCGCTGACTAAGGTATGTATAGCGGCAGCAGGACGTGTGCTGAGAACGGTTACGGTTAAGGCAGTTAAGGAGTTTGATGATGACCACCGCGTTACGGGGGAAGACATTTATAATCTTGATTTTGCCGGAGTAGAACTTGCACACAGACAGATTAATGAGAAAGAATCAGACTCGGATTTCTATTGTGTCGGATATACACCTGTTAAATATTACATAAATGATTACGAAATAAGTAATATTGAAGGGCATAAGGCTGACAGGATTTCAGTAGAATTACTGGCAACATTTCTTCCTGAGGAAGTAGTGGATGGACTGTATGCTTCTGTTGAAGGAGCCGGGCTTGAAGTTGCTAATCTTACATTGGAGCCTATCGCAGCCATGAATGTTGCGATACCTGAACAGTACAGATTACTTAATATAGCACTTGTTGATGTCGGAGCAGGCACATCGGATATATGTATTACAAGGGACGGCAGCGTTGTGGCATACGGAATGATTCCTTGTGCCGGAGATGAACTTTCGGAGATGATTGCCAGAAATTATCTGGTGGATTTTGCGCAGGCAGAGAAGATTAAGATGGCTGCCGGTACATCGAGAAAGAAAATAGCATTCAAGGATATTATGGGAACCAGAATAACAGTTACACCGGAAGAGGTTGTTAATGTGACAAAGCCTGTTACGGATAAGATTACAGGTGATGTTGCCGACAAAATCATCGAACTTAACGGGGGCAGACCTGTAAGTGCTGTTTTTGTAGTCGGAGGCGGTGGTAAGATTCCGGGATTTACAGCGGGACTTGCACATAGACTTTCACTTCCTGAGGAAAGAGTTGCACTCCGTGGCAAGGAAGTACTTGGCAATATTGAGTTCGCAATAGATAATTACAAGAAAGATTCTCTTTTCGTAACTCCTGTCGGAATATGTATTAATTATTACACGCAAAAGAATAATTTTATATATGTAACGGTTAACGGTGAGCGTATTAAATTATATGATAATAACAGTCTTACGGTTATCGATGCTATAATGCAGTCCGGTTATCCTAATGAACTTCTTTTCCCAAGACGCGGAACGGCGGTTAATTATACGCTTAACGGCGTGGCAAGGATGGTGCGCGGCGAAGCGGGAGAACCTGCACGCATACTTAAGAATGGCAAAGAAGCCAATATGAATATGCAGATTGAGAAGAATGATTATATAGATATTATAGAATCGACAGTCGGTGAAGCTGGAAAGCTTGCAATAGGAAGTCTGCCTGAATATAAGTCACAGATAGAATTCTCAATTAACGGCAAACTTGTGAAATGCCCGAAATTTGCCTATGTTAATGGAATATTACAGCCTTCGTCATATGTCATTAAAGACAATGATTCGGTAGTGATGGAGAATTATTATACGGTAAGTCAGCTTTTTGAGTTCCTTGATATCCCGTTAGACGGGGTATGTATCAAGGTCAATAACGAAGATGCCGGACCTGATACCAAAGTCTATGAGAATTTTAATGTCAGATATGACGAAATCGAGGATGAACCGGTAATTCATGACGAAGGATCTCCTAAAGAAGAGCCGAAAACTGCCCGGAAAGAAGAGCCGGCTGAGGGTGCCTCAATACAAATTACAGTAAATAATACACCTGTGATGCTTAAGAATAAGACACATTATACTTTGGTTGATGTATTGGATTTCTATCCGTTCGATCTCTCGAAGATGGGCGGGACGGAGCTGTATACGGCAATCAATGGTGTCAAATCGGGATTTACCGATCCGGTGCATGCAAATGACAGTATAGAGATATATTGGATAGGATAGAGGATACATTAAGAATGCAGAACAAAGAACAGATTTTGGAACTACAGGCTATTTTTTCCAGAAGACATATAGGGATTCTGGTAGCTATGTTGTTATTTATGACGAATAACCTTATTATAAATAATAATAATGATGGAATGAAATATATATCATGTGCGGTAATATGTCTGGTACTTATGCTGGATGTGTTTTTTGCATATTTTTCATTCTTTCATAAATATGTGCTTGTTGTTATATTGAGGTTTGCCGAGATGGCGATCATCGGTATGATGATAAGTGATGTCGGCGGTACCGGAATAGGCGGAATGAGTGACCTTTTTGTAATCATGTTCTATGCCATGTTTATGATAGAGACTGTATATATGACTGATCTGTCGGATCCTGGCAACCGTGTTAAGTTCGCATTGCTGGGACAGATTCCTTATGTGATCAGGATATTATATATAATTATATCAGGTGAATCGAATTATACAGCACATATCGTAAACACGGTTATTATGGGTGCGGTATCATTCATGATTATGTTTTCGGTGACACGTTATTGCGGTAAAATGCAGGAATACTATGATCAGTGTATTTTATCCAGAGACAGAATGCTTGACCGTGCCAAAGATAATACGGATAAGATCAATGAAAGCCAGAATACAATCCGTGAAGCGAATGAACAGCTCGGAATTAAGAAATTTGAGCTTGAGGAAGCTTACAAAAGGATTAATGTGGTTAATTCTAATAACAGTCTTCAGAACAAATTCTTAAGAATGCTGCTTATGTCTTCTCTCGATTTGAATCAATTGATTTCAAAAGCTCATGCAATGTTTGAAAATGATTTTCATATTGATTTTTCGGGACTGATATTCAAAGATAAGAAAATCCGCAGAAAATACGACAGCGGTATTGACAAGTTTTTTGATGACGAGGAAGATTATATCCAGTTTTGTGATTTCTTCCTGAGTTCAGCATTTATATATGAACATAGCGGAATTGATGGACATTTTATTGACAATGATATATCATATGATGAGTTTCCTTTCTTCAAGAAAAAAGGAATATCGGCCATTGCAATCAAATCAATAGTTGCTGAGAATCCCAGATATAACTGTATATATGTATTGTTTAGTGCAAATTATAATATGTTTATTGATAAAGTGGATTTTCTTGAGAATATATTCGGTCAGATAGATATTGTTGCAAAGAATCTGACACTGTATCATAAGGTTGAAGAGATGTCAATCAAGGATGCACTTACCGGATTGTATAATAGAAGATATCTTAACCTTTATTTTGACGATCATTTTGTAAAAGAAAAGAATATAGATCATAATGTAACTCTGGCGATGTTGGATATTGACCATTTTAAGAATATAAATGATACATACGGGCATCTGTTCGGAGACCAGGCGATAGAGCATGTGTCCGGACTTATAAGGGACTGCACAGAGAAGCATAACGGAACCGGATTCAGATACGGCGGCGAGGAAATGGTTGTTATTTTTGAAAATAAGACACTTGAAGAAACTGTTGCCATAATGGATTCACTGCGTAATGATATCAAGAATACATATATAAAGAATGGCGATGAAGCAGTATGCGTCAAGGTCAGTGTCGGAGTCAGTGCATATCCTGAAACAACGCAGCAGATAAATACGCTTATTGACAGAGCAGATAAAGCAATGTATTATTCAAAACAGAACGGTCGTGACAGACTGACGGTCGACGGAACTTTTGAAGGAGAAGAATAATGCGGATGATGAGCATTGCCAGCGGAAGCAGCGGCAATTGTATATACATAGGAACTGATAATGCACATATACTGGTAGATGACGGCATAAGCCGCAAAAAAGTACTTGAAGGCCTTGCTAAGCTTGATCTTAAGGCAGATGACATTGATGCAATTCTTGTAACGCATGAACATGATGATCATATTAAAGGACTTGGAGTCCTTGAAAGACATAGTATTACGCCGATTTATGCTACTGGCGGGACATTGAAGGGCATTTCAGGATATAAGAATATCGGTGCCATGCCGGAAGGCATATATCACAGCATAGAGGCCGGAAGTCAGTTTAATATTAAGGATATTTCCGTTAAAGCTGTTCATATATCACATGATGCAGCAGATCCGGTTGCATATGTCTTTGAATCAGGCAGTAAGAAGGCGGGAATCGTTACGGATCTCGGGACTTATGATGAAAGCATAATCAGTAATTTTAATAATCTGGATACGGTTATGATAGAAGCTAATCATGATATTAACATGCTTATGACCGGGCCATATCCATATCCGTTAAAGCAAAGAATTCTGGGGCTTCGGGGGCATCTTTCCAATGAAGCATGCGGAAGACTTCTGGGAGAACTTATAAGCGACAGGACAGAACATATAGTGCTCGGACATTTAAGTCATGAGAACAATTTTCCTGACCTGGCATATGAGACGGTCAGAATGGAAATTAATCTTGGCGATAATGCTTTTAAGGCAGAAGATTTTGATATTCAGGTGGCACGCCGCGACGTGCCTTCAGATATAATAACCATATAATCATTCAGGAGGACATGATGAACAAAGTAATTATAACGGTAGTAGGTAAGGACACAGTAGGAATTATTGCAAAGGTATGTACATATCTGGCAGAAAGCCATATTAATATTCTTGATATTTCCCAGACGATTGTACAGGAATATTTTAATATGATGATGATAGTTGATGCCAATAAGTCAGACAAGGATATATCACAGATTATTACAGACCTTGATAAGATTGGCGAGGACATAGGCGTGGTAATTAAATGCCAGCGTGAAGAAATTTTTGATAAAATGCACAGAATATAATACCGTACAGGAGAAATCACAATGATTAATATATATGAAGTTAATGAAACCAATGCGATGATCGATAAGGAGAATCTTGATGTCCGTACGATCACGATGGGAATAAGTCTTCTTGACTGTGCAGATGAGAATCTTGAAAAGGTCAAGGAAAATATATACAATAAAATCACGACAAAAGCAAGGAATCTTGTAAGCACAGGTAAGGCAATCGAAAAGGAATTTGGTATACCGATCGTTAATAAAAGGATTTCAATAACCCCGATTGCGCTTGTCGGACAGGCTGCATGCCATACGCCTGATGACTATGTAGAGATAGCCAAGGTACTTGATAAGGCAGCACATGAAGTCGGAGTTAATTTCATCGGCGGATACTCAGCCATAGTAAGTAAGGGAATGACACCGAGTGATGAGCTTCTTATACGTTCAATTCCAAAGGCACTTGCATCGACGGAATTAATCTGCAGTTCTGTTAATGTGGGTTCGACCAAAACCGGTATTAATATGGATGCCGTAAGACTTATCGGAGATATTGTAAAAGAAACAGCTATGCTTACCAAAGATAATGATTCTCTTGGATGTGCTAAATTCGTAGCACTTTGCAATGCTCCTGATGATAATCCGTTTATGGCAGGCGCATTTCATGGCGTAAGTGAAGCTGATACAATAATTAATGTCGGAGTCAGTGGACCCGGCGTAGTAAAATATGCATTAAGTAATCTTCACAATGCTAATTTTGAGGAACTTTGCGAAACAATCAAGAAAACAGCATTTAAGATAACCAGAGTAGGACAGCTCGTTGCACAGGAGGCTTCAAAGCGTCTTGGTGTTCCTTTTGGAATAATCGATCTTTCACTTGCACCGACTCCGGCAATCGGTGATTCGGTAGCAGAGATTCTTGAAGAAATCGGTCTTGAGAGAGCCGGAGCTCCGGGTACAACGGCAGCACTTGCACTTCTTAACGATCAGGTCAAAAAAGGCGGTTATGGCTTCATCCTATGTGGGTGGCTTGAGTGGAGCATTTATTCCGGTCAGTGAGGATCAGGGAATGATAGATGCTGTTAAAGAAGGTTCGCTTACAATAGAGAAACTTGAGGCTATGACATGTGTATGCTCGGTTGGACTTGATATGATTGCAATTCCTGGAGACACATCCGCAGAAACAATAGCGGGTATTATAGCCGATGAAGCTGCAATAGGAATGGTAAACCAGAAGACTACGGCGGTCAGGGTGATTCCTGCGTATGGCAAGAAAGCCGGTGACGTGGTTGAATTCGGAGGACTTTTGGGATATGCTCCTGTTATGCCGGTCAATACATTTGACTGCAGCACATTTGTAAACAGAGGCGGAAGAATTCCGGCTCCGATACACAGCTTCAAAAATTAAACTAATTTATCAAAGAATTAAGGGACGGCTTCTGTAGTCGTCCTTTATTTTATTACCGAATTTATAATATACAATATCGTTGTAAATATCGGATGATTTAATGTCTGTCATAAAAAGCTCTTTGCAAATATCATTTAGTCCGGAAATGTCGTCATGACAGTTGGAAATGACCGGTATAAGTGCCGTTTTTCTTATGCTCCCAAGGAATTTACGACCTTGTGCAGATGAGGCCAATATTCTTGCATATGAAGGAAATCCTGCATTCTCTGCGGTATGAAGCATAGTATCGGTTATTCCCAGGATGATATGCGTAAATGCCCGGCATACCCTTGTGAAAGTTATGTTTTTGGTCTTGACTGCAGCGGCAGCGTTAAGATATGTGAAATCGTCACATCCGGAGTTTAGATAATTACGCATTCTTACGGCCATGGCATCGGAAACGTCCATATATTCATTGAGACGCGATGATTTATCCCGAAGTGCATATTTGAGCAGACAAGACATATCATCCGGAGTGACCGGCATAGTAATATTGTATGATGATTGTATCATATCATAGACGGAATCACTCAAGGCATTGCGTATATGATCTGTTTCCCCGGACTCCATATATTTGCGGATAGCAGTAGCGCTTGATATTGAACCTGTCATAAAATCATCATGATAATTATTGTCACGGCGGGTTATATTGTGCGGAGTGATATTGCTTTTGGTCCTTATTAATGCCTTCATATATTCGATTGCCAGAATATTATTGGGGGCAGCCAGAATTTCCTTGGCATCATAACCATATAATTCACTGAAGGCATGAGAACGCGCTGCAGGCATGTTTAACCCTGACGAAATATATTTTCTGAGGCTTTTTTTATATTCTTCGGGTTCATCGGCAAGGCAGACTGCAATTTCGCGAAGTTTATCAATGGAAGAACATTCGCTTCCGAACGATATATGTGAAATGCTGCCCAGACCGTTAAGTGTGTTTACGGCACCCCGCGCAAACAGTTCCGCACTTCCTGTTGAATATATGACCGGAAGTTCTATTACAAGGTCAGCACCTGATAAAACCGCGCATCCGGCACGCGTGTATTTATCCATAACAGCCGGAGTTCCGCGCTGCATAAAATTACCGCTCATAATTACAACGGCACAGTCGGCTCCGGTGTCTGACTTGGATTTATTGATGTGATATAGATGGCCGTTATGACATGGATTATATTCGGCAATTATTCCCACTGCATTCATGATCTGTTACCTCGCACTTTAAAATAATATTGTTGCATGGATATATTTATTTTAAACAAAGATATTCAAATTGACAACTTTTTTTCTTGTATCTGACAGATAAACAGTTTATAATGGTATTAAAGTTCGGTATTAGAAAAATCCATTTGAATAAAATATAACGTATCGGATAATATACCAGAAAGGGAATAACACAAATGGCATTTATTGATGTAATTAAAGCCAAAGCAAAGGCTGATAAGAAGAGAATTGTTCTTCCTGAAGGAATGGACAGAAGAATCTGGGAGGCCGCTGTAGAAATCGTCAAAGATGATATAGCAGATCTTACGGTAATTGCCACGGAGGAGGATGTTAAGAATAATACCGAGGGGTTAAATCTTGCCGGAATTAATATAATAGATCCGGTCAGGTCGGACAAGCTTGAGAAATATACGGCCGATCTGGCGGAACTCAGGCGGATGAAGGGTATGACTATTGATGAAGCAAGGGAACTTCTTACAACCGATTATGTATATTATGCATGTATGATGCTTCGCGAGAATGAAGCAGACGGAGTTGTGTCCGGAGCCTGTCATTCGACAGCCAATACACTCAGGCCGGCATTACAGTTAGTTAAGGCTAAACCTGGTGTTAAGCTTGTATCGGCATTTTTTATTATGGTTGTACCTGATTGTGAATATGGTGCCAATGGCACATTCCTTTTTGCAGACTGTGGTCTTGAACAGAATCCTGATCCTGAGAAACTGGCTGCAATAGCAGTGGATTCAGCTAATTCTTTTGCCAAGCTTGTTGAGGAGGAACCGCTGGTTGCATTTCTTTCGCATTCTACCAAGGGTAGTGCCAGACATCCGGATATAGATAAAGTTACGAGCGCGTTTAAGATTGCTAAGGAAATGGCTCCGGATGTGAAAATGGACGGCGAATTGCAGCTCGATGCGGCAATCGTTCCTGAAGTAGGAGCACTTAAGGCACCTGACAGTCCGGTTGCAGGTAAGGCTAATGTGCTTATATTCCCGGATCTCGATGCAGGTAATATAGGATATAAGCTTGTTCACAGGCTTGCCAAGGCTGAAGCATACGGCCCTGTTACACAGGGAATTGCGAAACCGGTTAATGATTTGTCAAGAGGCTGCTCACCTATGGATATTGTCGGAGTTGTAGCCCTTACATCAGTACAGGCCCAGCTTCAGATTTAGCATACGATTAACAATAATATATAGATTCCGGAATACCATTAAGCCGGGAAAGAAAGGAAACTATGAATATATTGGTTTTGAACTGCGGAAGTTCATCATTGAAATTCCAGCTTATCGATTCGGAAACTGAGAATGTACTTGCAAAAGGCATTTGTGAACGTATCGGAATTGATGGCAAAATAAGCTATACACCTTATAACGGCAAAAAAGAAACTGTTTTTAAAGATATGCCGACACATACCGAGGCTATCGGTTATGTACTTGAAGCACTTATGAATGAGAAGACAGGCGTAATTAAGTCTTTATCGGAAGTTGGAGCTGTTGGGCATCGTGTTGTACACGGAGGAGAGAAATTTACTTCATCAGCCATTATTAATGAAGAAGTAAAGGCCGCCATTGAGGATTGTAACGACCTTGCACCTTTACATAATCCAGCTAACCTTATCGGTATAAATGCATGCGAAAAATTGATGCCGGGAGTTCCTATGGTTGCTGTATTTGATACCGCATTTCATCAGACAATGCCTGCGAAAGCATATATGTATGGCCTTCCGTATGAATATTATGAGAAATATAAATTAAGACGTTACGGTTTCCATGGAACGAGCCACAGTTATGTATCCAAGAGAGCTGCCGAGATTCTTAACAGACCTTATGAAGAACTCAAGACAATTGTATGCCACCTTGGCAATGGAGCATCACTTTCAGCAGTTAAGTACGGCAAATGCATAGATACATCAATGGGTCTCACTCCGCTTGAAGGACTTATAATGGGTACAAGATGTGGAGATATTGATCCGTCCATAATTGAATTCATTGCTAATAAAGAGAATATGGATATCGCACAGATTATGAATGTGCTCAATAAAGAATCCGGAGTTTATGGCCTCTCCAAGAGACTTTCCAGCGATTTCAGGGATTTATGGAAAGCAGAAGAGGAAGGAAACAGATATGCTGCCATAGCACTTGAAACATTCTGCTATAATGTATCCAAATACATAGGTTCTTACGTCGCCGCCATGGATGGTGTCGATGATATTGTATTTACCGCCGGAGTCGGTGAGAATGATTACAGAGTGAGAGAAGGTATCTATAATAATATAGAATATCTTGGGATTAAGCTTGATAAAGAAGCTAATATGAAACGTGGAGAAGAAGTTGTGATATCTACTCCGGATTCAAGGGTTAAGCTTCTGGTAATACCTAC
>ENA-ORND01001348-ORND01001348.1-human-gut-metagenome-genome-assembly--contig:-NODE-1348-length-17214-cov-3.286089_pt1 | contig 17214 bp, 9 predicted proteins | sample MGYA00242111_ERZ509014 | MGnify/ENA primary metagenome ERZ509014 (study PRJEB26280, sample SAMEA2338694) | human gut metagenome | biome: human gut; feature: human-associated habitat; material: faeces... | reverse complement strand
CTGCGCGCCGGCTGGGGCATGGTCGGCAATCAGGGCCTGAGCCCCTACCAGACGCTGACCACCTACAGCTCGATGTATACGGCCGACCCCAATTCGGACTATTCGGTATCGCCCGACGGCCAGTTCGTCATCGGCATCAACCATGTTGACGGCTTCCTGGATGGCGTCCGGCAATTCGGGAATGCAGGTGACGCGTTCCGGCCCGAAAACACGGTCCGCGATCTTCTTCAGATCCTCAGCCGGCATCACTCGGTCACGCCACGAGTTCTCGGTGACGATCACATGGCTCAGCAACGGTTCGAGCACGCCCAGATACTCCTCGACCTGCTTGTCCCCCATCATGGCGACCACGCCGACGAGCTGCTGGAAATCATAGTTCTCTTCAATGGCGGCACGCAGCGATTCGGCCGCGTTCACGTTGTGTCCGCCATCAAGGATGATGGTAGGCGAGGTACGAATTTGTTCGATACGTCCCGGAATGCGTACGCTGCTCAACGCTTCGGCCACCAAATCGCCGTCCAACGCGCCGTTGACGGGAATCACCACTTCCGCCGCGCACAGTGCGGCGAGCGCGTTGTGTGCCTGATGCTCGCCGAATTTGGCGATCGGCACTTCCGTGTAGGTGCCGTTCGGGGTGCGCAGGGTGGCCACCTGGCCGCCGACGGCCGGCACTCGGGTAACGACTTCCGATTCGACGCCGTCGCGCACCAAGCTGGCGTGGTTCTCCTTGGCCGCGGCCTCGATAATCGGCATGACCTCGTCCTCGTGTGGCTGGCGGCCGATGATGGCGGTGCAGTTCGGCTTGATGATGCCGACCTTTTCCGTGGCGATTTCCTCCACGGTGTCGCCGAGCCATGCCATGTGGTCCATGTCGACCGGTCCGATGATGGCCGCGTCCGCGTCGAGCACGTTGGTGGCGTCCCATCGGCCGCCCATGCCGACTTCCACGATGGCGACGTCGACCGGCGCGTCGGCGAATTTCCAGATGGCCATGGCGGTGAGCACTTCGAAGAAGCTCATCTTCGGCTTGCCCAGCTCGTCCATTTTCATGTCCACGATGGCGACGAGGTCCTTGACCTGGTCCCATGTGTCGACGAAATCGTCGTCTGACAGCTGCTGGCCGTCGATGGCGATGCGTTCGTTGACGTGTTCCAGATGGGGCGAGGTGTATAGGCCCGTACGCATGCCGTAGGCGCGGCAGATGGCTTCGGCCATACGTGCCGTGGAGCCCTTGCCGTTGGTGCCGGTGATGTGGATGACGCGGAACGACTGCTCCGGATGGCCCATGATGTCGAGGATCATCTTCATGCGTTGCAGGTCGAGATTGGTGGTGTTGCGTTCCGATGGACGGCTCATGATGTCGCGTTCGACGTCGATCATGCTTTCGTTGTTGCGATTGGGATGTTCGAATGACATATTTCCCGTTTTCCTCCCGTACCTTGCGGACAGCACACTAAACTTTTCCCATTCTAGATGTCCGCATGAACGTTGCGCGCCGGGAAAAGTTATAGGATGGGTTGCGGTAATTTCCGTACGTTACGAATGCATGTTCAGGAGATGTGATGGGCGAAGTCATTACTGACAAGGACAAGGAATACGAGAAGATGGAGCGGGAGGCCGCTCCGGGACCGGATCAGGCCATGAGCGATCGTGTGAACAATCGTTCGCTGCGTCCGCGTTCCGAGGCGTTCAAGGAGTTCATGACCACCGGTTGGGATGACAACGAGCCGCAGATCGAGCCGTTGGAGTCCTCCAAGTACACGCCGGCGCGTCTGGAGGCGTTGGGCAAGGCGTTCCCGGGCGAGCGTATCGTGATTCCGGCCGGACAGCCGAAGGTGCGCAACAACGATTGCGATTACGCGTTCCGTCCGGATACGACGTTTTCCTACTACACCGGTTTGGGTGAGGATTTCGAGGCCGGCGCGGTGCTGGTGCTGAATCCCGTCGATCCGGATTCTCCGGAGGCGAAGGCCGGCAAGACGCATGTTCCGGAACTGTTCGTGGCTCCGCGTGCCAACCATTACACGCAGGACTTTTTCATGAACGCCCATTATGGCGAGTATTGGGTGGGTCCGCGTGCCGGTGTGAAGGAAATGACCGCGATGACCGGCATCGAAACCAACGACATCGCGCAGCTGCCCGACGCGTTGAGCAAGGATGTCGGCACTGAGGCCGGCGCGGTGCGCGTGCGCGTGATCCGCGAAGCCGATCCGGCGATTACCAGCATGGTCGAGGAGATCCGTGAAGCCAACGGTTTCGCCGATCCGGACAACAACACCGCTGCCGATGACAAGCTGCACGAATTCGCCGCCGAGGCACGCATGTGCAAGGATGAGTATGAGGTTCGTGAGATGCGCAAGGCGGTCGCGGCAACCAAGCATGGTTTCGACAACATTCTGCGCAAGATTCCGTCTTCCCTTGGCAAGCCGCGTTCGGAGCGCATGCTGGAGGGCGCGTTCAACGCCATCTCCCGTGAAGAAGGCAACGAGGTCGGCTACGACACCATCATCGCTTCCGGCGCCCACGCTCCGATTCTGCATTGGATGCGCAATACCGGTACCGTGGAGTCGGGCGAGCTGCTGCTCATCGACGCCGGTGTGGAGGTCAACAGCCTGTATACCGCCGACATCACCCGCACGTTCCCGACCAACGGCAAGTTCACCGATTTCCAGAAGAAGCTGTACCAGGCCGTGTTGGATTCCCAGCAGGCCGGTTTCGAGGCGGCCAAGCCGGGCGCCACGTATTCGGACATCCATCATGCGTGCATGCGCGTGATCGCCGAACGTCTGCATGACTGGGGTATTCTGCCGGTCGATGTCGAGGAGTCGCTCTCCCCTGAAGGCCAGCAGCATCGCCGTTGGCTCGCCTGCGGCGTGGCCCACCATCTGGGTCTCGACGTGCATGATTGCGCGCAGGCGCGTTATGAGTCGTATCAGAACGCCAAGATTCGTCCGGGCATGATCTTCACCATCGAACCGGGCCTGTACTTCCGTGAGGATGATCTGCTGATTCCGCCGGAATACCGTGGCATCGGCATTCGTATCGAGGATGATGTGCTCATGACGGAGGATGGTCCGGAATGGATTTCCGCGGGCATTCCGAAGCAGATCGACGATGTCGAGGCATGGATGGCCGATATGGCCGCCGAAGGCGCGAAGGCCTGAGGACGCATCATGCCCACGCCTGAATTCGTACTCTCGCTACGTGAAAAAATAGGCCACGATCTGTTATGGCTCATGGGCGTCTCCGGCTATGTCGAGGACGAGCAGGGCCGTGTGCTGTTGGGGCGTCGTTCCGACACCGGCGAATGGGCCATGGTGTATGGCATCAACGAGCCCGGAGAGGAACCGGCCGATACCGTTGCCCGCGAGGTCAAGGAGGAGACCGGCGTGGATGTGGTCGTCACCGATCTGGTGTCGGTCAAATCGTCCAGAAAGGTCCTCACCTATGCGAATGGGGACAACACCATGTACATGGATCACCTGTTCATCTGCAGGCCCGATCCGAATGGCAACACGGAGCCGTTCGTCGGCGATGAGGAAAGCCTCAACGTGGGCTGGTTCTCCCCTGATGCTCTGCCCGAACCGTTGGCAGCCACCACGGTGGAACGCATGGCTTACGTACGCGAATATCTGAAGGCCAAGGCGAATGGCGATTCCCATGCCCAGTTTGCCTTCAACGGCACCATCCGCTGAAATCGCCTTCCATACATCATAAAATGGAATCCCCGCAACGTTTCAAGCGTTGCGGGGATTCCTTTTTATTAGATTCCGTGGATCAGCTCACTGCTGGGCGGCAAGCAGCTCATGCAGATGCTCGCGATGCTTGCGCTGTTCGCGCGGATCGGGCACCGGCAGGGAGGCCAGCAGCTTCTGCGTGTATGGGTTCTGCGGATTCTGCATGATCTGGTCCGCATCGCCATGTTCCACGATCTGGCCCTTGTGCATCACCATGATGCGGTCGGCGAGCATGTCGACCACGGCGAGATCGTGGGTAATGAACAGGCATGCGAAGCCGATTTCGGCCTGCAGCTTCTTGAACAGTTCCAGCACCTTCGCCTGCACCGACACATCCAACGCGGAGGTCGGTTCGTCGGCGATGAGCAGGCTCGGCTTCAACGCCAACGCGCGTGCCAAGGAGGCGCGCTGGCGCTGGCCGCCGGACAGCTCGTGCGGGAAACGGTTCATGTAGGCGCGCGGAAGCTGCACCATCTCAAGCAGATCGCCCACATACTTGCGGGCGTCTGATACCGACGAGAACTTCTTGTGCACGATCAACGGTTCGGCCACGTTTTCCGCGATGGTCATCAGCGGATTGAACGAGCTGCCCGGATCCTGGAACACGAAGCCGATGTCGGCGCGCTTGGGCTTGAAATCACGTTCCTTCACACCGTTCATTTCTATGCCTAGAACGTTCAGGGAACCGCCGGAAACCTTCTGCAGGCCTGCGATGGCACGGCCAGTGGTGGATTTGCCGGAACCGGACTCGCCTACCAGACCGAGCACTTCGGAACGGTGGATGGTGAAGTCGATGCCGTCCACGGCCTTGAAATCAGGCTGCATGAGATGACCCGGATACGTGATGGTCAGTCCCTTGGCCTCGACCGCGATGGGCTGATCGCGCCAATCCTTCTCACGTTCGATGACCTTGCCATCGGCATCCTTGACGACCAGTTTCTGGCCAATACGCGGCACGGCGGCAAGCAGACGCTTGGTGTAGTCGTCCTTCGGCGAGTAGAAGATCTGCTCGACGCTGCCCTGTTCGACGACGTGGCCGCGGTACATGACCACGACCTCATCGGCGATGTCGGCGATCACGCCCATGTTGTGGGTGATGATGAGCACGGATGCGTCGAACTCGTCGCGCGCCAGACGCAGCAGGTCGAGGATTTCGGCCTGCACGGTCACGTCGAGGGCGGTGGTCGGCTCGTCGGCCAGAATCAGGCCGGGGTTGAGCACCAGGGCCATGGCGATGACGATGCGCTGCTTCTGGCCGCCGGAGAACTGGTGTGGGTAGTAGTCGATGCGGGTTTCCGCGTCCGGAATGCCGACCTTCTTGAGAATGTCGATGGACTTGGCACGGAGTTCCTTCTTGTCCTTCATGCCATGGGCGCGAAGGCCTTCCTCGATCTGCCATCCGATGGTATACACCGGGTTGAGCACCGAATTGGGCTCCTGGAACACCATGGCCGCTTCGGCGCCGCGCATTTCGCGCAGCTGTTCGCCGGACAGCGACAGCACTTCCAGCTCCTCGGTGCCCGCGCGGTTCGACAGGTACACCGCGCCGGAGGTCGTAGCGGTCTCCGGCAGCAGCTTGATGAGGGAGCGTGCGGTCACGGACTTGCCGGAACCGGACTCGCCCACCACGCCGATGACCTTCTTACGGGGAATTTCGAAGCTGATCTTGTCGATGGCTTTGATGGAACCGGCGTCGGTCATGAACGAGACGCTGAGGTCCTTGATCTCGGCGAGATTGCCTTCCTTGATTTCACTCATCGGTTCACTCCCCTTCCTCGGAAGCCCATTCGGAAGCCACGAATGACGGATCACGGTCGGTGACGGTCACCGGTTTGTCGCTGGCTCCCATCGGATTCTTCGCCGCCTCAAGTTCGGCGACGACCTCGTTGCGCTTGCCTGGCTCCTGGCTGGGGTCCACGGACGTGTCTTCGATGGAACCCACCACTTCGCCTGCGGACTTGCGGGCGCGCAGACGCGGATCAGCCAGATCGTTCAGCGATTCGCCCACCAGGGTGATGCCCAGCACGATGAGCACGATGGCCAGACCCGGGAACACGGCGGTCCACCAGATGCCGGCGGTCACATCGGAGACGGCGCGGTTGAGGTCGTATCCCCATTCGGCGGCCGCGGTCGGTTCGATGCCGAAGCCCAGGAAGCCCAGGCCCGCAAGGGTCAGGATGGCTTCGGAGGAGTTCAGCGTCAGGATGACCGGCAGGGTTCGTGTGGAGTTCTTGAACAGGTGCTTGGTCATGATGCGCCACGTGGAGGCGCCGACCACGCGGGCGGATTCCACGTACGCGGATTCCTTGATGCGGATCACTTCGGCACGGATGGTACGGAAGTATTGCGGAATATAGACCACGGTGATGGAGATGCCGGAGGCGAAGATGCCGCTCCACAGGCCGGACTGGCCGTGGGAGATCATGATCGCCATCAGAATCGCCAGCAGCAGCGACGGGAAGGAGTACACGGCGTCGGCGATCATGACGAGCACACGATCGACCCATCCGCCGAAATAGCCGGAGACCAGGCCGAGCAGCACGCCTGCGAAAATCGACAGCAATACCGCGACGACGATGGCGATGACGGCGGTGCGGGCACCCCAGACCACACGGCTGAACACATCGTAGCCACCTGCAGTGGTGCCCCAGATGTGTTCGGAGGACGGTGCCGCCTGGGCCGGGAAGGAAACGCCGTCGGCGCCCTTGAGCTGCGCGTAGCTGTATGGCGCGATGAGCGGCGCGAAAATGGCGACCAGCAGGAAGAACGCCGTGAGCACGAGGCCCGTGATCAGCATGCCTTTCTGCCAGCCGACTGCGACGCGTAGTTCCTTGATGATCGGAATCTTATGCCAGAATGGCGTCTTGTTGCCGAGCTTGAGCTCGTCCAGACGATTGTCGCCTGGAACGGTGACCTTGTTGGCAGATGCTGCGGTCATGTCAGTACCTCACTCTCGGGTCGACCAACGCGGCGATGACGTCGACGATGAAGTTGACGACGGCCACGATGATGGCGATTAGGATAACGATGCCCTGCACGGCCACGAAGTCGCGTGCCTTCAGGTACTGCGACAGCATGAAGCCGAGTCCCTTCCATTCGAAGGTGGTTTCGGTGAGCACCGCGCCTGCGAGCATCAGGGCGATCTGCATGCCCATGACGGTGATGATTGGAATCAACGCCGGCTTCCATGCGTGCTTGTTGAGCAGACGCTTCTCGGAGACGCCGCGGGAACGTGCCGCTTCGACGTAGCCGGAATTGTAGGTGGCGATCACGTTGGTGCGCACCAAACGGATGAACACGCCGGCGGTCAGCAGGCCCAACGCAAGGGCCGGCAACACAGCGTGACGGAGCACATCAAGCAACACGGACATATCACCCAACTGGATCGCGTCGATGATGTAGAAGCCGGTCGGCGAGACCAGTCGGGAGAACTGCATCTCGCTGCCAAGCGATGAGCGCCCGGATGCCGGCAGCACGTTCAGCCAGATGGCGAAGATGAGCTTCAGAATCAGGCCGAGGAAGAACACCGGGGTGGCATAGCACAGGATGGCGAAGGTGCGGATGCCCGCATCGGCCGCGTGGTCACGCTTGCGTGCGGCGATGCGTCCCAAGCCGATGCCGACGATGAGCGCGACGATGAGCGCGAGGAACGCCAGCTCGAATGTAGCGGCACCATAGTGAGTAAGGATGGTACTCACTTTTTGGTTATCGGTCAATGTGGTGCCGAGATCGCCATGCAGCAGGCCGCCAAGATAATCGATGTACTGCACGATGAGCGGACGGTCATAACCGGCCGCGTGGATACGCTTCTGCAGTTCCTCGGGAGTGAGACGGCCACCAAGAGCGGCGGAAATCGGATCGCCGGTAGCGCGCATCACGAAGAAGACGATGGTTACAAGAATAAATACTGTAGGAATGATCAGCAGAAAGCGTGTGAGCACGAAACGGAAGAATCCGCTTGAAAGCTTGTTTTTCTTGGCTTTCGGCTGAGCCTCGGTTGCGCTTTGCGTCACGTCGGGCTCCTTTTCCTTATTGGTGTTTTAGATACAAATTGAGCCCCTGCCTGACTTAGGCGGGTCAGGCAGGGGCGGTCAAAGCCTTCCGTCAGGCCTTGGTCACGGACGAGTAGCGGAAGCGGAAGGAAGCGTCAAGGACGACACCCTTCACATTAGAACCGGTGACCGCAACCTGGGCACCCTGCAGCAGCGGGATGGTGGACAGGTCATCGGTTTCGAGCTTCTGGATTTCCTTCAACAGGTCCTCACGGGCCTTGGCGTCAGTCTCTCCGGCCTGCTTGACGATCAGATCGTTGACTTCCTTGTTGGAGTATCCGTTGTTCACGAAGTTGCCGTCACGGAAGAATGGGGACAGGTAGTTGTCCGGATCGGAGTAGTCAGGGAACCAACCGAGCTGGTAGACCGGGTAGGAACCATCGGAATCCTCGGTGACCACACGGTCCTTGTTGAACTGGGTCCATTCGGTGGACTGCAGGTCGACCTTGAACAGGCCGCCTTCCTCGAGCTGGGCCTTGATGGCCGCATACTCGTCGGCGGAGGACTGGCCGTAGTGGTCCGGGTTGTACTGGAGCTTCAGGTCTACCGGGGTCTTCACACCGGCGGCTTCGAGGGTCTTCTTGGCCTTGGCCGCATCCGGCTTGCCGGAACCGTCGCCATAGGCTTCCTTCAGGGTGTCGTCGTGGCCGGACAGGCCATCCGGAATGAAGGAGTACAGCGGGGTGTAGGTGCTCTTGTAGACCTTGGTGGCCAGCTCGTTGCGGTCGATCAGGCTTGCAACGGCCTGACGCACGGCCTTGGCCTTGTCGGCGTTCGGCTCGCTGGACTTCTCGCCGTACGGCATGATCTTGAAGTTGAAGGCAAGGAAGCGCTCTTCGCCGCCCGGTCCCTTGACGACCTTGACCTTGTTGTCCTTGGACAGGTCCTCGACGTCGGTCGGGGTCATGGAGCGGTAGGCCACGTCGACCTGGCCCTGCTGCACGGCCATCTTCAGGTTGGAGGAATCGGCGAAGTACTTGACCTGCACAACGTCGTTCTTAGCTGGGGTCAAACCCTTGTAGGAAACGTTCTTGGCATATGCCAGGGCCTCGTTCACCTTGTAGGAGGTGAGCTTGTACGGGCCTGCGAAGGCGTTGTCCTTGACGATGGTGTTGGCATCGGTCAGCTTGTCGGCGGAGAAGGACTCTTCGTCGACGATCGGGCCGGCCGGGCTGGAGAGCACCTGCTTCAGGGTCACGTCGTCCTTGACCGCGGAGTGGAACACGACGGTGGTGTCATCCTTGGCCTCGACGGACTCGATGTTGGCCAGCAGGGAGGACGGACCGTTCTCGTCGTTGATCTTCTTGATACGGTCGAAGGAGAACTTGACGTCGGAGGCGGTCAGATCGTGGCCGTTCGCGAACTTCAGGCCCTTCTTGAGCTTGACGGTGAACTCGGTGCCGTCGGCGCTCCAGGTGCCGTCATCGGCGGCGATGTCCGGAGACAGCTCGGAAGTGTTGTAGTTCTGCGCGTACAGGAACGGGAACACCTGAATCTGCACGGCGTAGGAACCGTTGTCGTAGGAGCCAGCCGGATCAAGGCTGGTGATCTTATCGGTCGTGCCGACGGTGATGGTGTTGCCAGTTGCGGCGCCACCGTCCTTCACGCCGCCGCAGGCGGCCAGGGAAGCCAGAGCCGCGACAGAAGCCAGAGCGGCGATAACTTTCTTGCGATTCACTATGGAATCCTCTCTTTTCTATCCGAATCGCCCCTGTGCAAGGCGATATAGTGACAAGAATCGGCGCGCAATGTTAACCGTACGTTTCATTGGAGGCCGTTTTACCCACCTACCTTATATTCGCCGTTTTCTGCTATGCATTAAAACGGCGAAATTCCAACGTTTTAACGACTAGTGAAAGAAAATAAGAAAAACCAGCCATTTTATGAGACGGACCCAGCCAAAGTCGCATTCAAGGTCTACGTCCTTCTTTTTCACTCATTGCTTTCGCACAGAGAGACCCAGATAAGCGCGCGACACGCGGCACAACACGAATTGCATTAATCAATTAACGGCGTTAATATATTAAGAAGTTCAACGAGGGTCCATGCACTGTCGCAAGGAGGTGAGCATGAGTAGGTACAGCGCCCAACAGTCATCGATCTCGGAAAACAACCGTTCCCGCATCCTGCAATACCTGTACCACAATGGCATCTGCTCACGCGCGCAGATCGCCAAAGCCATCAAGCTCACTCCGGCGGCAATCACCAAAATCACCGCGAAACTGCTGGCGCAGGGCATCATCGAAGAAACCGGCGACATGGACGGAGACAAGAACCGCCGTTCCATCGGTCTGAATCTCAATTGCGCCAAATACCACATCATCGGCGTGAAGTTCGCCCGCAGTCTGGTGCAAATCGCGGTCTTCGACCTCAAGTGCAACCGTATCTTCCTGTCCGACTTGCCTACCGTCAGCGAAGAGCACATCCCCGAAACGGTGGAGCGCATTCGAGATACCGTACGCCAGCTCATCAAGGACGACCCCAGCATCGTGGCCGTCGGCATGGCGGTTCCGGGGCCCTATTTAAAGGACGAAGGACGCACCGCTTTGGTCTCCTCCATGCAGGGCTGGAGGCAAATCAACTTCATCGACGAATTCAGCAACGCATTCAGCGTCCCCGTGTTCGTCGAACAGGACGCCCGCGCCGGCGCGCTGGCGCAGTTCCTGTTCAATCCGGAACTGTCGGAAGGTTCCCTCGCCTACTATCTGCTTGGCGAAGGCATCGGCCTCGGAGTCATCGACAACGGCACCATCTACTACGGCGAGCACGGCACCGCCACGGAAATCGGACACGTCTCCATCGACGTGAACGGCAAGCCATGCGACTGCGGCAATGTCGGATGCCTGGAACGCTACTGCTCCGCCAACGCCATCCACGAACAACTCAACGCCAACCCGAGCATCGTTCCCGGATGCGAGACGATGACGCATGCGCAGGCTTGCGCAGCACTGTTCGCCAAGGCGAACGCGGGAGACGAGACCGCGACGCTTCTGATGCTCGATGTTGCCCGATACGTTGGGTACGGCGCGGTCACCATCATCAACGCTTTCAATCCGACACACATCGTTCTTGGAGACATCATCGCGCAAGCCGGCCAGCCGTTGCTCGACGAAGTCACACAAGTCGTGCGCGAACGCACGATCCCCGAAATCGGGCGCAACACCCGAATCACCCTGTCCGCCCTGCCCGCGGACGCCGCCCTGAACGGCGCCGCGGCCGTAGCCATCAACCAGTTTTTGGAACATCCATCGATGTTCTTCGACGTCGCATAGCACGCCGCCCACCAAAGAAAGGAACCACCCATGTCCAAGCCAATCGTCATCGCCCTCGGTGAAATCCTGTGGGATATGCTCCCCACCGGCAAGCGCGCCGGCGGCGCTCCCGTCAACTTCGCCTACCACGCGTCCCAGAACGGCGCAGAAAGCTACGCCATCAGCGCCGTCGGTAACGACGAGCTGGGCGCCGAGCTGCTCAACGATGCGCACAAGGCCGGCATCAACACGCTGGTGCAGACCAACGAATACCCGACCGGCACCGTCGCCGTGGCACTGACCAACGGCATTCCGGAATACACCATCGTGCAGAACGTAGCTTGGGACCACATCGGCTACACCGACGAACTCGCCGAGGCCGTGTCCAAGGCCGACGCCATCTGCTTCGGCACGCTGGGTCTGCGTTCCCAGGAATCGCATGACACCATCATCAAACTGCTCCAGCATACCAAGGAAGGCGCGCTGAAGTTCTTCGACATCAACCTGCGCGCCAACTTCTACTCCAAGGAGCTGATCGAGGAGCTGCTGGGATACGCCAACATCTTCAAGATCAACGACGACGAGCTCATCATGATGCGTGAGATGTTCTCCATTCCGGAGGGCAACGACGAAGAGGCCTGCAAGTGGTTCATGGATCGCTTCGATCTGGAGTACACCATCCTGACCGGCGGCGCGACCTTCAGCACCATCATCGCCAAGGACGGCGAGACCTCCACTCTGCTGACCCCGCATGTCGAGGTGGCCGACACCGTCGGAGCCGGCGATTCCTTCTCCGGCTCCTTCACCGGTAAGATCCTGTCCGGTGCCTCCCTCAAGGAAGCGCATCGCGCGGCCGTGAACACCGCCGCCTACGTGTGCACCAAGGAAGGCGGCTGGCCGGCCTACCCGACCGAAGGCGTTCCGGATTACCTCGCCGCAGCAGCCAAGTAAGCGTATCTTTTCCTTTCATCATCACCGATTCCGCATGCCGTCAAATAACGGCATGCGGAATTTTTTTACCGGTTTTGCGAAGTTTCGTCGGTATGATGAATCGCCGATAGCATAATTTGGTTTGTCGGATAAACCGTGGTATCTTGAAATTTCTGGCTATAAAGCCGGAAGGTTTGATAATTCAATATTTGGGGATGATCGGTTTCGACGGTGACCTGTTCGTCGCAGGGAAGCGTGCCGAGAACGTAGGGTCCGCTCGTGGATGCCCCCTACAAAAGAATAAGTGCTAAATCTAACCGCACTGAGTTCGCTCTCGCTGCCTGAGCTTCGCGCCAGGATTAACCAGTGAGCAGCCGCTCCGTTCACTCCCCCTCGTCTTTGGGGGGATGTTGAGCGTCGTTTAGAAGACTTGCCTTACCGGCTGAGCCACAGGGCCGGCAAGGGACTTTTACTGTAGATATGCTCGCCATCAGTTGTCTGCGACATCGATGGGGGCAGAAAAACCGCCGCACGGCCAGCAGACTACGCACGTAGAAGACTGAGGGTTCGGTCATCGGACCGGGGTTCGATTCCCCGCATCTCCACGGATTGAAAGCCGCCAGAAATGGCGGCTTTTCCTTTATTTCCAACGGTTTCCACCACTTTTGCAATTCGCTGCAATTCACCCTTTATCGCGATATTTCTCAAAAACATGGGCAAAATGTGGGCACGAATCATGTGTCAGCAATGACGGCTTTTTGTATTTGCAATCACATTTCTCGTTTGGTGAAACAACGCATGTCGGCAGCAACGCCTCCGTATTATCGAAATAACCGTCCGGCGCCTTTCAATATTGCAAGCCGCCGGCCAGCCAACCATCGAAAGGGACGATATCATGGCGAAGCTTACAGAGGAAATGAAGGATTTCATCAGCAGCAATCTCGCTTGGGTGGCCACCATCGGCAAGGATGGACACGTCGATTTGGGGCCGAAAATGAGCACGTTCGTCATCGATGACACTCATATCGGCTATCACGAGCGTACCGCCGGCCAAATGTACCGTAATCTGCTCGACGGCAGCGAACTGGTCATCGCAGTGGCCAATCTTGAGCAGAAGCGAGGTTATCGTTTCCGTGGCAACGTCACTCTGCATTCCGATGATGCGATCTACGATGAGCAGGTCGCTGTGGCCGAACATAACGGCACGAAGAAGCCCATGACCATTCCCGTTCTGGAGATCACGGAGATTCAGGACTTGACGCCGGGGGCGACCGCAGGCAAGACCATCGTCAAGGACTGACGCCCGTTCAACGCATACGGCTAATACCATCCATCCAAACGCGGAAACGCGCTCTGGCCCTCCCTTGGAAAGAAGGTCCAGAGCGCGTTTCGTTTTTCTGTCAAGACAAAAAGAGCTAGATCAAAGTATTTCCGCTCCGTCATGCAGTGACGTTGCGCAATAACGCTATTTGATGATCGGTCTCAACGGCGCGGACACGTCCACGTTATGCTTGTCTCCAATCACGTTCGGATCATTGACGATCTTGTCCACCACCGCTTTCTTGAGCTTCAGGTCCGAGGAATCACCCCATACGATCACGCGGTCTCCCCCATTGAGTTCCGTGGTGATGGAATCCTGGGTCGCCGCGGTGACCTTGGTGATGGAATTGCGCATCGATTCCGGCAGTGAGCTGAGAATCTTCAACGCTTCCTTGATAGGACGCCTAGACAGGCTCGCATCGACGTTCTGCACTTCGATGACGGGAATGCCTTCCACGGAAACGCCGCTGACGGAATTGAGCACGCGGCCCTTGCTGTCGACCGCCGTCATATGGTCCTCGCTGGTTTTGAGCATGGCCGCGGGTTTCTGCGCCTTGATCGTCACTTCAAGCGAGTTCGGCAGCTGTTTCTTCGACTTGGCTGACGTGACTCCCGGAATCGCCTTGATCTGCTTCTCCACGGCTCCATCCGAAACCAGGAACAACGATTTTCCGGACTGCTGCCTCGCGATGTCAAGCACCTGCGATTCGCTCACCCATTCGTTGGCGCCGACCACGCTGATGTTGCCTGGCTCCAAACGGAACACCGACGAGAAGAGGAACAGCCAGACGACAGCTCCCAAAACCACGGCTACGACAAGACCGATGAGCACGCGCAGGACTATGGCTCGCGCGCCGGCCTGACGGCGTTCCTTGAGCCGTTCGCCGAAATCAACCACTTTCGGACGTGTCATGATGCCGATCGTGCCGGTGGTCTCCTGCAGGGTTTTGGAAACCAGGTCCTCGCTTTGCAAACGTCGCGCGTCTACGAAGCCTTCGGCTTTTGAACGGTCCGCGTACCCTTCAATCGACCGTCCTTCGGCATGCTCCGATGAGATGGACCGTCCGGAACGTCGTCCGCCCGACTGGTCCGTCTCCTGCACATCCTTGCCGGAACTGATGACCCGTCGAGCCATCAGCCCTCGCAATCCCAACGATGCGCTTCAAGAGCATGCAGGATGACCTCGTCCATCTGCGTGATGTCGCCGGCGCCTACGGTGAAGATGACGTCGCCATGATGCGCGCGCATCACCATCATCTGGGCCGCGGTGTGCATGTCTTCGACGCCACGGATCCAGTCCTTGGCCGGTTCATGCTCAAGCTTGAGCGCCTCGTCCACGATGGTGGCCGGAGTCACGTCGGGGAAATCCTCCTGCTTCTCGCGCGCGGGGAAGATGCCGGTAACGATGACGTCATCGGCCTTGGCAAGCGCCTGCGCGAATTCAGAGCTGAAGAAACGCGTGCGGGAGAACAGGTGCGGCTGGAAGATCACACGGATCTTGGACTGCGGGTAGCGGCGACGGGCCGCATCCAGCAGCGCAGCGATTTCGGTCGGATGATGCGCGTAATCATCGACGACCGTCACTTGGCTGACGGTGCCACGGACCTGGAAGCGGCGTGCGGCACCGAGGAACGAGGTGACCGCCGCGGAGGCACGTTCGACGTCCATGCCCAACAGCGCGGCCGCGATAATCGCCGCGGAGGCGTTGCGTGCGTTGTGGATGCCGGGAACGGTAAGCGTCACGGCGATGCGGCGCTCCTCTTCGCCGATCAGTCCGCCCGGAATATGCAGCGTGAAATGTTCGGCGCCGCTTTCGGCGGTTTCGCTTTCCGATTCGATGCGTACCAGCGTGGCACCGTTCAGGTCGCCCAATTCGGCGGCGTTCCGTGTTGAATAGACGATCGTGCGTCCGGCCACGGTGGCGTCAAGCGCACGTAACACGGCAAGGTTGCCTTCGTCGTCGCCGCACATGATTACGGCTTTGGTGGCGTGTCCGGCATGGTCCACGAATGCGGCCCGATAGTTGTCCTGCGTGCCGTAGTGGTCAAGGTGGTCGGCTTCGGAATTGGTGATGATGGCGATTTGCGGATGGTATTTGGCGAAGCTGCCGTCCGATTCGTCGGCCTCGGCCACCAGCACGTTGCCCTTGCCGGCATGGCCGCCGTCCAAAATGGCACCGTCTTTGCCTTGGATGGAACCGCCGATGGCGTAGCTCGGATCGGCGAGTTCGCCTTCTCCGGCGTTCACGAGAATGTGCGCCAGCATGGAGCTGGTCGTGGTCTTGCCGTGGGCGCCGGCCACGGTCACCGCACGTTTCGCGTTCATCAGCAGGGCGAGGATGTCGCTGCGGTGCACGATGCGCTCCCCTGCCTCATGCGCGGCGACGATTTCCGGATTGTCCGGCTTGATGGCGCTGGAGAACACGACGGTGTTCTTGCCTTCGACGTTCTTCGCCTGCTGGCCGAATTCGACGGTGATGCCGAGGCTTTGCAGACGGTCGGTTTTGGCGCTTGGCTCACGGTCCGAACCATCGACCTCGACACCCTGCTCATGCAGCATTTCAGCGAGCACGCTCATGCCTGCGCCACCGATGCCGATGAAATGCGTGGCACCTAGGTCATGCACCGTCTCTTCAGGTGCGAACGACGCATGGGTTGGGTCAAGAATTATGGTACCGGCTTCACGCTGGTTGTCAGACACGATTGCTCCTCGTAAATTGTTTTCAAGCTCATTTCATTATGGCCGCACCCATGGTCTCCCACGGGGTGCGGCCATGATTGTTCGGCCGGTTAATCAGCTGGCTGATCGATTAGCGCGAGCACGCGCTTCGCCATGACTTCGGCGGCGTCGCGGATGCCGTATTTCCACGCGTTGGCACCGTATCGGGACAGCTTGTCCGGATCGGCAAGCAGTTCCGGCACATGGCCACGGACCCAATCCGGGGTGAAATCGCCATCCGCCACCATCAAGCCCCCTTCCGCGTCGACCACGGGCTGCGCGTTGAAACGCTGCTCGCCATTGCCGATCGGCAGAGGCACGTAAATCGCCGGCAGTCCCAAAGCCGTCAGCTCGCTGACCGTGCCGGCTCCGGAACGGCAGATGATCAGATCGGCGCAGGCGAACGCCAGATCGATGCGTTCCAGATAGGGAGCCACACGGTAGTCGCCATCCGAAACGTGGTCGGGGCCAAGCTCGCCGAGCACGTCCTCTCCGGCGCTTACCGACACCAAGGAACGCACTTCGTCGTCTTTGCCCTTACCGGTCAGATGAATCACCTGGGCGTGCGCAAGCAAATCCTTGGCGGAAGCGGCCACAGCCCTGTTCACGTTCACCGCGCCCAAGGATCCGCCGGTGATGACCACGAGCGGACGGTCCGGATCGACAGCAAGCTGCGCCGCGGCGGCTTTACGAGTGGCGGTACGGTCATGTTCCAGATCGGACGCCAATCGTGCGATTGCCGGACGAAGCGGCAGGCCCACGCGTTCGACTTCGACGCCCCTGCGTGGTTTCAGTCCTGGCTGGGCGTATGCGGCACCGATCATGGACGCCCAACGCGCGCCCAGCTTGTTGGCCATGCCTGCGCGTGCGTTCTGTTCGTGAATCGCAATCGGAATGCCCATGCTGTGCGCGGCCGCGTATACGGGTGCGGACGTGTATCCGCCGAAACCGACGACCACTTGGGCCTGATGCCGGGTGAGGATGTCACGTACTTTGGCCTTCTCGGCCTTCCATTTGGCTGGAAACTGCAGCGCAGCCTTGTTGGGCCTGCGCGGGAACGGCACTTTTTCGATGGTTTCCAGTTCGAAACCGGCCTGCGGAACCAAATCACGCTCCAGACCGACGGCGGTGCCCACCACCGCGATATCCGCTTCCGGTTCAAGCTCGCGAATCACATGCGCCACGGCGAGCAGAGGATTGACGTGG
>ENA-ORND01001346-ORND01001346.1-human-gut-metagenome-genome-assembly--contig:-NODE-1346-length-17218-cov-3.793218_pt1 | contig 17218 bp, 16 predicted proteins | sample MGYA00242111_ERZ509014 | MGnify/ENA primary metagenome ERZ509014 (study PRJEB26280, sample SAMEA2338694) | human gut metagenome | biome: human gut; feature: human-associated habitat; material: faeces... | reverse complement strand
GGCCATGAAGACCGCACCCAGAATGGCGCCGCCCGCCAGCACGTGGAAAGCGGGGAACTCGTAGAGCAGGCTGCCCGTCCAGCCGCGGCCGAGAGCCACGAAAAAGGCGAACAGGGCCATGGTGGCCAGAATCGTCACCGGAACATGCCATGTGATGACCCGACGCCACAGCAGATAGACGAAACCCGCCAGCAGCGCCAGCGCAGCCACCTCGCCCAGCGAGCCGGGAATCGATCCGAAGAGCATGTCCTGATAGTCGATCGCCGAGGCCGACACCGCCCCGAACTTGACCGCCGCCAGCGGCGTAGCACCCGAAAAGGCATCGGCCACGGCACCGGCCGGCTGCGGGAACGACGTCATCTGGGCGGGATAGGCGATCAGCAGGAAGACACGCCCGACCAGCGCGGGGTTGAACGGGTTCTTGCCCAGACCGCCGAAGGTCATCTTGCCGATGGCGATGGCCACGAAAGCGCCGATCACGACGATCCACCACGGAATCGACGCCGGAAGGTTGAAGGCCAGCAGCACGCCGGTCACCACCGCCGAGAGGTTTCCCACAGTCGGAGCGCCGCGCAGCATGAACCGCTGGATCAGATACTCGAACACGACGCAGCACACCACCGACAGCGCCGTAACGCCCAGCACGCTCCAACCGAAGAGCAGCGCCGAGACGACCAGCGCGGGCAGCAGCGCGATCACCACGTCGCGCATGATCTTCGTCGTGGACTCCGCACTGTGGACATGCGGCGACGGCGCGACAAAAAATTGATTTGCCATAGATTATCCGTTTTTGTTTTCTTCGTTCTATTTTTTCGGGGCGTTGGCCGCCGCACGGGCGCGAATCAGCCCCATGACCCGCTGCTTGCCCAGCCGGATGTAGTCCAGCAGCGGCAGGTCGGCCGGACAGGTGAACTGGCAGCATCCGCATTCAATGCACGAGGTGACCTCCTCGCCTTCGAGACGCTCCCACAACTGTTTGCGCGAGAGTTTCGAGAGCAGATAGGGTTCCAACCCCATCGGACAGGCCTGCACGCATTTGGCGCATTTGATGCAGGCGCTCTCCGCGCCGCGCTGCGCCTCGGCGCCGCCGAGCACCGTAATGCCCGAACAGCCCTTCGTGACGGGCGACGACAGGTCGACCATCGCGCGTCCCATCATCGGGCCGCCGTTGATGACCTTGCCCGCATCGGCGGGAAGCCCTCCGGCCGCCTCGATCAGCGCCTCGACGGGCGTACCCATACGGGTCAGCAGGTTCTTGGGCTCCCGGACGCCTTTGCCCGTGATCGTCACCACGCGCTCGATCAACGGCTTGTGCTTCTGCACGGCCTGGTAGACCGCATAGGTCGTCGAGGCATTGCACACCACGGCGCCCACGTCGATCGGGAGTGCGGGCGGGGGCGGCACCTCGCGCCCCGTAATGGCCACGATCAGCTGTTTCTCACCGCCCTGCGGGTATTTCACCTTGAGGGGCACCACCTCGATGCCCTTATACCCTTGGGCCAGACGGCGCAGGTGCGCAATGGCGTCGGGTTTGTTGTTCTCGATCCCGATATAGGCTTTCTCCACGGCGATGGCCTTCATCAGGATCGTCACGCCCACGAGCAGCTCCTCACCGTGCTCCAGCATCGTACGGTGGTCGGACGTAAGGTAAGGCTCGCACTCTACACCGTTGATAATCAGCGATTCGGCCTTTTTCCCGGGAGGAATCGAGAGTTTCACGTGCGTGGGGAACGTCGCGCCGCCCATGCCGACGATGCCGGCGTCCTTGATCCGGGCGACGATCTCCTGTGCCGAGAGCGTACACTCGCGGACGATCGTCTCCGAGCGGTCGATTCCCTCGGCCCAGTCGTCGCCCTCGCGCTTGATCGTAATCATCATCTGGCGCAGCCCCTGCCCGTTGGGCACCATGTCCACGGCCGTTACCGTCCCCGAAACCGGGGCGTGAATGTTGGCCGACATAAAGCTGCCCGCCTCGGCGATGAGCTGCCCCGTCACGACCTTGTCGCCCTTGGCGACCTTGGCCACGGCGGGGGCGCCGATGTGCTGTGCGAGCGGGATCGTCACCACGTCGGGCAGCGGAAGCACCTCGATCGGTTTGGCGCCGCTCAGTTTATTTTCCGACGGATGGACTCCGCCTATTGGAAATGTCTTCATATCTTGTGTTTCTCTGATTTGACGGTACTTATTCGGCTTTCGGAGTTTCGGCAGCCGACACAGCCGGGGTAGCCCCGGCATCGGGCGCTGTCGGGACTCCGGCAGAAGCCTCCTTAGCAGCAGGTGAGGCTTTAGGGGCAGCCGGTGCCTTCGGGACCTTGGGCAGCGGATCCATGCCCGCCAGCACGATGGCACCCGTCGGGCACTCGTTCACGCACTTACGGCAGAGCTTGCACTTCTGCGGGTCGATATAGGCGAGGTTGTTTTCAATGGTGATTGCACCGAACGCGCAGACCTTCTGGCATTTGCCGCATCCGATGCAACCCGCCTTGCAGGCCTTCATCACCACGGCGCCCTTGTCCTTCGACACGCACGACACGTACACCGCCCGGTTCTTCGGCCACTTCTTGCGCAATTCGATAATCATTTTGGGACACGCCTTCACGCAGGCCCCGCAGGCCGTACATTTGTCGGGGTCGACTTCGGGAAGCCCCGTCGCGGGATTCATGCGGATCGCATCGAACGCACACGAGACGACGCAGTCCCCGAACCCGAGGCAGCCGAATGCGCAACCCGTCTCGCCCACATAGAGCGACGACGCCACGGCGCACGACCTGGCACCGTTGTACTCGTTGGTGCGGGGGCGCTTGTCGCAGGTGCCGCCGCAGCGCACGGTGGCCACCTGCGGCTCCTTTTCCGGTGCCGACTTGCCGAGGTAGGCCGCAACAGCCTTCATGCAGTCGCCGCCGCCCACGGGGCAGAAGAGCGCCGAGATGTCGTCCTGTTTCACGAGCGCGTCGGCCATGCCGCGGCACCCGGCGAAGCCGCAGCCGCCGCAGTTGGCGCCCGGCAGCATCTTCTCCACCTCGTCGATCCGGGGATCTTCCTCGACCCTGAATTTTTGGGCCACGAAGTAAAGGATCACCGCGGAAAGCACTCCCAGCGCACAAAGCGTCAGGATTGTGTAAAGTAATACTTCCATCAGTAGTGTTTGGTTATTGAGAAATGAATTGTGTGTTCGATTTTATGCCTGAAGAGCCATAATACGCAGTAATAGACACCCACGGCTCCCAGTGCGGCCAGCGCGCCGCGGCCTTCGCTCCAGCCGAGCACCGCAACGGCGGCGACCAGCACGGCCAGCAGCACGGCCAGCGCCCCGACATAGGCCAGTATAACAGCGACAGCGCCCGCACTACGACGGACGCCGACGATAACCTGTTCCCCGACGGCGAACTGCGCCGCGTCGGGACTCTTCACGGCCACGATCTTGTCCTGCGCCTCGGCCAGGCCGCACGCTTCGCGGGCCTTGCAGGTACCGCAGGCACTGTGGGAGGTGATCCTCACATAGACCGTGTCGCGTTCCGTGCGTTCCACCACGCCGCTATGTTCAATCCGTGCTGCCACCACCCCTCAATCGCCGTATTTGTTGGTAAGCGGCATAAGGCGCTCGTGCCCGAACGAGCACATCGACAGGCGCAGTACGGGCGGAAACTGGTAGCGCTTCTTCTCGTTGCGCATGATCATGGCGTGGATCTTCTCCACGACCTCGGAATCGAATCCCGCATTGACGATCTCCTCACGGTGCTGCCCCTCCTCAATCATGCGGTAAAGGATCGCGTCCACCACCTCGTACGGCGGCAGGATGTCGCTGTCCTTCTGCCCCGGGTGCAACTCCGACGAGGGTTCCTTGTCGAGGATATTGCCCGGGATCGGGTCGCCCTGCGTGCGGTTGATGTAGCGTGCCAGGTCGTACATCTCGCTCTTGTAGAGGTCGCCCGTAGGGCTGAAAGCGCCCGCCGTATCGCCGTAGAGCGTACAGAGCCCCAGCGCATTTTCGCTCTTGTTCGACGAGTTGAGCAGGATGTAATCCGCCTTGTTCTGCACGGCCATCAACAGCACCGTGCGGATACGGGTCTGGATATTCTCCTCCGTGGCGTCGAACTCCCGGCCGCCGATGACCGGCTTGAGGGTGTTCACCACGCTGGTGTATATTTCCGTGATGGGAATTACGTTGTACTCGATGCCGAGGTTCTCGGCCAGTTTCTTCGCATCTTCGACCGAATGGTCGGAAGAGAACTGTGAGGGCAGGAGCAAAGCCCGGATATTTTGGCGTCCCAGCGCATCGGCGGCCAGGCAGGCCACCACGGCCGAGTCGATGCCGCCCGAAAGGCCTATGCAGGCCTTTTTATAGCCGTTCTTCACGAAAAAGTCGCGCAGGCCGCACCGGGCCGCCTGGTAGACCATCCGCGTACGGTCGTTGTAGGTCGAGGGGATCGAGACCGGCTCGCCGGCCGCCTTGGTGTCGAAAATCTGGAAATCCTCCTCGAAGTGCTTCATCATCAGCACCAGCTCCCCGCGGTTGTTGAACGCCCCCGACGTACCGTCGTAAACGATGTCCGTCGAACCGCCTACCTGGTTCACCAGCACGAGGTTCTTGCCTTCGACGAACGACAGGTGGCGCATCATCTCGTAACGGTAGGTCATCGTCCCCCGGCCGTATTTGCGGGCGTTTATCGAGATGACGGTCTCGACCGACTTGTCGAAGTCATGCTCGCGGCTCAGGTCGTCGCCCACGACGATGGCGCACTTGTGGCCCTTGATCGTCGCGTACTCGAATCCCTTCGAAGGGACGAGGAAGCCCATTTCGCGGCGTGCGGTGATATATTTCTTACCCACGTAGCGCAGCACTTTGCGATCCTGGATCAGCGCCGCGGCGCTGATGGTGCCTTCGCGCGTCAGGATCGGGAGTCCCACGATGGCCGCGATACCGTCGCAGCACGACGCGATTTCGACCAGCGCATCCTCGCACAGTTCGAGGAAGGTCGTTTTACGCAACAGATCGAAAGCCGGGGTTCCGCTCACGGCCTGTTCGGCAAAGATGACCAGGTCGGCACGCTGCGCTTTCGCTTTGTTGATCGAATCGATGATTTTCGAGGTATTGCCGTCGATATCCCCGATCGTATAGTTCAACTGGGCAAGGGCTATTTTCATCTATCAGTAATTTTAGTAGGCAAATTACAACTTTGCAAAGTTAAGGATTATTTATAAAATAGGAAGGATTTTTGGTGTTAATAAATTAACATTCTCCAATTTACAAAAAAATTTAAAAATCCCGAAACCCCGGCACTTTTACCTGTCCCGGCCGCAAACCGCCCAGCAGATACCGTTCCCCAACCTCCCGGCGCCCAACAAGCTCCCACCCAGCCCAGTAAAACCGCCTGTCCGGCCGCTATTCCCGCAGCCGGACAGCACACGCCGAGTCCCTGCCCGGCAGGCTTTGCGCGGGAGGGCAAAACGCCCCGTATCACGGCCGCGCGTGTCGCCGCGCACATGCTGCCTGCAAAAAAATCTTTTTTTCACCCGGATTTCTGCCTGACATACAACATCAGTTACCTAAATGTTAGCAACATACGCCAGCGTACCGTCTTGCACGAACGCTGCATTCTCCTTACCTTCGCAACGGCAATACAGAGAACACAATTCATAAACGCTTTAATAACCCTTAACCATGAAAAAGGTAGAAAAAGTAGCCTCAGGCGCGAATTTCGCAGCCGTGACGGTCGGAAAAACCGAAGAGTTGAACCAGTACGCGCTGCCGCTGGCACCGGGCGTGGAGATCCCGGGAAAAGTATTCGTAGGCGGCGATCTGCAGGCCACCGGGGCCGAGATGTCGTTCCAGCAGTTCGCACCGGGCGGCAGCGTCGGGTTCCTCCACACCCACAAGACCCACGAAGAACTTTACATCATCCTCGGCGGAGACGGGGAGTTCCAGGTCGACGGGCAGGTCTTCCCCGTAGGCGAGGGGAGCGTCATACGGGTTTCGCCTGCCGGCAGGCGTTCGCTGCGCAACACGGGCGACAGCCCGATGACGATGATCTGCATCCAGTACAAAGCCGCCTCCTTCGACGCGGGCGACGCCGCCGACGGCGAAATCCTCCCCGACCAGGTCGTCTGGTAGGCAGCCCGGGCTCCCGGCTCCCGGCTCCCGGCACGACAAGACAACAATCCCGAAAATCCGCCGCGCCACGCATACGGCAAAGGCGGATAATCCAGGAGCACAGGGGCAAGAACGCCCAAATAGAACCCGGGACTTGCCCCCCAATGCAAAGCAGGCCGGAGTGTACACTCCGGCCTGCTTTCTTAATTTTTCCACAGGGCTATTCCAGCCCCTCTTCGGGATCGGCCACAAGGATACGTCCGCAATATTCGCAGACGATAAGTTTCTTGCCCTGGCGAATCTCCACCTGGCGCTGCGGGGGAATCCGGTTGAAGCAACCGCCGCAGGCATCGCGCTTCACGGTCACGACCGCCAGCCCGTTGCGCACATTGCTGCGGATGCGGCCATAGGCCGACAACAGGCGCTCGTCGATCTTGGCCTTGACCCGGTCGGCCTGTACTTCGTACTCTGCGACCTGGGGTGCGGTTTCGGCTTCGATCCCTTCCAGTTCGTTCTTCTTGGCAGCCAGGTCGGCGGCACGGCCTTCCGCTACGGCTTCGGCCTCCTCCAGCTGGAGTTTCTTGGCTTTCACACCGGCGGCGTACTCCTTGAGGCGCTTCTCGGCCAGTTCGATCTCCAGTTCCTGGTACTCGATCTCCTTGGTAATGGCATCGAACTCGCGGTTGTTGCGCACGTTGTTCTGCTGCTCCTTGTAATTGCCGATGAGAATCTTGGCCTGGTCGACCTCGCGCTTGCGCTGCTTGGTGAGCGTGTTCAGCTCCTCGATTTCGGCATTGATGTTGTCGATCCGGGTTTTCAGGCCGGTCATCTCGTCTTCGAGATCCTGAACCTCGAGAGGCAGTTCACCTTTCACCTTGTTGATTTCGTCGATCTTGCTGTCGATCTTCTGCAATTCATAGAGTGCGATGATCTTCTCCTGCATCGAATAGTCAACGTCGGCAGTTTTCTTCTGTGTTGCCATATAATGTACTTGTATAGTTTAGACTTAAACCAAATAGTTCACCGGATTGCGAGAGCTTTCACTCTTGCGAACCGCAAAGGTAATCAAATTTTTCGACAAAATATCAAATAAAATCTGAATTGCGCAATATTCGCTTTCAAAATGGCCTATATCCGCTACGGTGAGAGCTTTATCCGGCGTCATGAAGTCGTTGTACTTCATATCCGCCGTGACGTATATGTCAGCCCCGGCACGGCGCGCGTCGCCGATCATCGAAGCCCCCGCACCGGTGCAGACCGCCACGCGCCGCACCTCGGGCGAAGCGATGTCGCTGTGGCGCACGACCCGAACGCCCAGCACGCGCTGCATGCGGCGCATGAACTCCACCGTAGCCATCGGCTACCGCCCCGACGCGGACCCGCCGCCCCGCCTCGCGCAGATAGTCGAGCGTCGGCACGGCTTCGGGCAGCTCGCCCACCACGCCGAACCCGACCTTTTCGTCCGCCTGCGCGGGTTGGAGCACGCGCAAGTCCCCCACGCCCAGCATCTCGGCCAGCCGCCAGCTCATCCCCCCGGGGGCGCTGTCCAGGTTGGTGTGGCACGCATAGAGCGCAATGCCGCCGCGGATAGCCCGTTCGACGCAGCGCTGCACCTGGTCTGCCGAATTGAAGCGCTTGAGCGCATGGAAAACGATCGGATGGTGCGTGATGACCATGTCGCACCCTTCGCGTTCGGCCTCGGCCATCACTTCGTCCGTGACGTCCACGGCCAGCAGCGCCCTGTGCACCTCGTCGTCCGGGCGCCCCACGATCAAGCCTGCGTTGTCGTACGATTCCTGCCATGCGAGCGGTGCGAAACGCTCGATGACATCGGTCACTTCCCTGATTAGCATAGTATCCTGATTTGTCTGGTTATCATTTTTTCTGCCCCGGCGGGGCCATCCGCCCTGCGGCCGCGGCACTGCGCTTTCCGCCTTGCAGCGCAGCCTTCCCCAAGGGGTGCGGCGCCCGTTGCGCCCCTAAAAGAGCGACTGTTCGTAAAAGGCGAAGAGCTCCTTGTGTTCCGGCTCCTCCTTTTTGCGGCGGGGCTTGCGCAGACGTTTCGACGCGGGCTGCCCGGGTTCGGCGGCCCCCTGCGCCGCGGCATCCTCCGGGACGATCTTCACCACGGGTTTCGCCTTGCGGCGGGGCACTGTCGCTCGGGCCTCCGCCGCCGGAACTTCGGCATCCGCGCCGGCAAGGATCTCGCCCTCGCCGGCCTTCAGGTCTTCACGCACCTCGGCCAGCAGCGCACGGATGCGTTGCAGGCGCTCCATCAGCTCGGCATCGCGCTGCACGCCGCCCTCGGCCGCAGGCTTCTGTTTCAGGGCTTTCTTGGCGCCCTCGAGGGTCATGCCCCGCTCCTTGACCAGGTGGTAGATCAGTTTGAGGTTCTCCACATCCTGCGGCGAGAAGAGACGGTTGCCTTTCTTGTTGCGCTTGGGGCGGATAACGCTGAACTGCGACTCCCAGTGGCGGATCAGCGACGCATTGACGTCGAACATCTCGGCCACTTCGCCCATCGAATAAAAAAGTTTCTCGGCCATATCTATCGTTTAATAATTCGCAATGTATTGGGGTACATGTTATTCACCCGGTTACCGATCCGCTTCGCAAACCCGAGCGCCCGCCCGCGGGCACACACCAGGTTCACCCCTTCGGCAAACGCCCCGGCGGCGACCTCCTGCCTGCGCAGGTAGCACAGCGCCTGCGCCTCGTCCAGCTCCGCCGCGGACACCGCCTCGCGGTTCAACCCGCAGAAGAACGCCAGCGCCGGATCGGGCCGAAGGCTTCCCTTGAAGAACTGCCCCATCGCCACGCCCGCATAGATCACGGGCAGCGCTTCGCCGAGCGCCTTCACGGCCTCGGCCTGCGCGACGTAATATCCGTAGCAGGTATCGCCCACCGCCGCGAAGCACATCCGCTCCGGCGTGCGCACCCAACGGCGCAACTCAGCCGCGGACGCCTTGTCCACCTGCGCAAATACCGTGCGCCGCGCCTTCGGGGTGCGGCAACGGCCGCCGGCATCATAAGCCTTGCAGGCCACGGCGGCGAAAAAACCCTCGCCGCGTGCCCGGTAGGGATAGAACCGGTAGGTGCGGAAAGCCCCCACCCGGCCGCAGACGATCCCCCACGCCCCGTCGACAGCCATGTCTTCCGCCTCTGCGACCTCGTCGCCCGCCCATGCGAGCATACGCTCCAAAGCGCCTTCGTCCTCGTCGCGGTTGAAGGTGCAGGTGCTGTATATCAGCCTGCCACCGGGTTTGAGCGCACGCCATGCTTCACGTAATATCCCGTCCTGCCTTGCAGCACAGAGCTTTACATTCCCCTCGCTCCATTCGGCGCGGGCCTGTGCATCCTTGCGGAACATCCCTTCGCCCGAGCAGGGGGCATCCACGGCCACCATGTCGAACCACGCCTCGAAGTCGCCCAGTTGCCGGGGTTCGCAGGTCGTCACGGCGACATTGCCCGTACCCCACTTGCGGACGTTGTCCGCCAGTACCTGCGCACGGCGGCGGTCGATCTCGTTGGCGACGACCAGCCCGTCGGGCCCCGCGAGCGAGGCATAGAGCGTCGTCTTGCCGCCCGGGGCGGCGCAAAGGTCGAGGATTCGCTTCCCCGCAACCCCCTCTCCGCCCATCAGGCGCCCCACGAACTGCGACGACGCCTCCTGCACGTAATATGCCCCGGCATGGAAATCGCTGTCGAAGGTGAACTGCGGCCGCACCGCCAGGTAATACCCGTCGGCGCACCAGGGTACACGGCCGTCGGCGTTTTGCAAAACCGGAAGCGGGGCGGGCACATCCGTCCCGGAGCTCCCCTGCGGCGATCCGTATCCTCCCGGTGCCGCCCCGGTGCCGTCCTGCACCGCTCCGGGTTCGGCCGCACCGGCACATTTGGCAGGGTTCAGCCGCACGGACACGGGCGGCTCGGTATCGAGTGCGGCGCACAGCGCCGCCCCCTCTTCCGGCCCCAGCTCCGAAAGGACGCGTGCGGCGAATTTCTCAGGCAGCGTCATGCGTCGCTATCTGTTTTCGAGCGCATCGAGGCGCGCACATATCTTCTCCAGCACCGTAGGGTCGGAAACGAAATCCTCATGGTCTTTGTCGACGACCAGCACATCGCCTTCGTAGATGTTGTCGATCCAGTTGTTATACTTGTCGTTCAGACGCTTGAGGTATAATTCGTCGATGTTCATCTCGTATTCGCGGCCGCGCTTGCGGATCTGCGAAATGAGCGTCGGCACGCTCGCCTTGAGGTAGATCAGCAGGTCGGGCTTGGGGATGAGCGTGGTCATCAGCCGGAACAGTTTCATGTAGGTTTCGATGTCGCGCGAGGCCATCAGCCCCATTTCGTGGAGGTTGTCCGCGAAGATATGCGCATCCTCGTAGATCGTGCGATCCTGGAAGATCGCCCCCGAATCGCGGTTGTCGGCCAGCATATCCATCGTCTGCTGAATGCGGCTCCCGAGGAAGTAGATCTGCAAATTGAACGACCAGCGGTTCATGTCCTCGTAGAAATCGCCGATGTAGGGGTTGTTGCACTCCTCGAGGTAGGCTTTGGCGTTGTAACGCTCGGTCAGAATCCGGGTCAGCGTGGTCTTCCCGCTTCCGATATTGCCTGCAATGGCTATATACATATTATACGATATTTGTTTTACATCCTAAATACTGCCCGGCCGCTCCGGACAGCCGCCGGAGTGCTCCGCAACGGTGCATCACGGCATTACGCCGCAGCAAAACGCGCCGTCACTTCGTTTCCCCGCCGAACGCCAGTATCTCGTCGGCCACACGACGGTCGTTGACCAGCCGCGGCACCTTGTTCTTGCCCCGCGCACGCATCCACGCGAGGAACGTCCCGCGCTCCGCCACCGTCAGACGCTGGCGTTCGAGCGTGGTCCGGCGTTTGGCGTCGTAGTCCGAATTCACGGCCCGCAGTTCGCGGTCGAGCGCCTCGGCGAAATGCCCGCGGCTGTCGGGCTCGCGCTCGAACTCCAGGATCCATTCGTGGGCGCCCCGCTCGCGCAGCGACATGTAGCACGGCGCCACGGTATATTCCCCGACCACGGCCCCCGTTTCGTTGCAGGCGGCCAGCAGTGCGCGGTCGGCGTTGTCGACGATCAATTCCTCACCGAAGACATTGATATACTGTCTCGTACGCCCCGCGAAACGAATGCGGTAGGGATTCGTCGAAGTGAATTCCACCGTATCGCCGATCTCGTAGCGCCACAGGCCGTTGTTCGACGTGATGAGCATGGCGTAGACCTTGCCGCATTCCACGCCTTCGAGCGGCACGACGGTATCCCCGCTGCGGAACTCGAAGAAATTGCCGTAGTCGAGCATCAGCAGCATGTCGCTCCGCGACGGGTCGTCGGCCAGCGCGAAGAACCCTTCCGAGGCGTTGTAGGTCTCCATGTACTGCATCCTGTCCGAAGGGATCAGCGCCTCGAACGAACGGCGGTAGGGGGCGAACTCCACGCCCCCGTGGGCGAACATGCAGAGGTTGGGCCACACTTCGAGCAGGTTCTCCCGCCCCGTATAATCCAGCACGCGGCGCATCATCGCCAGGTTCCACGACGGCACCCCGGCGAAGGCCGTGATATTTTCGCCCGTGCACTCGCGGCAGATGGCCTCGACCTTGCGGTCGAAATCGGGGATGATCGCCGTGGCGGTGCGCGGCGCCCGGAACCAGCCGCTCCAGAACGTCGTTTCGTGGATCAGCACCGCCGATAGGTCACCCACAAGGTTGCGCCCCTCGCGGCTGCACGACCCGCCGAGGGTCAGCGTCTTGCCGTCGAAGACCTTCGTTTTCGGGTTGTTGGCCGCGAATACCGTCGCCACGTCCCGCATGCCGAGCGTGTGATTCCACCAGAGCGACTCCTCCGTGACGGGGATGTACTTGCTCCGGTCGGAAGTCGTGCCCGACGAGCGGGCAAAGAGTTTCACCCGCCCCGGCGCGGTGACGTTACGCTCCCCGGCCAGCATCTTTTCGATATAGGGTTTGAAGGTTTCGTAATCGAACGTCTCGACCATCGACTGGAACTGCTCCACGCTGCGGACATGCCCCAGGTCGTACCTCCACCCGAATTCCGTCCCGCGCCCGCGGCGCAGCAACTGCCTGAAGATACGCTCCTGCGTCTCGGCAGGACGGCGCCGGAAACGGTCGATAGCCCGCTCGCGCTGCGAAAACCAGGCCTTGAATAATATGCTTCTAAACGACACTTGTCTGTTCGGTTTCATTTTCCGCCGGTGTGCGGGCCCCGGCGCACGCCGGGCCCGACAGCACCGTCGTCAGTTAAAAAAGTATCCCACTTTGCCCACCGACGCAGGCATGGCGAAGACCACCACGCGGTCGTAGGGGTTGATTTCCATGTTGTCCACGGCGATGAAGACCTTGTCGCCGCGCACGATGCCGCCGATGATCGTGTCCTCGGGCAGCCCCAGGTCTTTGATGCGGCTCTTCACGGCCGGCGCATTGGGCTTGACGATGAATTCCAGCACCTCGGCGTCGCTGCCCGTAAGGCACTTGATGGCCTGCACGTCGGTCGACATCGTGAAGCGGAAGATGTTCGACGCCGTCACCAGTTTCTTGTTGATGATCGTGTCGATGCCGATCGACTCGGCCAGGTTGATGTAATTGAGGTTCTCGACCTCGGCGATCACCTTCTTGACGCCCATGCGCTTGGCGAGCATCGCCGCGAGGATGTTGGTTTCGCTGCGCCCCGTCACGGCCACGAAGGCGTCCATGTTCGAAAGCCCCTCTTCCATCATGGCCTCGGTGTTGCGGCCGTCCTCGTTGATGATGAGGGTCTTTTCGAGCATCTCCGCCAGCCGGTAGGCCTTCTCGGCGTTGTAGTCGATGAGCTTGATGTTCACCTCGTCCTGCAGCTCCGTGGCGATGCGGATGCCGATGCGCGACCCGCCCAGAATCATCATGTTCTTGATCTCGATGTTCGACTGTCCCGAAAACTCCATGACCTGTTTCACGGCATCCTGGCGGGCGATCACATAGATCGCATCGCCCTCCATGAACAATTCGCCGCGGCGCGGGATGATCGTCTGCCCGCCGCGCGTGATGGCCACCGTGCGGTAGCTCAGCGGCGCCTCGTCGTCGTCGAACCCCTCCAGCGGCTTGCCCACCAGGGGCGAGGTCGGCTCCAGGTGGAAAACCACCAGCGAGAGCTTGCCGCTCGAAAAATCGACGAATTCCGTGGTCGAGGTATGCCCCAGGAGGTTGATGACCTCGCTGGCCGCGACCTTCTCGGGGTAGAACAGGTAGTCGATGCCCATGTCGATGAACATCTCCTTGTTGTTGGGTTCGAGGTATTCGTTGTTGTCGATGCGGGCGATGGATTTCCGCGCACCGAGCTTCTTGGCCAGCATCGCCGCCACGACGTTGTCGTTCTCCTCGTGGTTCACGGCGATGAACAGGTCGCACTTGCGCACCTGCGCCTTGCGGAGCACGGCGAAGGTCGTCGAATCGCCCTCGACCGAAATCACGTCGGCAAGGCTCCCCACGTCGGAAAGCAGCTTCTGGTCGGCGTCGATGATGGTGATGTCGTGGCCGTTGCCACTGAGCATTTTCGCCAGATGGCTCCCCATCTCGCCCGCACCCGCTATCACGATTTTCATAGTATTGCGTCTGTTGTCGTTTCGTTTCTGCGCCGCCCGCCGACAGGATAAGGCAGCATTTTTGCAATTTATCTTACAAATGTATACATTTGTGACCGAAAGCCAAAATTTCAGCACATAAAAATACCTTACCGTTATGCCAACGTGGTTAATCGTTTTCCTCTTCGCCCTCGGCGCCGTAGCCCTCTTCGTCGTGGGCATGTCGCTGACGCTGATGATCAAGGGACACCATATCGACTCGGAAATATCGACCAACAAGAACATGCAGCGGCTGGGCATCCGGTGCGCCGTGCAGGAATCGCGCGAGGACTCCGGACAAACAGACTGCGCCGACGCGGGCTGTTCGGGCAACTGCTCGGCGTGCGACATCGAACAGACAACGAAAAAAGAGGAGTGACGCTCCTCTTTTTCATATCGGTACGCCCCGTTATGCCGGGCGCTCTTTGGCAACGCATCATGCCGCACAGGATTACCGGCCCGGCGTTCGGCCGTATCCGAATTGCCTGCGGCTCCGTCGCCCGAGCCGTTTTATATCACGCAGTACTTCGACCGGCAGACGAACCACGGGTTGCGCAGGTCTTTTTCGTTGTAGCGCAGCACCCCGTCGTCGGGCAGCGTGCGCGTCCGGCCGCCGGCCTCGGCGAGGATCAGCTCCCCGGCCGCCGTGTCCCACTCGTAAGTATGCGTCGTGCGGACATAATAGTCGACCCGCCCCTCGGCCAGCAGGCAGAACTTATACGAACTGCCCTGTTCGACGATCTCCAGGTCGGGGTGCGTCGCGCGCAGGCGGGCGATATGCTCGGCGGTCTCGGGTGTCTGGTGCGAGCGCGACACGGCCACACGCAGGCGGGGATGCGGACGCACGGCCTCGCACTCCAACGGCAGGCGCGTCCACCCGGTGACGATCTCGTCGTAGGTATATTCCGCCCCGGAATCGGGCGCCACATGCTCCTTGACATACGAGCCTGCATCCCGCCCCGCGATATACAGCTTCTCGAAATAGGGCACGTAAATCACCGCCCCCATGCAGACATTGTTCTCCATCAGGGCGATGTTGACCGTAAATTCATTGTTCCCTTTGATAAATTCGACCGTCCCGTCGAGCGGGTCGACCAGCCAGTAGAGCTCCCAGTTGCGGCGCTCGTCGTAGAGCATCTCGCGCCCCTCCTCGCTCAGGATCGGGATGCGCGTCGGGCCCAGGTATTCGCGGATGGTTTTGTGCGCCAGCCGGTCGGCGAGCGTGATCGGCGTCTTGTCGTCTTTGAGGCTTATATCGTAATCGTCGAGGTTTTTATAGACATTCATTATCGAGGCTCCGGCCCTGACTGCCGCATTGATGAGCGGCGGCAGCAGGTACATCCTCACCTTGTCGTTTATCATCGTAGCTCTTCTTTTGAGTTCGGTAACTTCGGTTGCCATGGTAAAGGTAACAAGAATTTATGACATTGTGAAATTTTTAACAGCTATTTCACGCCGAACCTCCCCGGGCAGCTTCGGCGCAAGACAAAACCTCCTGTGCGGGGCGCCCGCTGTTGCAGGGACGGCACGGCGTCATGCGGCACTGTCCGCGGCGACCCCGCCCAAAACCATGCCAGAGCCGACCGTGCCGAAAAAAATTCGCGCGGGATGTTGCTTATAAAATAAATATGCGTATATTTGCACTCCGAATTATGTTCAAATACATATATCGCATTAAATGTACGTTATAGTAGAGATTGCAGGTCAGCAATTTAAAGCTGAGAAAGGTCGGAAACTTTATGTCCACCGTCTTCAGGGCGAAGAAAATTCGTCCGTAAGTTTCGACAAAGTCCTGCTCACAGACAACGACGGTCAGGTCAAAGTAGGTGCACCTGTAGTGAAAGGCGCCTCGGTGAAGTGCAAGATCCTGAAGCATCTGAAGGACGAAAAAGTCCTGGTCTTCAAGAAAAAGCGCAGAACGGGATATCAGAAGTGCAACGGCCACCGTCAGTATCTGACACAGGTCCTTGTCGAGGAAATTGTTGCATAACCTTTAAAACTGAAGAGAAATGGCACACAAGAAAGGTGTAGGTAGTTCGAAGAACGGCCGTGAGTCGGAAAGCAAGCGACTCGGCATCAAACTGTTCGGCGGTCAGTTCGCAAAGGCGGGCAACATTATCGTTCGTCAGCGCGGAACGGTGCACAATGCCGGTGAAAACGTAGGCATGGGCAAGGACCACACGCTCTTCGCTCTCGTCGACGGAACAGTAGAATTCTGCAAGAAGGGCGAAGGAAAATCGTACGTAAGCGTTTCCCCGCTCAGCGAGTAAACAAAACAACGAAAACGATAAAAAGCGGTCTCCGTGAGGGGCCGCTTTTTTCGTGTGCCTGTTATCAATGAAAAATCGGGGACGGAAACCTTCCGCCGGGTGAAACTTTAGTATGTAGTGACGTATTGGCCGTCGGCCCGTCCCCGAAAAAAAGGGGCGGCGGATGGGACTCCTGTCGGAGATCTCTCCAGTGTGACGCCTCTATACACCCGTCGTTCGGAAACGAACGGCAAAAACAGGAATCCCCCGGGAAGAATGTTATCTGTGACGCCTAAATCACAGCCGCCGCCCCTAAAATCCAACCGAGACGGCAGCACGGGGATTTCGTCAGAAATCCCGACCGTGATGCAACGGCGGACGCCGCCCCGGAATAATGACCGCGCGGCTTTGTTTCCAGCAAAAAAGCGCAAGTCGGTCCCTCTCAATGCAGGCTTCAAGGAGCCGGAACAGGAAAATCGTCCCGTGCCCATGCCTGCCCCACCACGAAGTCGAGGCATAACACAGGCCCGACAGCAACCATACCCGGATCAAACAGTCTCCTGATGAAGTTCCCCGATCAGCCAGAGGGATAAAGAGTTGTTTACCTTTGTTTATTTGTACAAATATAAACAAAAATTCCGTTTCGACAACGTCTGAAGCCAAACAGAATAACATTGATCTCCTTTTGGCACACATATGCGGCCGATTCAGCGCATATCCGGACAAAAGCGGGTTTGCCGGAGAGGAATCGACCCGCGCAGCGGCTGTTTGCGGGCGGCGAGTTGTGATGGCGGGCTGTGGCGGCAGACGGAGAGTGGCGAATAACAAGCGGCGGGCGAACAGTAGGCACAGGCAACAAGCGGCGAACGGCGAGCGGCAAACAGCGAACAGCGGACAGCGGACAGCGAACAGCGGACAGCGAACAGCGAACAGCAAAAGGTGGATGAGAGAAAACCGGTGACCGGCGGTGCGCTGCGGACTTTTTGCAGGGCCGCGAAGGATGCGGCGACCGGGCTTCGGAAATTGCCGAATTTAACGTATCTTTGTACCATGCGGCGGAAAAACGAACGATATAACGAACCTGTGGTCCGGGGCGTGGTCGCGCAGCTGCGCGAACTGCGCCATGCGCGCAACCTCTCCCAAAAGCAGGTCTTCACCGACACCGACATCAACATCGGCCGGATCGAATCCGGACGCGGGAACATCTCGGTCTCGACGCTTGCCGACCT
>ENA-ORND01001339-ORND01001339.1-human-gut-metagenome-genome-assembly--contig:-NODE-1339-length-17260-cov-3.314967_pt1 | contig 17260 bp, 17 predicted proteins | sample MGYA00242111_ERZ509014 | MGnify/ENA primary metagenome ERZ509014 (study PRJEB26280, sample SAMEA2338694) | human gut metagenome | biome: human gut; feature: human-associated habitat; material: faeces... | reverse complement strand
CACCGGAAGAGGACAAGGCAGAGTACGAAATCAAGCTTCCGAATGTAGAGGAGTATGACAAAGAAGTGCTTCTTGGCTTTGAAAAGGAAGTCCTGGGCATATATATCAGCGGACATCCGCTGGAAGAATATATGGAGCGTTTAAAGAAGAATACCAATGCCGTTACCACAGACTTTGTACTGGATGAAGAGACCGGAACCCTTAAGGTATCGGATGGCGCAAGGGTGCGTATCGGTGGAATGATTACCGATAAAGTCATCAAGTATACCAAGAGTAATAAGGCAATGGCATTTATTACGTTAGAAGATCTGGTGGGAACAGTGGAAATCATCATTTTCCCGAAGGATTATGAGCGTTATGCAAAATATCTTGAAAATGATGCCAAGGTATTTGTGGAAGGCCGTGTAACTGCAGAAGAAGACCGTAACGGCAAGCTTATTTGTGAGAAAATCATTTCCTTTGATGAAGTGAAACGGGAGCTGTGGCTGCAGTTCCCAAGTAAGAGCGATTTCGAAGAAAAAGAAGGTGCTCTTTATGGAAAAATGATGGATGCCGATGGCTCAGAGCATGTCGTTATTTATCTTGCAGCAGAAAAACAGATGAAGCGTCTGCCGGAAAACAGAAATGTTGCAATTACAAAAGAGCTTTTAGAAGAACTTGGGAATTTCTTAGGTAAAGACAATGTAAAAGTTGTAGAAAAGTCGTTGTAGCCATTGCAAAACCACAGTTTAAGGATTAGAATAAAAATGATTGGATAAAGAACAAAGAGAAGTGTTTACATATAGGAGGTAACAGGGAATGTCAAAAGAAATTCAGACAATTGGTGTTTTAACCAGTGGCGGGGATGCTCCGGGCATGAACGCTGCTATCCGTGCGGTAGTAAGGGAAGCTATTGCAAAGGGAAAGAAAGTAAAAGGAATTAAGAGAGGTTATGCAGGTCTTTTGCAGGAAGAGATTATTGATATGGAAGCAAAAGATGTAGCAGACATTATCCAGAGAGGTGGAACAATTTTACAGACTGCACGTTGTCAGGAATTCGTAACACCGGAAGGACAGCAGAAGGGTGCTGAAATCTGCAGAAAACATGGCATTGATGGAATTATCGTAATCGGTGGAGACGGTTCCTTTAAGGGCGCACAGAAGTTGGCAGCACTTGGAATCAACACCATCGGATTACCGGGAACCATTGACCTTGATATTTCCTGTACCGATTATACCATCGGTTTTGATACCGCAGTAAATACTGCCATGGAAGCCATTGATAAGGTACGTGATACCTCAACCTCCCATGAGCGCTGCTCCATCATTGAAGTAATGGGCAGAGGCGCAGGCTACATTGCACTGTGGTGTGGTATTGCCAATGGAGCAGAGGATATCCTGCTTCCGGAGAAATATGATTATGACGAGCAGAAGCTTGTAAATAATATTATAGAGAACAGAAAACGTGGAAAGCAGCATCATATTATTGTAAATGCAGAAGGTATCGGTCATTCCGCAAGCATGGCAAAGAGAATTGAAGCAGCAACCGGAGTTGAAACCAGAGCGACCATCTTAGGACACATGCAGCGTGGTGGAAGCCCGACCTGTAAAGACCGTGTTTATGCATCTACCATGGGATGCATTGCCGTAGATTTGCTGTGCGAAGGCAAATCCAACCGTCTTGTAGCATATAAAAATGGTGAATTCGTAGATTATGATATTGACGAGGCACTGGCAATGACCAAATCCATTCCGGAATATCAGTATGAAATCTGTAGAAATCTTTCCAGATAGGATGTTATTATGATTACCAGTACAGCAAATCCGCAGGTAAAAAATTTAATTCAGTTAGTAAAAAAAGCCAAAGTTCGTAATGAACAGAGGCTTTTTGTTGTGGAAGGAATCCGTATGTTCCGGGAAATCCCGGAAGGCTGGCTTGATAGAATTTATGTTTCCGAGCATTTCATGGAAGAGGAATCTCATGTAAAAGTTCTGCAGGGGAAAAATTATGAAGTACTTGCCAATCATGTGTTTGAAAGTGTATCTGATACCAAGACGCCGCAGGGAATCCTTTGTCTTGTGAAAATGCCGGATTATACCTTAGAAGAAGTAATACCAAAGGGAAATGCACATCTTCTGATTCTTGAAAGTATTCAGGATCCGGGCAATTTAGGCACGATGTTCCGGACCGGAGAGGGAGCGGGAATCAGCGGAATTATCATGAACCGCACCACTGTAGATGTTTTTAATCCAAAGACCATCCGCTCCACTATGGGCAGTATCTTTCGTGTACCATTTTTCGTGACGGAAAACCTGCAGGATATATTGATGCAGTTAAAGTCCCGGAAAATAAAGCTTTACAGTGCCCATCTGCAGGGCAGTGTTTCTTATGAGGAGCCGGATTATAAAGAACCCACAGGCTTTTTAATTGGAAATGAAGGAAATGGATTATCGGATGAGATTGCCAGAATGGCAGATACCTATATCCACATTCCAATGGCAGGAAAAGTAGAATCACTGAATGCAGCAATTGCGGCAACACTGCTGATGTATGAGGCAGCACGCCAGAGGAGGTAAGGGATGTTCCGGTTATGGGCAAAAGAATTTAAAGACAATCATATGTTAAAGGATACCACCATCTGTGATGACTCCGGGGATACCAGAACCCATAAGGTGTTCCGGGCATTAGATGAGGTGTGCTATACCTTTGATTTGGGAAAACCAATCTGGTTAGACCGCAATGTGGATGAATTTAAGCGGCATGCAAAGACCAGGTTTTATCAGGATAATTTTGTGGAAGAAATTGAATTTGATTTTTTGGAAATTCATGTGATTGAAGAGGATTAAGTAACTGTGTCAGGAGGAAAGAAAATGGAAGGGCAGATGCGCCGGGATACCATCATTAAGATGCTGGGGGAGAAGGGAAAACCTTTGTCCGGAACAGAATTGGCAAAAGAATTAGGAGTCAGCCGTCAGGTGATTGTACAGGATATTGCATTGCTTCGTGCAGTAAATAAGAATATTTTAAGCACCAACAAAGGCTATGTGCTTTATGACCCTTCGGAAGAGACGCAGAAAGCAAGAAGAACCATTGCAGTAAGCCACAGTGATGAACAGACACAGGATGAGCTTTATACCATCGTGGATTTCGGTGGAAAAGTCTTAGACGTCGTAATCGAGCATGATATTTACGGACAGATAACGGTGGATCTGATTTTAAAAAGCCGTCAGGATGTGGACGAATTTATTGCAAAGGTTGCAAAGAGCAAGGCAAAGCCGCTTAAGACACTGACCGGAAATAAACACTTTCATACCGTAGAAGCAGATTCAGAACAATTACTTGACATCATAGAAGAAAAATTACGGGAAAAAGGCTACGCAAGATAACAGCTTGACTTTTTTTCCCGATATGGTAAACTACTCCTTGACTGACAAGACAACTGACAAGACATGTAAAGTCAAGGAGGAAGAAAATGGAAAAGATAAAAGCGTTCTTAAAACGCAAAAATATTATTATCTCAGCAAAAAGATATGGCATTGATGCATTAGGTGCAATGGCACAAGGTCTTTTTGCTTCTCTTTTAATTGGAACAATTATCAGTACAATTGGTGAGCAGGCTGGCATCCAGCTGCTGGTGGACATCGGTGGATATGCCAAAGCAGCAACCGGTCCGGCAATGGCAATCTCCATTGGTTTTGCTTTGCAGTGTCCGCCACTGGAGCTTTTTTCACTGGCAGCCGTCGGTGTGGCCGCAAATACCCTGGGTGGAGCAGGCGGACCGCTGGCAGTATTGATTGTCACTATCTTTGCAGCCGAATTCGGTAAAGCAGTATCCAAAGAAACCAAAATTGATATTATCGTTACTCCGTTTGTAACCATTTTCATCGGAGCAGGCTTATCCATCTGGTGGGCACCGGCAATCGGAGCCGCAGCCAGTGCAGTAGGAAATGCCATTATGTGGGCAACCGAATTGCAGCCGTTCTTTATGGGAATTTTAGTCTCTGTAATTGTAGGTATCGCACTGACGCTGCCAATCAGCAGTGCTGCAATCTGTGCAGCTTTGGGACTGACCGGACTGGCAGGAGGAGCTGCAGTAGCAGGATGCTGTGCCAACATGGTAGGTTTTGCAGTACTGAGCTTCCGGGAAAATAAATGGGGTGGACTTTTCGCACAGGGAATCGGAACTTCCATGTTACAGATGGGAAATATCGTGCGGAATCCAAGAATCTGGCTTCCGGCAATTTTAAGCTCCGCCATAACAGGCCCAATAGCAACCTGCGTATTCCATCTTCAGATGAACGGTGCAGCTGTAGCATCCGGAATGGGAACCTGTGGACTGGTTGGTCAGATTGGTATTTATACCGGCTGGATTAATGATATTGCATCCGGTGCCAAGGCAGCCATTACACCAATGGACTGGATTGGAATGCTGTTAGTATGCTTCATTTTACCGGGTGTTTTAACCTGGGCATTCGGTCTGTTCTTCCGTAAGATTGGCTGGATCAAAGAAAATGATTTGAAGCTCGATTTATAAGAAAGATTTAAGAAAATATAGATAAAAGTTATACCATAAGAAAACAAAAACAATACCTCTTGTGCATAATTATTAAAAATTGATAAAAATTTAACTAATAACAAGCATATTATACAAAGATGTGCTATACTAAAGTTAGATTGTTCTTGCATATATTATAACTTACGAGGAAAATTCCGGAAATATAAAAAGGTTATTTTCCGCAGTAGATGCATGGAGGAGTAGAAAATGGAATCACCAATTGAAGTGACAGAAGGTGTAGATGGTTGGAATACCATAATATTTCTTTATAATTCTGCATTAAAAGAAGTTGGAACCAAGCTTGAAATATTGAATGATGAATTTCAGCATGTACATCAGTACAATCCGATAGAATATATAAAGCGGCGGATTAAGACGCCGGAGAGTATCGTAAAGAAGCTGAAACGATATGGTTACGAGAGTACCATTGATAATATGGTCAATTATGTAAATGACATTGCAGGAATCCGTATAGTATGTTCCTTTACCTCTGATATTTATCGTATGGCAGAGATGATTGGAAAACAGAATGACCTTACCGTGGTATCGGTAAAGGATTATATCAGGCATCCGAAGGAAAGCGGCTATAAGAGTTATCATATGTTGGTTACGGTGCCGATTTTCTTATCAGACCGTGTAGTGGATACAAAGGTTGAGATTCAGATACGGACCATTGCCATGGACTTCTGGGCGAGTCTTGAACATAAGATTTATTACAAATTCGAAGGAAATGCACCGGAATATATCAGTAAAGATTTACGGGAGTGTGCAGAAATTGTTTCTATGCTGGATGCAAAGATGTTATCCTTGAACGAAGCAATTCTAGAGGCTAAGGCAGCACAGGAAGCAGCGCTATTGCGGGAAGAAAAAGATAGAGCGGATAAAGAAAAATAAAAGAAGCTGCCGGTTTGGCAGCTTCTTTTTTACGCGAGTAGCGAGAAAAATCGCATGCTTGCATGCAGATTTGGCGAGCACCGCGATAACTCGAGAAACTCGCAAAGCGTGTTTCTCGTAGTTGCAAGTGGCTTAAAAATGATTTAATCGTCTTCACCATTCATCCAGCTATCGAATTTTTCTAATACTTTATCATAGGTCTGCTGGGAAATATCAGGAAGCTTTCCACCCCAGGCTTTGGTAGCCTGATCGAAGCCCTTTTTAAAAGCATCTGCTAATTCCTGAGCCTTGGACTTATCATTACCGGATAATGCTTTTGCAAAATCTAAAATACGGTCAGAGGTCTGGTTTACACCCCAGTATCCGTCTTCTGCAATATCAGCCTGTGCCTGAGCCTTTACATCAGCAGAAACAGTGAAGTTACCACCTGCAAGGAAAGACCACATATCATCGGCTTTGCCAATGGCTGCGCCCTGTTTGCTCATCATCTGTTCTACAATTCCGCGAAGCTGTGAAATACGGCTGTCAGAATCAGCTTTCATCTTTGCAATGAGAGCAGAGTTCTGTGTCTTTTGGGAAGAACTGCTCTTGTCACTGGAGCCTTTTTCATAGATAACACCGGTAGAGGTGTCATTCTTCGAAGATTCGGTCTTCTTAGAAGAAACTTTGGAATCTGTGGCAACAGTGGATGCAGCAGATACATAATTGTTAATAGAATTAATTGCCATAATCTTAACCCTCCTTGGTCAAATGCTTACTAAGTATCCATTCTTAGTCTTATTCATATATTTTATCGGTAAGAATGGGACAAAATATAAGAGGAAGAATTGACCTTTTTTAGAAAAAATGATAACATAAATTTGTATCATGTATACAAAATACAGGAGAAAAACAATGGACGAACTTGCAGTAAAAGCACTGGCAAAAATAAATCTTGGATTGGACGTATTACGTCGGAGAGAAGATGGGTATCATGAAGTAAAGATGGTTATGCAGACCATTCATTTATATGACCAGCTTCATCTTAAGAAAATAGAGTCTGGCATACATTTAGAGACAAATCTTGGATTTCTTCCGGTAGATGAAAGTAATCTGGCTTACCGGGCAGCGAGACTTATGAAAGAAAAATATCAGATTGAAGAAGGCATTGATATCCGGCTGAATAAGCGGATTCCTGTTGCTGCCGGGATGGCAGGTGGAAGCACGGATGCCGCAGGTGTGCTTTATGGAATCAATGAATTATTCAATCTTGGAATAAAGCGGAAAGAACTGATGGAGCTGGGCGTTCAGATTGGGGCTGACGTACCGTATTGCATCATGCGTGGTACAGCTTTGGCAGAAGGCATTGGAGAAAAATTAACTTCACTGCCACCGATGGTGAAGTGTCCGGTAGTGATTGCCAAACCGCAGGTCAGTGTATCTACTAAATATGTCTATGAGAATCTGAAGCTGGATGAGCATACACAGCATCCTGACATTGATGCCTTAATACAGAATATCCGCACAAAGGATTTGCCGGCAATTGCAGGTAGTATGGGAAATCTTTTAGAAACGGTTACTGCAAAAAAGTATCCGGAGATAGAGAAGATAAAAGAACTGATGCGGGAAAATGGTGCATTGAATGCCATGATGAGTGGAAGTGGCCCGACAGTATTTGGACTTTTTGATGAATTGGAAACGGCAAAAATGGCAGCAGCGATTGTACGTCAGAGCGGGCTCGCAAGGCAGGTCTTTGTAACAGATATTTATAATAATAGAAGATAAGAACATGCCCTTTATAAAAAAGGGTTGGAGGGTTAATATATGACAGATAATCTGGAATTAAATATGAATGCATATCTTCCTTTGCGAGATGTTGTATTTAATACACTTCGTGAGGCAATATTAAAAGGAGAATTAAAACCGGGGGAAAGACTGATGGAGCTGCAGCTGGCATCTAAGCTTGGAGTCAGCCGGACTCCGATTCGTGAGGCCATCCGGATGTTAGAGCAGGAGGGGCTTGCTGTAACCGTACCGAGAAGAGGAGCCGAGGTTGCCCGCATGACAGAAAAGGACATGGAAGATGTGTTACAGATCCGGGCAGCTTTAGATGAACTGGCAGTGCAGCTTGCAACAGAACAGATTACAGATGAACAGTTTGATGCATTAGAACAGGCAAGACAGAATTTTGAAAATTCTTTAAAAAGTGATGATGTAAAAGAAATTGCACAGGCAGATGTAGCATTTCATGATGCAATTTATAATGCTACCGGAAATGCAAAACTGGTATCCATGCTGAACAATCTGCGGGAGCAGATGTATCGTTATCGTGTAGAATATTTAAAGGACGAGACGATTTATCCGAGATTATTAAAGGAACATAAGGATATTGCAGAGAGTCTTCGCAGAAAGGACAAGTCTCGTGCTTCAGAAACCATGCGGGAGCATGTGAAGAATCAGGCAGAAGCAGTCAAAGATATGATCCGTCAGCAGGAACAAGACCAATAGCATAAAGAAACAGGAATAAAAAAACAAAATACGGAAACACTAAGGACAGACCGCACAGGGTCTGTCCTTTTTGCATACGCACAGGTGACTGGAAAATCGCATGCTTATATGCAGAGCTGGCGGACATCCGATACTATAAAAATTATGCCAAGGAGTTGATTTATGCAGCAGAAAGAAGAGAAAATCGCAGGGCACACTGCAAAGCATATCGCAGGACATACCACAGAACATACAACAGAACGTAATGCAGAATATAATGATGAAATTACAACCAGTTTGCAGGAAAATGCTGCACGTTTTCAGAAGATATTTTCCGGGTGTGCGGATATTAAAATGCGAACCATGAAGATTGGACAGAAGCAGCAGATTGCGTGTATGGCAGCATACATAGAGGTAACCGGTGGTGGAGCAATTTTTGAGAAATCTCTCGTTGGCAGGCTTTTAAACGAATTGTGTCATTATAATGAAAAAGAAGTCTATGAGCGGCTGTCGCAGAATGCCCTTGGCTTATCGGATGTTACGCCCTTTGATACTTTTTCGGATGCAGCAGCAGGTCTTTTGACCGGAGATACCATTCTATTTATAGATGGCTATGATAAAGCGTTAAAGATTCCGGATAAGGGATACCCTTCTATGGGGATTTCGGAAGTAAATTCAGAAAAGGTAATCCGGGGCTCCAATGAAGGATTTACCGAGTCCGTAAAAGCGAATACGGCATTAGTACGTAAAAGGATTCGTTCTCCGAAAGTAAAGGTAAAAGAGAAAAAGATAGGGCTGCGCAGTAAGACCAATGTGGATTTGATGTATATGGAGGATTTGATTTATCCCGGAGTTTTAGAGGAGGTAGAAAAGCGGCTTGACGGATTTGAAATTGACGGAGTCTTAGACAGTGGAATCATTGAACAGCTTACAGAAGAAAAATGGTATTCTCCATTTCCGCAGTTTCAGACTACACAGCGGCCGGACCGGGCAGCTATGGCAATTTTAGAGGGAAGGGTAGTGCTGATTGCGGATAATTCACCAATTGCACTGATTCTGCCGACGGATTATAACTCCTTCATACAGACCAGTGATGACTATTACAACCGCTGGGAAATTGCATCATTGGGAAGAATTTTACGTTTTCTGGCTTCTTTTTTTGCCATGACATTACCGGGACTGTATCTTGCGGTCTGTAATTTTCATACACAGATACTGCCGACGAAATTGCTGTTATCCTTTGCTGCAGCAAGACAAGGAGTGCCGTTTCCCGGGGTGGTAGAGGTGCTTTTGATGGAATTATCCTTTGAACTGTTGCGGGAAGCAGGCGTACGCCTTCCGGGAGCTATGGGGAATACCATAGGAATTGTCGGTGGGCTGATTATTGGACAGGCGGCAGTGGAAGCAAATCTGGTCAGTCCTATCGTGGTAATTGTGGTGGCATTTACAGCACTGTGTTCCTTTGCGGTACCCAATGAAGAATTTGCAACAGCATTTCGCATCTTGAAATTTTTCTTTATTGCCATGTGTGCGTGGCTGGGCTTTTTCGGCTTTTTGATGGCTTTACTTGCGGTACTCATTCATCTGTCGCATCTTAAGAGTTTTGGCATTCCATATCTGATGCCCTTTGTAGGCGCAGATGTAACGGATTATCAGGATGAGCGGGACAGTCTGCTGCGTCTGCCATTATATCAACTGCGGCACAGACCGGTTTTTGCGAGACGCCACAATCGTCTGCGGCTTAGGAGGAAAAAGTAATTATGTTTTCAGAAAATCAGAAAATATCAGAGAGGCAGATGGCAAGGCTCCTGATTTTTGATATGTGCGGAATCAGTACGTTGCTGCTTCCCGGACTGTTAGGAAAAATGCTTGGGACAGACGGCGTATTTGCCATATTGCTGGGAGCAGTGCCGGTGTATCTATTTACCTTTCTTCCAGAGCTGCTACAGGAAAAGAGGAAAAACAGTAATACCAGAAATGGCAGTAATACCAGCAATATCAGCAATATCAGTAATATCGGGAAAAGTTATCCGGAGATTTTAAAAAAACAAGGCAATGGTTTTATTCGTATTTTTGCATTGTTAGTCTATACAGTCGAGGGGATTCTGCTGGCGGGCTATGGCTTATTTCTTTTAAGTGACCTGATGGTGAGTGAATTGTTAAAGGATAGTTCATTTGTGCTGGCAGCAGTTTTGCTAATGCTTTTATGTGGCTATGGAATCTGGCAGGGCATCGAAGGGCGTGCCCGGGTGTATGAAATTCTGTTCTGGTTTGTATTTCTTCCACTTATTTTAATGCTGCTTCTGGCAACAAAGGATGTCAATACGATTTACTGGACTCCGGTAATGGTACATTCCTGGGGAAACTTTGTTAAAGGGACAGCGGCAGTTGTGCTTCTGTATGGCACAATGGCATTTGTTTTGTTTTTACAGCCCTATCTTGCAGAAAATGTCCGTGTAGGACGAACATGCCGGAAAAGCCTTTGTGTTACAGTGATTTTTAATGCTGCAATTTATCTGATTACGCTTGGCATCTTTGGCAGTGGCATGCTGCCGAAAATGAAATATCCGGCAATTACATTAATGAGCATGATAAAACTGCCGGGCGGTTTCTTCGAACGGCAGGATGCCTTTATGGTAGCAATCTGGTTCTTTACAATTTACGCATTTATCAATACCGGAATGTTTTATGCCTCGGATTTGCTGAAAGCTGTATGGCAAAAGGAAGGGCACCAAAAAGCGGATGGGAAAAATGAAGCGATTCAGGGAAATGCCGATGCGAAAAGTATAGAAAAATTGATAATACCAAGTGTAATGGTTCTTACATTTGCAGTCACATTACTTTTTTACCGGCTACCGGAGTGGAAAATAATGTTTATATGGATTCAGGCAATTGCATTTCTTCCGTTGACGGTAATTCTTCCGCTGTGCATTGGAGAGATAAGTAAATGCCGGGAAAAGGGATAGTGAAAAAGGATAGCGGAAAAAATGGTGGAAAGGAGCAGCAGTATGAAAAATAGAATCGTGACAATTGTTTCCATGATATATTTGGCAGTCTTATGCCTTGGCGGCTGTGGAAATACAGAGTTGGAAGAACGGAATTTTCCATTGGCAGCAGCGGTGACTTTGACAAAGGAGAACTATCAGATGGCATTTGGCTTTGAGCAGCTTAAGGATGTGGCAGATGAGAAAAGCGAAAAAGAGAATACATCGGTACTTCTGGCGGAAGGAAAAGACTGTATGGAACTGTTTTTACATGCAGATGGGGAAAATCCTGGAGAGATGGATTATAACCATTTAAAGGCGCTGATTCTAAACCGGTCGCTTTTAGAGGATGAAAAGCGGCTGGGGGCATTTCTTGGGTATCTGGAAGAGGAAAATCTTTTTTCGAGGAATACGCTGCTTTTTGTTACGGAGGATGAACCGGATCAGGTGATGGAGATGGATACAGTTTTAAAAGAGCCGGTAGGAACTTATCTGAATGAAAGAATTGCCTCGGATGAACGTTTTAAGGACAGTGAGGCAGTTACCCTGGGCAGCCTGTTCCGGATATGGGAAAATGAGAACGAAAATCTGTGGATTCCCTATATTAACTGTGCAGAAGATAAAATGATACTGGAAAAATATTATCTGATGCAGGGTAGGATGGCAGCAGGCAAAGTGGACCGGGAAACGGGAGAACTGGCTTTGCTCTCAGAGCAGAAGATGAAAAGCTACAGCATTTCACTTGAAGATGCAGAAAGTGTAACACTTAGTAATTTATGCTGCAGCTATGCTTTTACGGAGCAGAATGGCCAGGTGACGGAAACCGTTACAATAAAGGCTGATGGAAAGTATCAGGGCAACAGGGAACTGCTGCAGAAAACAAAGTATAGGGATGAAAAATTGGAAGACCTTCATACAGACAGTCAGGATGAAAATGCACTGCTGGAAGTGGAAGCAGAAATAGAGCAGACTTTGGAAGAAAAGATGGATGCCATGACAGAAAAATTGCAACAGAATCAGAATGCAGATGGAACAAACAGTTATTATAAATTAGGGGCATATGCAAGGGATATTTATTTGCAGTTTCAGAAGGATTGGAGCGGTTACCGGAAAAACCTGACAGTGGAATATCATTGGGATGTCACGCTGGTGACATCTCCGTAGGATGCTGGACACCCGGTTACACTGGTAACATCTTTGTAAGATGTCTGGTTCTGGTGATGCTGACGGCAGCCGATTATTTCTTAAGTTAATTTATTAATTTGACTTAGATTGGGCAAAAACAGAAAGATTACATTACTTTTTGCCCAAAATGAGTGGCAGAAGGAAGCATAGTCTTTGTTATTTGCTTCTGATTGGGTAAAAAGACTTCATTTTTCTAGAATCTTACCCAAACCGAGAGAACTTCGGAGATAACAGCAGAGGAGATTGGGCAAAAAAGAGTCATTTTTCTTAAATTATACCCAAATCAACTTCACCAGCGACTTTTGAGAGAAAAGTCGCAAACTCAACCGTGTCCCTAAAAAGAAAAGTTACAAGCTCAGCCGCATCCCACCAAGAAAAATTTACAACCCCACCACATTTCTACATAAAATTTTCTCCCCCAAAAAGTTATCAAAATGTATAGAAAAAATTTTTTCGGTTATATTCCAGATAGAAAGTCAGAATGGTATGGCTAAAGAAAGCGTAGCAAGGAAAAGAAGAAACAAGAAATCAGAAACATGAAAAGGAGTTTTAAGATGAAAGAATATAACCGAAAAAAATTGTATTTAAAAAGAGCGTTGTTCTATGGCATGCTGTTATTACTGTTGGTATTTACGGTGGACAGTGCGAAAAAGGCTTATGAGGGGCGAAGAATGCAGGAGGACATTGCAGAAAAGATTCTGCGTTTCCATGTCAGGGCAAACAGTGATGGGGAAGCAGATCAGGCACTGAAGCTTAAGGTGCGGGATGCTGTTGGAAAAGAAATGGGAGAACTTTTGCAGGATGCTAAGACAGCCGAAGAAAGCAGCCGGATTGCAAGAGAACACTTCCCGGAAATTATACATATTGCAAAAGAAGTCATCCGGCAGGAGGGCTATGATTATCCGGTAGAGGTGAAATTATCTTCCGTGGAGTTCCCGGTAAAGACCTATGGCAGTTATACGTTCCCGGCGGGAACTTATCAGGCACTGGAAGTGATTATCGGAGCAGGCATGGGACATAACTGGTGGTGTGTCATGTATCCGAATATGTGCTTTGAAGGAAGTGTCTATGAGGTTGTGGATGGTAAATCAGAAAAGGTATTGAAGGATACCTTAAGTGAGACGGAATATCAGTCTCTGATGGAAGAGAAGAATTATAAGATTTCATGGAAATGGCTGGATTTCTGGGATAAATAGTGCTATACTGACCTGGATTTCTATAGAAGGAGCGGATTAGATGACAAAAGATGTAATCGTATCAATCAGCGGATTACAGATGCCGGCAGAAGGAGAAGCAGAGCCAGTTGAAGTGATTACAGTAGGGGATTATTACCAGAAAAACGGAAAACATTATGTGCTGTATGAAGAAGTAAATGAAGGTTTTGAAGGAAGCACAAAGAATATAATCAAGATGCAGGAAAACTGTATTGATATTACAAAAAAAGGAGTTTCCAATGTACACATGGTCTTTGAAAAGAACCGGAAAAATATGTCTTATTATGGAACGCCATTTGGAAATCTTCTGGTTGGAATTGATGCAAAGGATATTAAAGTGGAAGAGACAGAACATTGTATTGATGTGCAGATAGATTATGCATTGGAGGTAAACTATGAGCATTTGGCAGACTGTACCATTAAGATGAAGATTGCATCAAAAGAAAAAGGCGGATTCAGTCTTGCGTAGCTGGATGTATAAAAATAGAGCTGGGTGAAAACCCAGCTCAAGTTATTTTATTTACCAGCTTTTTCTTTTAACTTTGCCATAAAGCCTTTTTTCTTTTTGGCAGGTGCTTCGATAGGACCACGCATTCCTTTTACTGCGGTAATGTAAAGCCCGCTGACAGTAGCTTTTACTTCCTTCTTAACCGGAACGGAATCAAAAATCTGTCCGTCACAGATTAAAGTCATAACCTTTGGACCAACCTTTGCTTTGACGATTGGAAGTTTGGAACGGCGGAGCATTTTCGGAGTCTGGGCAATGACATTTGCCGGAAGACCGGAATCTTTAAGCCGCATCTTCTTCTTATCGATAATCAGCATGGAAATGGTCTGTGCTGCTGCTGCAATCTGGGCATCCTGTTCTTCTTTCTTTTTCTGAGCTCGTTTGCCCACAAAATAAAGAACAATCAGGGCAATAATCATAATAATCAGTATTGTTAATAATACAATCGCAAATTTTGGCACGATGAAAACCTCCTTAAGTAAAATCCAAGTATGATTGTATCATTGATTGGCAGGATTGACAACCTGCAAATGCGAAAAATTCTATGAAATGCTTTTATTTTCGGTGAAAATGTGGTATCTTTAGAAAGTATGACTGACTGGAAAAATCCAGCCTTTGAATGAAAGACAGAAGGGAAATAAATATGAAGAAGAAAATAGTAGCAGTATTGTTATGCCTGACACTGGCATTTTCAGTAACTGGCTGTGGAAAAGACAAGAAAAGTGAATCGGTAGAGAATACAGAGAGCACAGAAGTGGTATCCAGTGCGGCAATTGATTTTGACCCGCTTGATTATGTGGAACTGGGCGATTATATGGGATTGTCAGTAGCTTTGACAGACGATTATTCCGTAAGTGATGATGATGTGAAGACTTTTATTGAGAATAGCGTAATTACCAACTATCCATACTATGTAGATACGGATAAAACGGTGGTAGAGGATGGAGATGCTGTCAATATCGATTATGAAGGATTAAAAGATGGTGTGGCATTCAGCGGTGGAACTGCAACAGATACGGTCTTAGAGATTGGAAGCAATACGTTTATTGACGGCTTCGAAGAAGGACTGATTGGTGCAAAAGTAGGGGATAAAGTAACCTTGAATCTTACATTCCCGGAAAGCTATAAAAATACAGACCTGGCAGGACAGGCGGTTGTGTTTAATGTAACCATCAATAAAATTGTTGAGAAACAGGATATTACTTATGACAATATGACAGATGAATATGTGGCATATGTCAATGCTAAGGCCAGCCTTGGCTATGATACGGTAGATGAGATGAAGGCAGATGCACGCAATTATATGGAATCTTCTAAGGAATCCTCCAAGAAATCTGCAATCCGTTCTGCAGTAATGGACAAGTTAGGAGAGGTATGTACCGTAAAGGAAATTCCGGATGGACTTCTGGATGCCCGTATGGAAGAGGTAATGGCACAGTATGAATCCTATTACTGCAGCGATGGAAGCAGCCTTAAGGATTATGTTGAAAATACAGCAAATCAGGATTATGATGAATTTGTAAGCAATGTAACTGACGAAGTGACATCAGATCTTAAGACACAGATGATTTTAGAGGCAATTGCAGAAAAGGAAGGCATTGAGTTTGACCAGGATGGCTTTGACAGCTACGTTGGAAATCTTATGAGCAATTACAGCTACAGCGATGAATCCACATTATACAAATCATATGGATTAAGCGCAGACAGTGGAAAAGAATATTTAAAGAAAGTATATGTATGCAATCTGGCACTTCAGAAAGTAGTTGACAGTGCAACTGTTGAAGATGAGGCAGGAACAGAAAATGTTACAGATACTGAATTAAATACAGAAAACTAAAAAGGATTAGAAAATTTTTTATCTAAGGGGGATAGAAAAATGGAACTTGTTGACATCAGAGATTTATTTCACCATCAGGAAGATTATGTAGGTAAGAAAATTACCGTCGGAGGCTGGGTAAGAAGTAACCGTAATTCTAAAAACTTCGGATTTATCGTAGTAAATGACGGAACTTTCTTTGAACCACTGCAGGTAGTATATGCAGACGGACTGGAGAATTTTCAGGAGCTTACCAAAATTAATGTTGGCGCAGCTATTGTTGTTACCGGAGTGCTGGAAGCTACACCGGAAGCAAAGCAGCCATTTGAAATTCAGGCAGAGGAAATCATAATTGAAGGCGCATCTGCACCGGATTATCCGTTACAGAAGAAACGCCACAGCTTCGAATATTTAAGAACCATTTCACATTTAAGACCACGTACCAATACCTTTGAGGCAGTATTCCGTGTGCGTTCCCTGATTGCATATGCAATTCATAAGTTCTTCCAGGAGAGGGACTTTGTCTATGTACACACTCCGCTGATTACCGGAAGTGACTGTGAGGGTGCCGGGGAAATGTTCCAGGTTACTACCATGGACTTAAATAACATTCCACACAAGGAAGACGGAAGCATTGATTATACACAGGATTTCTTTGGAAAACCAACCAATCTTACCGTAAGTGGACAGTTAAACGGAGAGACCTTTGCACTGGCGTTCAAAAATATTTATACCTTTGGACCAACCTTCAGGGCGGAAAATTCCAATACTACAAGACATGCTGCAGAGTTCTGGATGATTGAGCCGGAAATCGCATTTGCAGATCTGGAAGATGACATGGTACTGGCGGAGAGTATGCTGAAATATATTATTTCCTATGTTATGGAACATGCACCGGAAGAAATGCAGTTCTTTAATTCCTTCGTAGACAAGGGACTGATTGAGCGGCTGAATAATGTATTACATTCCGATTTCGCAAGAGTGACTTATACAGAAGCCATTGAACTTTTGGAGAAGAATAATGATAAATTTGATTACAAGGTATCCTGGGGCTGCGACCTTCAGACCGAGCATGAGCGTTTCTTAACCGAGCAGGTTTTCAAGAGACCGGTTTATGGTTTCTCTTGCGGTTTCGGTTTCAAAGTGATTGAAATTGAGCTTTGTTGTCAGAAAAAGTTCGTCCCTTGCAATACCGCATTTCCTGACGGCATTGCCTACGTATTTTTCATTTCCATAGGCTTCAGCGGTATCAATAAGGCGATAGCCTGCATGGATTGCCGTGAGCACGCTTTTTTCGCATTGCTCCGGATCCGTGATCTGAAAGGTGCCAAATCCGATCATGGGCATTTCCACGCCGTTGTTCAGCTTAATATTTTTCATAAGATTGCTCCTTTTTGCTCTTGATTTTCAGCGGTACTTATAGTATAATAGGTTCGAGTTACTCGAAGTCAATAGGTTTCAGCAAAATTTATGCGTATTTTATACGCACGCATAGTGAAGCGGCGACGGGCTCACCCCATAGGCGTCGCTTAGCTATGCCATGCGCAGCAGCAGATGATACACAAAGCGCAGATCTTTTACCGGCTTTTCTTTGAGCATGCAGATTATTTCCGTAAGTAACACTTTTCTCTCCATTACCTCTTTTGTTTCCATATCAT
>ENA-ORND01001313-ORND01001313.1-human-gut-metagenome-genome-assembly--contig:-NODE-1313-length-17528-cov-3.182281_pt1 | contig 17528 bp, 17 predicted proteins | sample MGYA00242111_ERZ509014 | MGnify/ENA primary metagenome ERZ509014 (study PRJEB26280, sample SAMEA2338694) | human gut metagenome | biome: human gut; feature: human-associated habitat; material: faeces... | reverse complement strand
TGAAGTAGGGAAAAAGGCCCTGGATTTCCTTATTGCCAATTCAGGATCCAGACATAATCTGGAAGTGGATTTCTTTGGCGGAGAGCCGCTTCTTAACTTTGATGTTGTAAAAAAATTAGTAGCTTACGGCAGAGAAATTGAAAAAGAAAAAGACAAGCATTTCCGTTTCACCTTAACGACAAACGGTGTTTTGTTAAACGATGACATCATTGAATTTGCGAATCAGGAAATGGACAACATTGTCTTAAGTATTGATGGACGTAAAGAAGTGCATAACCACATGCGCCCGTTCAAAAATGGAACCGGCAGTTATGACTTTATTATTGATAAATTTAAAAAAGTAGCAGAATCGAGAAACCAGCAGAAATATTATGTGCGTGGAACATTTACCCATAATAATCTGGATTTTGTTGAAGATGTGCTGCATTTGGCAGATGAAGGCTTTGAACAGATTTCGGTTGAGCCGGTTGTAGCAGACCCGAATGAACCGTATGCCATCCGGCCGGAAGATATTCCTCAAATCTGTGAGGGCTATGATATTCTTGCAAAAGAGATGCTTGCCCGCAAAAAGCAGGGAAAAGGATTTAATTTCTTCCATTACATGATTGACTTAAGCGGCGGTCCATGTGTTTACAAACGTTTGTCCGGATGTGGTTCCGGAACAGAATATTTAGCGGTTACACCGTGGGGCGATTTGTATCCTTGTCATCAGTTCGTGGGCGAAGAACAATTTTGCTTGGGAAATGTAGATGACGGTGTTGTAAATACGGATATGCGCGATACATTTAAATTGTGTAATGTATATGCAAAAGAGGAGTGTAGGAACTGCTTTGCCAAATTCTACTGCAGCGGTGGCTGCGCAGCAAATGCTTATCACTGCCACGGTGACATTAACAAACCGTATGAAACCGGCTGTGAATTGCAGCGCAAACGTGTGGAATGTGCGATTATGCTCAAGGCAGCAGAAGCCTATGATGAGGGAAATTAGGACAGCATAGCCTTCGTCGTTTCAAAAAGTTGGAAATTTTGCAAAAAAAACTTTGAAATATTTGGAAATACGTTTATAATATGTATAGATAATGGGAATGCTATACAGGTATACAGGAGATAGTGAAAGGAGATTAGTAAAGTGGCTTTTGATATTGGAATTGATTTGGGTACCGCCAGCATATTGGTATATGTAAAAGGAAAAGGCGTTGTATTAAAAGAGCCTAGTGTTGTTGCTTTTGACCGTGACACAAACCGGATTAAAGCAATTGGAGAAGAGGCGCGTCTGATGTTAGGACGTACGCCGGGAAACATTGTAGCAGTTCGTCCTCTTCGTCAGGGTGTTATTTCTGATTATACCGTAACAGAGAAGATGATTAAGTACTTTATTCAGAAGGCACTGGGAAAGAAAACATTCCGTAAGCCAAGAATCAGTGTCTGTGTACCAAGTGGTGTAACAGAGGTTGAGAAGAAGGCGGTAGAGGATGCAACTTATCAGGCAGGAGCAAGAGAAGTTGCAATTATTGAAGAACCAATTGCAGCAGCAATTGGAGCAGGTATCGATATTGCAAGACCTTGTGGAAATATGATTGTAGATATCGGAGGAGGAACCGCAGATATTGCAGTAATTTCACTGGGCGGTTCGGTAGTAAGTACATCAATTAAAATTGCCGGAGATGATTTTGATGAGGCAATTGTCCGTTATATGAGAAAGAAACATAATCTTCTGATCGGAGAAAGAACTGCAGAAGATATTAAGATTAAGATTGGAACCTGTTTCCCACTGGCACAGCCGGAAACGATGGATGTCCGTGGACGTAATCTGGTAACAGGACTTCCTAAGACAGTAACTGTTTCTTCTGAAGAGACTGAGGAAGCATTAAGAGAACCGACTTTACAGATTGTAGAAGCGGTACACAGTGTTCTGGAAAAAACACCACCAGAGCTGGCAGCAGATGTTGCAGACAGAGGAATTGTGCTGACAGGTGGCGGTTCATTGCTTAGAGGACTGGAAGAGCTGATTGAAGATAAGACAGGAATTAATACAATGACAGCAGAAGAACCAATGACCTGTGTAGCAATTGGTACAGGTAAATTCGTAGAATTCTTAGCTGGTAAGAGAGACGACGATTAAGATTTCGGGAGGACTGTAGATGGTAAAAGGATTATATACCGCATGGACCGGAATGTTAGACGAACAGAACCGTCTGGATATTCTGACAAATAATCTGGCAAATGCCGACACAACCGGATATAAGAAGGAAGGTACCACAAATCATACATTTGCTGATACACTGGCAATTAAGATTAAGGATACTTCTGATTATGGGCAGCCGCGGGTACTGGGAAATATCAGTATGGGTGTGCATATTGGCGAAGTATATACCGATTTCAGCCAGGGCAGCTTTAAAGTGACAGACAGAAGTACCGATATGGCATTGGATGGAAATGGTTTTTTTACGGTATCATTTACCAATAAGAATGGTGAAACATCTATGAAGCTTACCCGGGATGGAGCATTTACACTGACCAGAGAAGGCTATCTGGTGACCAAAGACGGTGATTATGTGCTGAACCAGAATGGAGCTTCCACTGGCAATCCTGGTGCAGAGAATTATATCCGGATTAATCCGAATCTGGATTTTGAAGTGCTTTCCGATGGAAGTATTATGCAGAATAATCAGGTGGTTGCAAGACTTGGTGTGGTAGATGTAGATAATTATGACTATATCAGCAAATATGGTGAGAATCTCTATGATGTAGTAAATGGCGGACAGCTTGTGGCATCGAATGCAAGAGTAGAGCAGGGTGCATTGGAAGCTTCCAACATTAATGTAGTATCCGAAATGGTAGATATGATTACAATCACCAGAGCTTACGAGGCTGGACAGAAGATTATCCAGACGATGGATTCAACACTGGACAAAGCCGTAAATAATGTAGGTAAAGTATAAAAAGAACTAAAGAAAAGTGCAAAAGAAGCCGATATAAATAAGTAGGAAACAGGTACGTTTCATAAAAAACTGGCCACGGATGGTGCAAGAGAGATAAGGAGCGCAGGGCTTATGATGAGAGCATTGTGGACTGCTGCATCAGGAATGATTGCACAGCAGACAAATATTGATTCGATTTCTAATAACTTATCGAATGTAAATACAACAGGTTACAAATCCGAACAGGCAGAATTTAAATCGCTGCTGTATCAGACACTGCAGTCTAAGACAACTTCTGCAAATGGTGATGAAAAGCCGGTTCCGGTTCAGGTAGGACTGGGAACCAGAGTAGCCTCTATTACATCTGATTTTACCAATGGAGCATTAATTGCCAATTCCAGCAATACGGCATTTGCGTTGGAAGGAAAAGGATTTTTCACGGTGCGTGGAGAAGATGGACAGACATACTATACCAGAAATGGTAAATTTGGCTGGGCAATCGGAACTAATGGAACGACACTTTGCAATGAAGCCGGCCTTCCGGTATTAGATAGTAATGGAAATGAAATTGTTCTGCCGGATGGTGTGACGGCATCATCTATCGAAGTATCAAATGATGGAAAGTTCTATTATAAAGATGCGGCAGGCAATACCATAGATATGAACAGACAGATTGGCGTATATCAGTTTACCAATCCGGCTGGACTGGAAAAGGATTCCGGAAGTCTTTTGGTTGCAACAGCAGCATCCGGTAATCCGATGAATGAGCTGACTACTCCGGGACTGACCAGAAGCAAGGTATGCCAGAATTATCTGGAAGCATCCAATGTCCAGGTAGCAGACGAGATGGTTAATATGATTATTGCACAGCGTGCATATGAATTAAACTCTAAGGCGATTCAGGCAGCAGATGAGATGCTTGGACAGGCAAATTCATTAAGAAGATAGTTCTAAAGGCAGGGTAAAATATGAGTATATCGATGGATAATATTTCGACATTACTGAATACAACTGCATCACAGGCAAGTAACAGTTCCAATGGACTGGAGAAGACATTGAATTCAGATTTATCAGGTGCAACGGATGATGAACTGATGGATGTCTGCAAGGAATTTGAAGCTTATTTTTTGGAACAGGTTTATAAGGAAATGAAGAAAACCATTCCGGAGAACGAAGACCAGGATGCCAGTATGAGCCAGATGACGGATTATTTTGAAGACGAGATGATTCAGAAGCTGGCAAGCCAGTCAGTAGAACAGAGTGGCGGAAGTAACAGTCTGGCGCAGCAGCTGTATGAGCAGATGAAGCGTAATTATAATATGGAATAGAATTTAGAAAAGACGATAAAAGGGGCTGTCATTATATGACAGCCTTCTCTTACTTTACAGGAAATTGCTTTCCTGTAAAGTAAAAAACGCTCCGCGAGGATGCACACTGCGGCGTATAAGGCAGATGTCGCAAGCGACCGCCGCAGGCGCAAGAATGTGCCAAGGCACATTCTGTGTTCGATTGGAAAGGAAAGACGATGGAGACGATAACCGGTTATGTAGATCATATCATATATCGAAATGCTGACAATGGCTATACGGTACTGGTGCTGGTTTGCGAAGAAGAAGAGATTACCTGCGTGGGAATCTTTTCGGGAATCAGTGAGGGAGAGAATATCGAAGTGACCGGTGAATATACGGCACATCCGACCTATGGAAAGCAGTTTAAAGCTGAAAGTTATGTGGAGAAAGAACCAACCGATGAACTGTCCATTGAGCGTTATCTTGGCTCCGGAGCAATTAAAGGGATTGGTGCGGCACTTGCAGCAAGAATTGTAAGAAGATTTAAAGGCGATACCTTCCGGATTATCGAAGAAGAACCGGAGCGGTTAGCGGAAGTGAAAGGAATCAGTGAACGGAAAGCAATGGAAATATCAGACCAGGTCTCTGAAAAACGAGATCTGCGTCAGGCAATGATATTTTTGCAGCAGTATGGCATTACACTGAATCTTGCGGTGAAAATCTATAAAGAATACGGACAGGAAGTATACGGCATCATTCAGGAGAATCCATATCGTCTGGCGGATGATATCAGTGGTGTGGGATTTCGGATTGCAGATGAAATTGCTAAGAAAGTCGGTATTCATACAGATTCTGATTTTCGAATCCGAAGCGGTATATTGTATACACTTTTGCAGGCATCCGGAGAGGGACATACCTTTCTGCCGGAGGAAGAACTGACAAAGCGTGCAGGAGAGCTTCTGGGTGTAACAGAAGAAGCAATCGAAAAGCAGTATATAGATTTGTCGATAGAGCGGAAAATTATTATGAAACAGGAGGGCGAACAGGTTCAGATTTATGGTGCACCACTCTATTATACGGAAGTAAATACAGCCATGATGCTTAAGAATCTGGATATTGCCTATGATGTGTCAGATGCAGAGATTACCCAGCGAATCCATAAGATTGAGAAGCAGACCGGCATGGAACTGGATGAACACCAGAAAGAGGCTGTTTCGGAGGCAGTAAGAAACGGACTTTTGGTAATCACCGGTGGACCCGGAACTGGTAAGACGACGACAATTAACAGTATTATCAAATATTTTGAACTGGAAGGCCTGGACATTTTCCTGGCAGCACCTACCGGAAGAGCTGCAAAGCGAATGAGCGAAATGACCGGATATGAAGCTAAAACCATACACCGGATGCTGGAATTAAACGGTGGAATGGAAGGAGCGGTAGGATTCGAACGAAATGAAAGTAATCCACTGGAAACGGATGTTGTAATTATCGATGAGATGTCTATGGTGGATATCAGCCTGATGCAGTCCCTTCTGAAGGCAATGGTAGCCGGAACAAGACTGATTCTGGTAGGAGACGTAAACCAGCTTCCGAGCGTAGGACCGGGAAGCGTATTAAAGGATATTATCGACAGCGGGCAGTTCCATGTGGTACAGCTTACCAAGATTTTCCGACAGGCATCCCAGAGTGATATCATTGTCAATGCCCATAAAATCAACCGGGGAGAAGAAGTAGTGTTAGATAACAAGAGCATGGATTTCTTTTTCCTGAAACGATATGATGCAGATGTGATTATCAATGTGGTACTGCAGCTGATTATGCAGAAACTGCCTAAATTTGTAAATGCACAGCCTTATGATATACAGGTGCTGACTCCGATGAAAAAAGGAAATCTGGGCGTAGAACGATTGAATGCCATCCTGCAGCGATACTTAAATCCTCCCGCTCCGGATAAGAAAGAAAAAGAGTATGGCGATAAAGTGTTCCGCGAAGGGGACAAGGTCATGCAGATAAAAAATAATTATCAGCTGGAGTGGGAGGTCTTGAGTAAATATGGATTTGCCATTGACCGTGGAACCGGTGTGTTTAATGGGGATACGGGAATTATCCGTGAAATCAATGATTATAAAGAGACAATGACCGTGGTCTATGATGAAGACAAGGTGGTAGAGTACTCCTTTAAAATATTAGAGGAACTGGAACTGGCATATGCCATTACAATACATAAATCCCAGGGTAGTGAATATCCGGCAGTTGTAATTCCACTTCTTGGGGGACCGAGAATGCTAATGAACAGGAACCTTTTGTATACAGCGGTAACCCGTGCAAGAAAGTGTGTAACACTTGTGGGAAATGAAATGTGCTTCTATGAGATGGAACAGAATATTACAGAACAGACCAGATACAGCGGTCTGCGGGCAAGACTGGAAGAAAATGTGTAGAGGTGGTTGACTGTACAGACATGCAGAACCTTCCACCGACCGCTTCTTACGGGTGCCTGGAAAGAAAGAAAAACCAGCCGAAATGCTGTATTTTGCAGAATTCCGGCTGGCTTTTGCGTGTCTGACAACTTGCAAAGCAAGTCATTTGTCAATTTTTGTTTAAAAACCGGCAGATACCAATTACTTGGATAATAAAGCTTTGTCATTGGCAAATTCTTCGCCACTGATTTCTTCAAATTTCTCTAATAAATCTTCTACGGTAAGATTCTTTTTCTCTTCTCCGGAAATATCTAAGATAACCTGACCTTCATTCATCATAATCAGACGGTTGCCATGAACAATTGCATCACGCATGTTGTGTGTTACCATCAGTGTGGTAAGGTTCTGCTCTGCAACTATTTTATCCGAAAGAGTAAGAACCTTTGCAGCAGTCTTTGGATCCAAAGCAGCGGTGTGCTCATCTAAGAGAAGCAACTTTGGACGATTTAAAGTAGCCATAAGAAGAGTCAGTGCCTGACGCTGACCACCGGAAAGCAGTCCGACTTTAGAGGTAAGACGGTTCTCAAGTCCTAAATCCAGCTCTTTTAACAATTCTTTGTAATGTGCTCTTTCTGCCTTGGTAATACCGCTTCCAAGACCTCTGCTTTTGCCACGACGGGCGGCGAGGGCAAGATTCTCATCGATTCCCATGGTAGCAGCGGTTCCCATCATAGGGTCCTGGAATACGCGTCCTAAGAAACTGGCACGTCTGTGCTCAGACATTCTTGTAACATCTACGTCATCAATAGAAATGGAACCTTCATCTACAAGAAAGACTCCTGCAATGGCATTTAATAAAGTGGATTTTCCGGCACCATTTCCACCGATGACAGTAACGAAATCACCTTCGTTTAAAGTAAGGGTAGTGCCGTTAAGAGCGGTTTTTTCGTTAATGGTTCCCGGATTAAATGTTTTGTAAATATGATCAACTTTAAGCATTGGTTTTGGCTCCTTTCTTTACTGGTTTTGTAAAATATTTCTTCTTCCAGTAAGGAACTGCAAGGAAGAAAGCAACCACAAGCGCAGATAACAGCTTTAAGTAGTTAGTATCAAGACCAAGCCAGATAACAATCTGAAGTACAGCGTAGTAAATAACAGCACCGATAGCGACAGATAAAAGCTTCAACGCAAAGTTGTGGAAAATCTTTTCGAACAATACAGTACCGATAATAACGGCAGCAAGACCGATTACGATAGCACCACGTCCTGCATTGACATCAGCAAATCCCTGATACTGTGAGTAAAGAGCACTGGCAAGACCAACAAGACCGTTGGAAATCATTAAACCGATTACGGTATTGAAATTTGTGTTGATACCCTGGGCACGGCTCATATTCGGGTTGCATCCGGTAGCACGGATAGAACAGCCTCTTGCAGTTCCGAAGAACCAGTACAGGATAGCTATAATGGCGATGACAAAGATAGCAACGATAAATATGGTGTTTTTATAAAAAGCCACATTTTTTACATATCGTAAAGATACAATTAAATCGTATTTGTCAGCACTGATTGCCTGGTTGGATTTGCCGCCAAGAATCTTTAAGTTAATGGAGTATAATCCAAGCTGGGTTAAAATACCTGCAAGGATTACCGGGATTCCCATTTTTGTATGGAAGATTCCGGTAATTAATCCTGCCAGCATACCGGATATGGTAGCGGCAAGGATTGCTACCCAGATATTCTGTCCAGAAGCAATCAGAGTAACACAGACAGCACCGCCAAGACTCATGGTTCCATCCACGGTTAAGTCTGCCACATCCTGTATTTTAAAAGTGATGTATACACCGATTGCCATAATACCCCAGATTAATCCCTGGGCTACAGCACCGGGCATAGCGTTTAATAAATCAGCAATTTGCAATTCCACAATAAGTTCCTCCGGTTTCTAAATAAATAATTCAAAAGTAAAAATTACTCAGACATGTCTAAAGCTTTGTAATCGTCTGGGACAGTGATGCCAAGCTTCTCACAGATGTCAGGGTTGTACTGTTTGGTAACTGCTGGAGCAAATTCAACTTCCATAGTGGATGGGTCTGCACCATTTACTAAGATTTCGTATGCCATTTTACCTGTCTGATATCCAAGGTCATAGTAGCTGATGGATAAGGTAGCAACACCACATCCTTTGCAGATACCGGCTTCACCTGCAATAATTGGAACACCGGCTTCCCCTGCAATGTTATTGATAACTTCTGTATTGGAAGCTGCAGTGTTGTCGGTAGGAACGTAAAGAACATCGTTATCATTTACAGCACTCTGGACAACACTTGCAATATCGTTGGAATCAACGAAAGAATATGCAGTACAGGTGTAATTTAATTTTTCTAATTCTTCTTTGATAACATCAATCTGATACTGTGAGTTTGCTTCTGCGGAGCAGTAAAGCAGTCCGACATTTTTAGCATCCGGGAATAATTCATTTAACATAGCTGCCTGCTCGGACAGAGGAGCTAAGTCAGAAGTTCCAGAAATGTTACGTCCTGTTGTGCCTGACCAGTCAGAAATGTCAAGAGCGGTTGCGTAATCTGTTACGGAAGTTCCAAGAATAGGAATATCTGTAGTTGCAGCAGCTGCAGACTGAAGAGGAGCAGTTGCATTTGCAAGAATCAGGTCTTCGTTTTTGGAAACGAAGGAGTTGACGATAGTTGCACATGTGGCAGAATCACCCTGGGCGTTCTGCTCGTCAAAAACAACGTCATCACCTAATTTCTCGGTAAGATAGTCTTTGAATCCTTTTGTTGCAGCATCTAATGCCTCATGCTGTACGAGCTGACAGATGCCAACGGTGTACTTTGCGTTGGATGAACTTTTCTCTGTAGCGTTGGATGAACTTTTCTCTGTAGCGTCAGCGTTTTGGGTATCTCCTGCTTTGGAGCCACAGGCGGTCATGCTGAGTGCAAGAACTGCTGCAACTGAAAGAGAGAGAAATTTCTTCATTTTTTTCATAATAATTTCCTCCTGAAATATGTAATATTTTTTTGATTTAACGCGTTCGTGCGTCTGTGCGTTTATGCATTAAAGCGTTAATTCGAATAGACTAATTATAATAAGTAGAGAAAAATAAGTCAATAAATTAAATCCTATTTTTATCAGGAAAAATTAAGAGAATGTTAATGTTTTTGCAAAAGGGACTGTGCTAATATGTGCAAAGAGAGTTTTGGAAAGGAAATAATGAATATACTTGATATTATATTCCCAAGAAGATGCCCGCTGTGTGATGAGGTGATACCGCCGGATGGAAAAATCTGCCCGGAGTGCATCGGAAAGGCAGAACTGGTGAAGGAACCGGTCTGTAAACGGTGCGGAAAACCCATTGGGAATGCCAGGAAGGAATATTGTGGTGACTGTGACCGGAAAAAACATTTTTTTGATTCGGGAAAGGCAGTATTTGTCTATCAGGGGGCAGTGCAACACTCGCTGTATCGTTTTAAATATGCCAATCGGCGTGAATATGCAGCTTTTTATGGAAAAATGGCATGTATACAGTATGCCCGGTGGATTTCAAGACTGGGGATAGATGCAATCATACCGGTTCCGCTGCATCGGAAACGCAGGAGGGAGAGAGGGTATAATCAGGCAGAACTCTTTGCAAAGGAAATAGGAAAACGTACCGGAATTCCGGTAGAAACGAAATTGCTATATCGGTGTATAAATACCAGACCCCAGAAGGAACTTAATGACCAGGAACGCAAGAAAAATCTGAAAAAGGCTTTTACAATCGCACAAAATATAGTACAATTAAGAAAAGTTCTGCTTGTAGATGACATTTACACAACTGGAAGTACCGTGGATGCAGCAGCAGAATGTTTGAAGGTATCAGGAATACAAGAGGTTTATGTACTTTGCATTAGCATTGGCAGGGGGCATTAGGAGGAGAAAGAATGGACGTAAGAAACTGCAAAGGATGCGGAAGATTATTTAATTATTATGGGGGCGTACCGTTATGTAAAGCCTGCAAAGATAAACTGGAAGAGAAGTTCCAGGAGGTAAAAGAATATTTGCGGCAGAACCCGAATACTCCGATACAGGTTGTATCGGAAGATAATAATGTTTCTGTAAAACAGATTAAACAGTGGGTGCGTGAAGAAAGACTTGTCTTTTCAGAAGATTCACCACTTGGTCTGGAATGTGAAGGCTGTGGAACAATTATCAAAACAGGGCGTTTCTGTGAGAAATGCAAACGTAAAATGGAAACGGACTTCCAGAGTGTAATAAAGAAAAAACCGGTGGAGCCTCAGTTGGATAAGAGACCGAAGGAAAGAGATAAGATGAGATATCTGTAACTGTAGATTAAGAACTGCCGCAGTGACTGGTGGCAGTTTTTTCTTTTCAGAAGATAATATCTATGTTATACTAAAGAGAGTTTGTTTAGGAGCAGAGTATGATTAGTAAAGAACGCGTCAGACATATGACAAAGCTGTCAGAATTCGAAAATGAAGAAAGTAAAGCCTGCCAGAAAGCAACACAGTATTTTAGAAGAGATTATGTTGCCATGGAGTTGATAAAAAGCTTTTTTGCCGGAACCATTGCGTTCGGACTTCTTTTTGTGCTGTGGCTTTTTTACGACATGGAGAATCTGGTAAAGAAAATTAATGATATGGATATGATTGGATTTGGCATCCGGATTGTAATGGTGTATCTGGTATTTCTGGCTGCTTATCTGATGATTACTTATATTATTTATAATCGTAGATATACAAAGGGGAGAAAACAGGTAAAGGAGTATTATAACAGACTGAAGAGAGTGAGCAGTCTGTATCGTGAGGAAGAAAATATATCTAATACGGATGACTGGGAGGTTTAGGATGACGGGTTTACTCGAACTGAAGGAGCGGTTAATCCGCTTTTTTGGAAAAAATGAAATATATGTGGTGCCGGTACTTAAGTTTATTCTGGCAACGGTGGTATTTCTGCTGATCAATCAAAATATTGGCTATATGACCAGACTGGCCGGACTTCCGGTAACACTGGTACTGGCACTGTTATGTGCGGTTCTTCCGGTCAATGCTATCCTGTTGTTTGCGTTCATTCTGATTGCTGCACATTTATTTGCACTGTCTATGGATGTATGCGTGGTAGGACTGATTCTTATGCTGGTTATCGCACTGCTGTATTTACGGTTTTCACCAAAAGATGGTTATTATGCAGTGCTGACACCGATAACATTTGCATTACATACCCCATATATCATGCCGATTTCAGCAGGACTGTTACGGACACCGGCATCTGCTGCATCTATTGTGAGCGGAACTGTGATGTTTTATTTCCTGAAGGGAATAAAGGAAAATGAGGCAGTATTAAGTGCAGTGGAAGAGGACAGCAATGCGGCTTCTAAGATGGTGGTAGCAATCAACCAGCTGCTGGGAAATAAGGAAATGTATCTGGTGCTGGCAACTTTTATTGTGATTTTACTGGTGGTTTATGTAGTGCGCCGCCTGTCTATAGATCATGCATGGACAGTGGCATCACTGGCTGGTATTCTGATTGGACTTACTGTGCTGACCAGCGGTTTTGTAATGCTGGGAATCAAGGGACGAATCGTCTGGATTATTGTAGGAGGCGTAATTTCTACGGTGATTGCATTGATACAGCAGTTCCTGTTCTTTAACCTGGATTATAGCAGGACAGAACGGGTACAGTTTGAGGATGATGAATATTACTATTATGTAAAAGCGGTACCGAAGATTTATGTTACAACCAAGGAGAAAAAGGTAAAACGTATCGCAGCCAAGGATGAGGAAAAAGAACGTATTTCCCGCAAAGCATTGGCAGAGGAAATGGATATAGACGAAGATTTGCTGAAATAAGACAGAGAGGAAGTGGAACAGGTGCAGTCATTTTTGACAGTGTTGGAAAATTTTAAAGAAAATTATCTGGCGTGGGTAAGCGTTTTGAACATTACGGTATCAAAGACTGATATTGTAGAAATGCTTATTATTGCGTTCCTGTTTTATCACGTCCTGAAATGGATTAAGGATACACGGGCATGGATGCTGTTAAAAGGAATTCTTGTGATTTTAGCGTTTGTACTTGTGGCAGCAATCTTCCAGATGAATACAATTCTCTGGATAGCAGAGAAGACGATTAATGTAGCAATAATTGCAATCGTTGTTATCTTCCAGCCGGAGCTCCGGAAAGCACTGGAAGAATTGGGACGAAAGAAATTTATTTCATCCCTCTTTTCTTTTGATTTTGGGAAAGACGGAGTGGAACGTTTCAATGACCATACGATTGGAGAACTGGTAAAGGCAAGCTATGAGATGGGTAAGGTGAAGACCGGAGCCCTGATTGTAGTGGAAAATGAAATTATGCTGACAGAATACGAAAGAACCGGTATTGCACTGGATTCCCTGGTATCAAGCCAGCTTCTGATTAATATATTTGAAAAGAACACTCCGTTACATGACGGAGCTATTATTGTACGTGGGGACAGGGTTGTCTCTGCAACCTGTTATCTGCCACTGTCTGACAGCCTGGAACTGAGCAAGGATCTGGGAACCAGACATCGTGCGGCAGTTGGAATTAGTGAAGTGAGTGATTCTCTTACAATTGTGGTATCAGAGGAAACCGGAAAGGTTTCTATTGCGATGGGTGGACAGCTGTACCGTAATGTGGATGCGGAGTTTCTGCGCAGCAAACTGAAATTTCTCCAGAGCAGCAATATCGAACCAAAGCGCTTCCAATTACTGAAGAGGAGGTTACGCAATGTTAAAAAAGCTGACAAAACTGGTGACGAATAATTTTGGACTGAAGGTTGCGGCATTATTCTTCTCTGTTGTGCTGTGGCTTGTTGTTGTCAACATTGATGATCCGACACAGGCGAAGAACTTTACCACGTCTATTACGATAACCAATTCGGATTATATGACACAGCAGGGCAAATACTTTGAAGCAAAGGACAGTAATCTGCAGGTAACCTTTAAGGTTTCTACTGTGCGTTCTGTTATGAAGAACTTGAGCAATACTGACTTCCGGGCAGTAGCAGATATGGAAAATGTTGAGCAGGTAGACGGTGTATACCGGGTACCGATTGAGATAACTGCAACACGATATGCGTCTGCGGTGAACTTCCAGGGCAAAACACAGTATATGGAAGTAAATGTAGAAGATCTGATGCTGTCACAGTTTTCTATTAAGGCAAAAACAGTAGGAGATGCAGCTGAGAATTATGCAGTGGGAGATGTGCGGGTATCTCCGAACATCTTAAAAGTAACCGGACCGGAATCGGTGGTGAATCAGATTGATCATGTAGAAGCAACCATTGATGTAACAGGTGCATCCGCAGACTTGACGGATAGTGTAGTCCCGGTTGTATATAATGCAAACGGTGAGGCGGTAGACACCTCAAAGCTGAATTTTAATATTGATAAAGTGACAATTTCGGCTACAATACTTAATATCCGTAACCTTTCAGTAGAAATTGAACCGAGTGGAACGGTTGCAGATGGATTTGTATGCACCGGAGTGACGATTAATCCGAATAAGATAGCGATAAAGGGAACACCGGAAGCACTGAACGCAGCCGGAAGTATTGTGATTCCGTCAGACCAGCTGGATATCAGCGATGCAACTGGCAATGTAGTGAAGACAATTAACATTTCTTCTTATCTGCCGGATGATGTAGAGGTGGTCGATGCTGACAATCTGAATGTTGAAGTAACCGCAGTGGTGGAGCAGATTGTATCAGAATCTTATAGCATACCGGTTGAAAACATTGCAATTCAGAATCTGAAAGAGGGTTATGAAGCAGTCTTTGCAGAGAGTACAGTTACAATAACCTTAAAGGGACTGCGGAATGATCTGGATAAACTTATGGCAGACAGCATTAAGGGAAATGTAAATGCAGCAGGACTGGCAGAAGGTAATCATACCGTAACAGTTACCCTGGAGCTGGATGACAGCTTATATTCCGTAAATGGAACACAGTCTGCAGTGATAACCATAACAAAGAAATCAGAAAATACATCAGATACTACAAATACCGGAAATGACAATGGAACCCATACGGGTTCGAATGGTGGTACAGAAACGGGAACGGGCAGTACCAATGGAAATAATACGAATAATGGAAATTCGGAGGAAGATTAGAAAATGAGCAGAATGTTTGGAACAGATGGTGTAAGAGGTGTTGCAGGAGCGGAGCTGACTATTGAACTGGCAACAAAGCTTGGGCAGGCAGGTGCCTATGTGCTGACGAAAGAGCAGGAACATCAGCCGACATTAATTGTAGGATGTGATACAAGAATTTCAGGTGGAATGCTTGCCAATGCACTGATGGCAGGAATCTGTTCTGTAGGAGCCAATGCAATCTATGCAGGGGTAATGCCAACACCGGCGATTGCCTATCTGACCAGAAAACATAAAGTAGATGCAGGCGTTGTGATTTCCGCATCCCATAATCCGATGGAATTTAACGGAATCAAATTTTTTAATGGAGATGGATATAAATTATCCGATCAGCTGGAGGACGAAATCGAGGCATTGATCCGGAATGATATGGAAGATGTTGTACTGCCGATTGGATCCGGTGTGGGAAGAATTGACTATCGTTTTGATTTGCGTGATGAATATGTGAAATTTATGAAGAAATGTGTGCCGGTTGATTTGACCGGTATGAAGATTGTGATAGACTGTGCAGAGGGTGCATCCTACTATACATCGGTTAAGACATTAAAAGACCTGGGTGCAGATCTGGTTGCTATCCATACGAAGCCCGATGGAACCAATATCAATGCCAACTGCGGTTCCACCCATATGGAAGAACTTCAGGCAAGGGTTGTTTATGAAAAAGCAGACGTTGGCCTTGCATTTGATGGCGATGCTGACCGTATGCTTGCGGTAGATGAAAAAGGTAACCTGGTGGATGGCGACCAGCTTATGGCAATCTGTGGATGCCATATGAAGAAAAAAGGAACTTTAAAGAAAAATACCATTGTAGTAACCGTTATGACCAATCTTGGTTTCAGTCTGATGGGAGAGCGGGAAGGCATCCATGTAGAGAAAACCAAGGTCGGAGACAGATATGTCCTTGAAAATATGCTGGAGAATGGCTATAATATCGGGGGTGAGCAGTCCGGACATATTATATTCTTAGATGATAATACAACCGGTGACGGACTTCTTTCCGGACTTCATTTATTACAGGTAATGAAGGAAACCGGCAGGAAATTATCTGAGCTGGCAGAGGTGATGGAAGTATTGCCGCAGGCACTTGTAAATGCCAAAGTGCCGAATCACAAGAAAGAAAAATTCATGGAATATACTGAGATTGCAGAGGCAATCAAGGCATTGGAAGAGAAATTCAATGGGGAAGGAAGAGTGCTGATTCGTCCATCCGGAACCGAGCCGCTGGTAAGAGTTATGATTGAGGGAAAGAACCAGAGCGAGATTGAAGAAGAAGCACAGAAGCTGGCTGAATTAATTACCAACACAATGCTGTAATCAGGAGGGGAATAGAAATGGTAAGTCAGAAAGTTAAAATAAAGAATCCAACAGGATTACATTTGCGTCCGGCAGGAATACTCTGCAAGGAAGCAATGCAGTATAAATCATTAGTAACATTTCATTATCGCGGAAATACCGCTAATGCCAAAAGTGTTTTAAGTGTACTGGGTGCGTGCATCAAATTTGGAGATGAAATCGAATTTGTCTGCGAAGGTGATGATGAGGACGAAGCATTAAAGGCAATGGTAGAAGCCGTAGAAAGTGGATTAGGAGAATAAAAGATGAAAAAAATACTGGTAACTGGATGTAATGGACAGTTAGGAAGAGCAATTCGCAAGGAATATGCAGCAAGTGATGTGGAATTTATCAACACAGATGTAGTAGAAGGAGAAGGTGTTGTATCTCTTGATATTACTGATGTAGATGCAGTACTGAAGCTGGTGCGTGCAGAGAAACCGGATGTTATCATCAACTGCGCCGCACATACCAATGTGGACAAGTGTGAGGAACAGTGGGATCTTGCATATAAGATTAATGCAATCGGACCAAGAAACTTAAGTATTGCAGCAACCGAAGCAGATGCAAAAATGATTCATGTATCTACGGATTATGTTTTTGAAGGAAATGGGACAAGACCATACACAGAGTTTGATGCACCAAATCCGGTAAGTGCTTATGGAAAGACCAAGTTAGAGGGTGAAAACTTTGTAAAGGAATTTGCAAAGAAACATTTTATCTTAAGAACAGCATGGCTTTATGGAGATGGAAAGAACTTTGTCAAGACAATGCTGGCATTGGCAGAGAACCATGATGAATTAAATGTAGTCTGTGACCAGGTGGGAACACCTACCAGCGCAGTGGAATTAGCAAAAATGATTCATTATCTGGAAGGCACAGAGAATTATGGAACCTTCCATGCAACCTGTGAAGGAAGCTGCTCCTGGGCAGACTTTGCGGAAGAGATTTTCCGTCTTGCAGGAAAGAATACGAAGGTAAATCATATTACAAGTGAAGAATTTGCAGCGAAAGCACCGCGTCCTTCCTATTCCATTCTGGAGAACTATATGTTAAAGCTTACCTCCGATTACCGGTTTGCAGACTGGCACGATGCAATTGAAAGTTACATTAAAGGAATGAAATAGGATGACATTTTTAACAGACTTAACACATAACAGTATTTTCATGTCAGCAATCACCGGCTGGTTTGTTGCACAGGTTCTGAAAACCATTATCCATATTATTGTGAACAAACAGTTTGTCGCAGAACGGCTGGTAGGGGGCGGTGGAATGCCGAGCTCTCATTCCGCAACAGTATGTGCACTTGCAACGGCAACCGGGATCCGGTATGGTGGCGGAAGCTTTGAATTTGCACTGGCGGCGGTCTTTGCAATTGT
>ENA-ORND01001309-ORND01001309.1-human-gut-metagenome-genome-assembly--contig:-NODE-1309-length-17583-cov-3.440153_pt1 | contig 17583 bp, 30 predicted proteins | sample MGYA00242111_ERZ509014 | MGnify/ENA primary metagenome ERZ509014 (study PRJEB26280, sample SAMEA2338694) | human gut metagenome | biome: human gut; feature: human-associated habitat; material: faeces... | reverse complement strand
CAGCCGCCACGCCAGCGAAAGTTTTTGCTCGGTTTTTAGCCCGGTCAGTTGTAAACATCCCTTTATGCTGCTCTCCATGTTTATGAGAATAAGAGCCAGACGGGCACCATGTCGCGGTAGGTTCTACGATGTTTGTCGGGTGTAGCGGCGGCACACCGCGCTCCCACAGTAGCGTTTTCTTGCTGTATGGATGTCCGTACTCGTAGGGCTGGATTGCCTGCGTAGGCTTTGGATAATCAAAAATCTTGCTGGGGGTAGGATTCTCAATCACCACTTTTTCGCAATCTGCCGCCCACACGGCAAGAAAAAGTGCCTTTCCGCACAATCCCTCATAATACCGGGAAAGATTGAGCTTTCCTCCCTTGTACAAGTGTCTTGCTCCCGCGTTGCTAGTCTTTGTGCAGGGGACAAATGCGATAATCATATCCCAGCGGGGCACATTATGCGCGATTCCGTCCATGGTCACGACCTGCCCCCCCCTCAATAGCCTTTAGGCAGTCACCGAGAATATGCCATTCTGGATGCCCGCCAGACGGCTCAATCAGGTCGCAGGAATAGGCTTCGTGGCCTTTCGCCCGGAATGCTTTGCAGACTTCCTGCGATTCCTCACAGGCAACTAAAACTTTCATCTTTCCAAACGCCCGTCCAGCCAGATAGCACAGCTCTTATATAAGGTAGGTGGTCACGGATTACAGGTCAGAAGGGAAGGCTTCCGTCCTCTTCAATCACCGAGAAGTCATCGTTCCCGCCCTGCGAGTAGCCGGAGCCAGACGCACCAGACAGCGTTTTCTTCGGTCTGACCTCATAATCGCCAGAACGAATCTTGTCCACGCTGGTAAAGCGATCAACGACCAGCTTTGTCTTGATGTTCCCATCGTTGCCCATGTACTCTTCCTCACGGAGAACCACGCCGACCAGCTTGCCACGCAGGGTCTTTTCATCGTTGTTGAACTTGTAGCCGGGATTGGACTGCTCCACAGCTGTGATAAAGCCCTTGAAGAAGGGCAGCGCCTTTTCCTTATAGCTCTTGATTGTCTTGCCGCCCCATGCCCATTCGCCCGGATTCAGCTTACCACGCTCAATGAGGGAAGCGGTCTGCTCACGCCAGTAGCCCTTGAACTCGCCCTCTGCGACCTCCCACTCGATGTTCAGACGCTCCTTTGCGGGTTCGTCCGTTGCCTTGCAGATACCGGCAACATAGCCGCCAACAGGCAGGTCACGGCGTTCGGTGGCTTCCTGTACGTCATTCCAGTTGATGTTCTTCATCTGTTACTCTCCTTTGTTATCCGGCTGAACCGGGATGTTGTAATACTCACGGATTGTCTTGTCTACGGCGGCGAGGTCGTTCTCGATCAGCGCATCGTTGAACATCCCAAGAGGGGTTTTCACGGTGTCCATCCCATCGTTACGAGTGCTAAACAGGTATCGCCCATCCTGCACAACGGTTTTCAGAACGATGGTGAAGTACCCTTCGATGCAAACTTTTTCGTCCAGCATCTTTCCTACCGTCTTGAATTTTTCTCCACCGTTTTCTCCGCATTCGCTGTGCCCGAAAAAGTAGACAACCACATCATCCGGCAGTTCCTTTGCCCGCATCAGCAAGGCGTTAAAGTTGGCTGCCATGTCGGTAAACTTCTGGTATCCAGCGACCTTTGCGCTCCGCATGAACTCTCCTGTCATAAGATAAGTGGCATCGTCAATGACGATGGACTTGCGCTTGGTGCTGTGGATTGCGGCATCAATCTTGCCGTAGTCGCTGGTGATATAGGTTTTCATGTTGCTACGGAACGGCAGCGGCTTTCCAAGCACGTTGATAACCGCAACCTGTTCAGGGTCAAAGTTCCGAAGCGAAGCGGACTTACCGCTGCCGGAGTGACCGTAGACCATTACTAATACTGCCATTTTTCTTTCCTTTCTTCGGCTTCATTAGGCTTCATTGTTCTTACTTTGGCTTAACTTGGCTGTACAAAATCAACCAGCCATCAGTTCTGCCAACTGTGCGCGGAGGTCTTTCAACTCTGCTTCCCTGTCCTCGATTTCAGACTGCAAGTCCTCGATTTCAGCCAGTCGGTCAGCTTCTTTGGCTTCTGCCATCTGCTCGTTGGTCATAAAGTACACGCCGTCCTCCGGCTCGGTCACACCACCGAATCTGTCAAGGCTAATCATCTTTTGGTCTCCCTCTCTTACGTTCCTCTTTGATTTGCAACGCACTGTACCACTGGTCTTTGTCAATTTCGATGGTAGACCACCGATGGTTACAGACAAGGCACTTTTTTCTGCGAACGATGCTGTCGTGGTCTGACCGGCTGTCAACCGTTGTAATGTTGTCGCTACCGCACATCGGGCATTTCATCGCGCATCCCTCCACTCGTTTGTGTGGTGGGCAACACGCTTGATTTTGCGGCATTCTTGCTCGCTGCGTTCGTCTTCCTCGGCGCTGACTGCCAGTGCGCACAGGACAATGGCCGTTGCGAGAAGCCCGCAGGACACAATCACCCAGCCAAGCATCTGCGCTGTGGTCTGGCATCCTTGAATCGCATCACCGCAGCCAACTGCTGTGATTGCCGCAACCAGACCAATCATTGACAACGCCGCTCCTTTCAAAGTTTTCATTTGTTCTCCTTTTTGCTTCCAAAATTAAAAATCCACACAGTTGCCATCACGGCAGCCGCTACGATGATTCCCCATGTGCCTTTTGTGCCGACCAGCAGTTCAACCAGATGTACCAGCCACAGGTTCAAAAGGAACACCGCCAACACCACCGCAAGAACAGTTCCCCATATCATAATGATTTCTACCAATGCTTTCATTTCTATTCCCTTTCGTTTATTTTTTCGCCATTGCAAATCACGTCTATGCCATGCTTTGCCACTGCAACACCTATCTACGCAATTCCTTCGCTTTTCATTGCTTTTCCTCGCGCTGCCTCGCCTCCGCTTATCAAAGCTACGCCTTGCATACATAGCCATTGCTTTTCCAATCTTTTCCTGGCCATTCCATTGCTCGTCTGAGCCTTGCTTCGCCATGCCTTTGCAGGTCTCGTCAAATCACCGCATTGCCGTTGCCGCTCAAGTCGCTTCGTCTCCAAGCGTTGCCTTAGCATTTCTGAGCAAATCGTCACTATGCCGTTGCCGTTCCATGCCGAGTGCATCACAGCCCTACCCTGCCATAGCGGTTAATTGAGGATTTCGTAGATATAGCGGCCTTTGCCGCTGTTTCTCCACTGGCCGATGCCACGCAGAGCACCGTAGTCCAGCCACTCACGCACGACCTTCTCGTGAGAATCGTCCAGCAGCATGACCTCAAACTCGCAGGTTGAACCAGCTGGAATCTGCTCGCTGTTGGCGAGGCTCACCCGCTCGCCCTGCGCGGTCTGTGCGCGGAGAGGGCGCTGACACTCGGTAATCTCGCCGTTCACATGAATGGGAATCATGCGGGGCTGAACAAAAATCAGGCCATCAATAACCTTCTTGTAGGCCGTCAGCTTGCCGCTTTCGTTCACGGCTTTCTTCTTGCCGGTTTCGGTCTTGCCGCCAATTCTGGAGAGCATACCACAGGAATCCTTGAAGAAGCCTTTAATCTGGTAATCGTACAGGATAGGCTCACCATTCTCATTGCGAGGGAACACGGTCATGCCCTTGTCTGCTACGGCATCAGCGCCCAGAGCTGCCACCTCATCCTCGATGGTGTTTGCATCAGGGGACTTTCTGGCGATGAACTCTCGCGCGATGTTCTGGTTGCTAGGCCAAGTGCCGAGAACCGCTTCGATGAATGTAATTCTTACTTTGATTTTTTTCATTTTTGTTCGCTCTTTCTTTCTCGATATGTTCCAGTCTTAAAGGTTCACGCTCTTGCCAGCGCTTCCGCCACGGACTGCTTTTGTTGAAGTTGCTTATTGCTTTCTTCATCGTTTGACATCCTTCGCTTGCGTTGGATGTGTTCAAGCCGGTCTTTCTCCCGACTGTGCCAACGGATTTCCCGCTTTCCGTAGTATCTACCGTTCATAGGTCAACTCCCCTGTTGCAAGCATCTGCGATACCTCGCCGTAATGCTTGCCAAGTTTGTCCGCAAGGGCTTGTACTTCTCCGATGGACGGAAACGTCTTTTCCGGTTTGTGCGCTGCCTTCTTGCGCTTCCTGTCACGCTCTTTGTCAACCTTGCGCTTGCATTCTGAACAGTACTTTTTTGTCGGTCTGACAACGCCAAGATACAGGCCGCAACGCTCACAGTACTTTTCTTCCACGCTGCATCTCCTCTTTCAGTCTGGATTCCCGATTGTGACGTTCAAAGCACTGGTTGATGGATTTCTCCATCCACAGCACCTTGTTGGCATCGTTTCTTGACACGCCAGCAGCCATTGCCAGCTTCAGTCTGCGCTTGTGGCTTTGCGCTTTGCGAAATTCCATCACCAGCACTCACCAGCCTTTTTGGTGATGAACTTCGGGACTTCCCGACCTGTGGCAATGCACAGCGCAACTAGCTTTTCGACCCAGATGTCAAACAGGCTTTCTTTTGGCATATAGCACTGGCCAACAGAAGGCTCCTTAAAACTTTTCCAGATCGTCAGGCCGACAGCGCCGTCCGTGACTGTCCATATCATACTGTAGCCTTCATTGCACAGATTGTACAAAATGTCCCGTGCTCTGCTTTTGGCTTCGTTGATTTCAAAGGCATCCCAGTGCTTTTTGCTTTCCTCGTAGGCTTCCACCGCCTTGTTAATGGCGTGATGCGCTTCGTCCGGGTATTCAAGGTCTACCTTTAAGGTGATAATCTGTTCCATGTTCAGCCCTCCCATCCTCCGAAATCTTGCTGTCCTGCAACAGTCCTGGTCTCGATTCTCGGCGTTATGCCCAGCTTCTTGAGCTACTCATGGATGAGCTTTTCACCCTCGACTGTCCAAACCGTCGTGTTCGGGATATAAGTCTTGCCGTTGGAGCGCTGAATGGCTTTTCCTTTTCGATTCTTGGTGTATCCCTTGCCTTGATAGGGCTTGTACAGCACCCACTGACCGTCGCTGTCTTTGTACTGGACTCGCTGGCTGTAAAGCAGCTTGTTCAGCTTTTCAGCAGTCAGACCGTAGTCCTTCGCAATGCTGGTTGCCGTCCGGCAGTTGTCCGCAATGCACACAGCACGAGCGAACTCAGCATCCGGTGTCAGCTCTGCAATCCGCTTGTCCTTCTCCTCCAGTTCCTCATGCGCTGCGATCAGTGCAGTTGCGAGAAGCTGTGACCGAGTAAGCTGCGGCTTTTCGGCCAGCTTCTTTTCCATTTCGTTGAACGCTGCAATGTACTTCAGTTTCCATTCGAGAGCAGCCTTACCATTGAAGCCCATCGCCAGCAGTGTAAAGCCGTCACGGTTCATCAGATACATGGGGTAGCTCTGGCCGTTCTGCTCATGGACGTACTCGGTCTTGTAGAACATGGGGGTGTCCCCATTTTTGGGGAGACCCTTCATAATGTCTTCGATGTCACGCATCACATGGTCATGACGCTTCTCGAAGCTCTCTGCAATCTGACGGCTGGAAACCACAGGCTCGCCATTTTGCATGGATAAGATAATGTCGTTCATTTTTAATCCTTTCTTATGACTTGCTGCTTGTCCCTCATAAGCAAAGCGTCTACCGATACACGGAAGTAATCAGCAACTTTCACAAGCTGTCGAATGCTCGGCCCATTTGCGGAGCGTTCCCACTTGCCCAGTGCGCCGTTACTTAAACCAGCGGCTACTTCCAAGTCAGTACGAGACAGACCATGCAACTTGCGAAACTCGTCGATTTTAGAAAGATTCACTAGCCATTCTCCTTTCTGGGCTTGCATTTTACTAGAAAATATGCTACTATGTAGTTGCGAAGTACAAAGTGAACATTTTCTAGCGACTTCCCGATAGATTTGTCAGGGGTCTTGTTTTTCGCTTGCCCTGTGCTTCATATTATACTAGCCAAGTGACTATTTTTCAATAGTCAATTTTCAATTCTGTGAACATTTGGCTATTTGCACAAAAAGAGAGGTCTTTTTCTATGCGCAATGTGGAGCGAGCTAAGAAAATCGCTGCCGATAAAGGTGTGAATATATCCTTTGTGTGCAGAGAAATCGGAAAAAGCAGAGGTTATATCTCTCAAATGCTGACTACCGACAGAGATTTTCCAGATGAAATGCTTTTGCCAGTAGCCAACGCACTAGGCGTTACGGTTGAGGAGCTCACTGGCGATCAAAAAGGAAACCCGCCCCAGCAGCCGCAAAGTGAAGTCGATGCAGCAGTGGAGCGGATTAGAAAAAAACTTGAATCTATGCCGAAGGAACAGCGTGAAGCTCTGATGAACCTAATCGAGAAGATGTAACGTTCATGCCCGGTAAAATAAAAGAATCCCTTGTGCCGGGCTGGTGTAGCTCTGCGCAAGGGATTTTCTGTTACTCTAGGTCTAGTGCTTGCTCCGCTGCTGGAATCTTTTCAGGATGCTCCAGCAGCCATGCAATAAATCGGTCAATCTTGGCTCTTTCCTGTTCGCTCATTGTGGCATATCCTCCCGATCAGTAAAATGAATGTTCATTTGATACGATTATACATCTTTTAGTTGTAAAGTCAATGTATTTTTAACAACTTTGTAAAAATCAATCGTTTTCTTTACATCCATTACTTCACATCAGGGAAGCCAAAAATTGCAATGACAATGATTAAGAGCCATATTAAGTTTAAGTTACCCTTTGCTTTGTAACATTTCGTTGAGCATGGAACGAAAAGGGTTATCCGGTAAATCGTCCAGCACATCTGCTTTGACGAGAGCGTTTGTGCTGATGCTGTGCGAAACATTGTTTAGCTGCACAATGGCATCGTCTAAGTCTTTTACGGTTGCCCCGCGCCGTTCCATTGACTGGAGGAAAGTTTTCACTTCTTCAAGAACGACAGGGTTCTCGGCTTTATAGAATCCGTTCGTAAAGTCCATTTTCTTCTCCTTTCACAGTTCCACGAGCTGCCCGTCAATGCGTTCGATGCTGTCTGCCGGGTCTCGCCCATCGTCTAAGGCGGCTATGGCGCGTTCCAAAATGCCTTTTGCTTCGAGGTAAGCATCTTTATCAGCTTCGTACCCAGAAAGGCTCAGGACAAGCTCTAACGTCCGTTTGCGAGCGTATGGAATAATCAGAGCATCTACGGTTCGTTTCATTCGCTTTCCTCCCACGGTTCAGGTGTGTGCGGCTGCCCATCGGGAACGCTTGCAGGCATTCCGTCGATGATCGGCATACGTTCATGGTTCCAGATTACAGTTTCTTTCATTTTTGTTCCACTCCTCTTTGGAATTTTTTGACAATACAGTTATAACATAGGCTGCTGTTGGTTCTCCATAGCAGCTTTTTCCATTTTTTGGCTTGTCGAACCCGGCAGGTTTGCCGGATTTTGTTGAAAGGGTGAGAATTTATGGATGAATATTTAGTAAGAACAGCCAAAGCATTAGAGATAGCTCGAATGCGTTCCGGTTTGAGCCAGCAGAAATTGGCGGCACGGATGGGCGTAAATCGTGGCACGGTCGCCAATTGGGAGCAAGGTCTGGCAGCCATTTCCCTTCCGATGGCTATGCGCTGGTTCACCTGTTGCGGCGTATCGGTGGCTCGATACATGGACGCTTGCATTCACCCAGGGCTGCTGGAGCATCTGGAAGATGGCCTTTCCGATTTGGAGAAACGGAAGGTTCTCATAGATGCTATGATGGAGTGTTCCTCCTACGAAATAGATGCCCTGTTATACATTCGGTACGGAGATCACGGTTCAGACCACATCGGCGTACTGACGGAGATTCTGGCAAACCTCCACACGCCCTTGAAAGACAGGGTCGCTGTCTGCCGGATGGTGTCTGGTAGCTATGAGATGGCGCAGGCCACTAAAACAGACCCAGACCCGAACGGAACCGCCCCAAAGATGGAGATTCTATATCAGGCGCAGGATGCTGGAACGGAAGCTGCTATGAAGTCTAACGATTCCTATACCGTGAATCCCAATAATATAAGCGGCTGATTGTCGAACTATCGCATTTTTTGATGAACATTTTGTCCACGTTCATCCACTTTTTGTACACCTATCGGGCAAATTCACCTTGTCAATCCGTCCCCCATAGGCTGCAAATCGACAACATTCGCGCGTAATAAATAACGAATTATCGTCAATCTATTGCTTGTGATTGGTTGGCTCGTCAATCCGTCCCCCATAGCATCGAATTAAAAGTTTTTCATCCACTTTTTGTACACGTTAGGTAAACCTAACCGTTAAGCGTTTCAACCTTTCGGATGTTGAACATCTGTTTATTTAGCGATATTTGCTTTGTGTTTTCCACTTTTTAAGAAAGAAAGAAAAGATTTTGTGGAAAATTTTCTTCTTCTGCTATTAGTAGAAGTTATTTTATAATCTTGTTAATAGTCTTGTTTTATATAATGTAAAGAGGTGTACAAAAAATGGAGATAGGTGTACAGATTGTGGAAATAGGTGTACGAAATGTGGACAGTTAGGTGTACAAAAAGTGGAAACAGGTGTACGCTTACTATTGATTTGTGCACCTGTTTGTGGTATGCTCTTATACGAGAGGAGGCGTGATAAGAGTGTCCGATATTAAAGGCGGGAACTTGGTTGAAAAGAGCCGACAGCTTGTTTGGGCAAAGTTCACTGATTATACAGCAGGAGAACTACGGTTACTTGAAGTGTATCTTAGCCGTATCAATCCGAGAGACCCCGAAACTTCAACGGTTCAGTTTACGTTACAAGAATATTGCGAATTTTTGGGGTTAAAAATCAATTCTAGGAATTTGAAAGCACAGGTTAAGCATTTCATCGACAACTCCGTTGAAGTTCCTAGAGGTGACGGTTCAGGCTCGTTTGACTTGTATCCCTTGTTCAGTAGAGCAACTGTAAACTTTGAACCTAGTTTAATGAATATTACTGTGTCATTGTGTTGCAATCCGCTTCTGCAACCTGTTTTCTTTGACATTGCGGAGCGTGGATATGTCAAGTATCGCTTGCGCTACACAGCGAATATGAAATCGCAGTATAGCATTTTGCTGTATTCAATTCTTCGAGAGTTCATCGGACGTGGCGTGAGCCAACCCGAAATTACGTTGGATAGATTAAGGGAACAGCTTGGTGCAAGAGAACCTAGCTATCAAGAGTTCAAGCATCTTAGGCGGCGTGTCATTGATATTGCGGTAGCTGAAATAAACGAAGTATCAGACCTGTGCGTTGAATATGACAAGGTCATGAGAGGTCGCAATGCAGTTGCTGTGAAGTTCAATGTAGCTTTCAAGTCTAATGAGCCAGTCATAGACGTGGAAGCTAACGAGATTGAAAGCGTAGAGTTAAAAGATGTTCCAAAGAGCCAACGACCTGCCAGAAAGCCCCGCAGCGGCGCATACGAGGATGTGGATTGGGCATCTATTGCGCCGGAGATGTCTAAAAGCCAGTGTATCTTGACCGCAAAGCTGGTGGCAAAGAGATTGCCGGAGAAGTATCCGAACATCAAGCCTAACAAGAAAAAAGAAGCTGTTGTGAACATCATTGAGAATGCATACAGGATTCTTGTCAGTGAGCGACTTGATAGGATTGAAAAAGACCCCGGCGCTTATATGTACTCAATTTTGAAAGATACAGACCTTGATGATTACGCTACGTTTGACGAAAGCTTCTTAAAGTAGTCGGATGTAGCGCATTGAGCAGATGATGCAAAAAGGAGAAAGAATGGAATGGATTAGTGTGAAAGACAGGCTACCAGAAGAACCGGGAACGTATCTTGTGTCTTGCGTTTCTAATGGGCCTTATTTCTGTGGAACGCATACGATTACGGCTCAATGGAATGGGAAATGTTGGTGGAGGACAAAATATCAGAAATTCACCCATTGGATGCCGATGCCAGAACCAGTGAAAGAATAAAGAAAGAGTGATAAAATGGCAAAAATTATAGCTATTGCCAACCAGAAGGGCGGCACAGGAAAGACCACCACAAGTACCTGTCTGTCTGGTGCATTGCAGCTGCTTGGCAAGAAGGTCTTGCTGGTGGACTGCGATGCCCAGTGCAACGCAACGGACACTTACGGCGCACAGACAGAGGACGTATGCACCCTGTTTGACGTGATGACCCGGCAAGGTACGGTCGAAGAAGGAATCCAGCACTGCGAAGCTGGTGACATTCTGCCGTCTGATAACGCATTGAAGGACATTGACGAGCAGCTTGTCCGGGACATAGGCAAAAACTTCCGGCTGCGAGAAGCCCTTGAGAGCGTGTCGGAGCAGTATGATTACATTATACTGGACACACCGCCGCAGCTTGGTCTTGCGCTTGTAAACGCGCTGATCGCCGCCAACAGCATCATCGTACCCATCACAGCAGACCGATACGCACTGGCTGGTTTGAGCCAGCTTTCGCAGACCATCGGAGATGTTCGCAGATACTTCAACCCGACTTTGAAGATTGAAGGTCTGCTCCTGAACCAGTACAAGAGCCGGGAGAACCTGTCTAAAGAGGTCGTGGAGCAGCTTCCTGTGATTGCACAGAACATGGGTACAACGTTGCTGGACGTGAAGATTAGACCGTCTATGGGCGTTCGTAAGGCTCAGGCAGAGCGGCACAGCCTGTTTAGTGGCGACACGGCAAAGAGTACCAGCGCAGAGGATTTCAAGGCGTTGGCAGAGATTATTGTAAAAGGAGAAGAAAAATGAGCGGTGGACATTGGGATTATCAAAATGACAGCCTTGCAAATGCTATTTATCAGCACTGCTACCCAGATTATAACCTTGCAGATGAACGTGTAAAAGAGCTTTCGATTATTGCACGAAAAGAAAATCCGCTTGGAGACAAAGATTTAAGTATGCTTCTGTACGATTTGCTTTGTGTTTTGCATAGCTGTGATTGGTACAGAAGTGGCGACACTGATAAAGAGCAGTATAAGAAGGATGTACAGTATTTCAAGGAAAAATGGTTATGGAGCAAGGAATGGATTAAAGTGAGCGACCACTACCCCGAAATGGTGGATATAAACGGAGAACTTGAAAGCAATCCTGTCCTCGTTGCATCGCCGTTGACAGGAACAGATATTGCACAGTGTTACTTCTATCCAGAAGACGGTGGAAAACCTATTTGGAAAACAGATTGGTGTAATAATCTTGGAGCGACGCATTGGATGCCGTTACCAGAAGCTCCGTCCTTTGAAGATTCGGATTATGAGGAGGCTGACACAGAATGAAATCAACCAGCAAAAAATCAACAGGTTTGCTTGGCGGGTTTGATTTCCAGCCTATTTTTTCGGAGCAGACATTAAGCCGAAGTGAGCCAAAGGAAGAAGAAGTAAGCCAAGCAAAGCCGAACGAAGCCGAACAAACACAGATTAAGCCTAGTGAAGCCACAGACAGCCATACGCAGCCTAATGAAGCAATATTAAGCGATATTAAGCCGAAGCAAGCCAAAGACAGCGAAACACAGCCAAGCAATGCCATAGTAAGCGAAAGTAAGCCAAAGAAGCTGAAACAGGCGAAAGAAGTTCAACGTCTTATCGAACAGGGCGATGTTCCCGGCGCACTAGCAGAAGCTGGCTTGACAAAGAAAAAAATCCCGATGCCGGAATCGCATCAAGGCGTTGCAAGTGGTGATGGCAAGCGTTCAAAGCGCATTACCATCCTTATGAGCGAGGAAGAACGCAAGTATATAAACCGAGAAGCCAGACGGCATGGAATGACGATTGGACAGTTCGTGTACGCTTTGGCAGTTGCGGCGGCAGAAGGAAAGATTGAGTTGGAGGATTTTTTAGAGGATTAAAGGGGGTTCCAAAACGGAACGCCCTTGCTGTATCATATCTTGTAGTATTAGGTATTGACTTTTAAGCACACAAATAGTATACTTAATGTGCGCTCAAAAGTGGAGGTGAACGCATGAGTGCAAAAATGGGAAGACCAAAGCTGGAAAACCCGAACAGTGTTCGCACAAGCGTCCGTTTGGACGTAAATACTGACAAACAGCTTTCGGACTATTGCGAAAAAAACGGCATTTCTAAGGGAGAAGCCGTTCGTGAAGCTGTCCAGCAATGGCTTGAACATCAAAAATAAAAAATCCCCTAAACTGTTCGTAACTTGGCGGTCACCGGCAGTTTAAGGGATTACACTCCATGCGATTATGGGTGATAAATCCATTATATCATCTTCATAGTTGCATTACAAGCAAGATTTTTGTGGTAAAGCCAATGAACATTCCGGCAACGAAAGAAGAGATTCTCGAAAACTTCAAGAAAAACAGCAACGGTCGTCCGCTGAATAAGGATGATTATGAGATTGCGGAAGCATTATCTCGCATCACTTACAAGGCGTATGAGGTCGGCATGGAAGATGCCAAACAGTTGAATATGGAGGATATGATGGATAACAAGAAATGTAATGCACTTCACGTTTTTAAGAATAGTAGCTTTGGCCAGCTTCGCACGATTGAAGAAGATGGAAAGATTCTTTTTTGCGCTTCTGACGTTGCGAAAGCACTTGGGTATGCAGTTCCACGCAAGGCTGTTTTTGACCACTGCAAGGGCGTAACGAAACGTTATGCGCCTACAAATAGTGGTGTACAGGAGATGAGTTTCATCCCGGAAGGAGACGTTTACCGTCTTATCACCCACAGCAAGTTGCCCGGCGCAGAGAAGTTTGAGAGTTGGGTTTTCGATGACGTTCTCCCGTCTCTCCGCAAGAATGGTTATTACAGCCTTGCCCAGCAGGAGAATAAGCCTGACGCGCGGAACGATGCAATCTTGCAAGTGTTGATGAAGAACACGGAAGTTCTGCAAGCCATCGTTCAGCAGAACCAGCAGATTATGATTGCACTTACCAACCTGTCTGTCAACGATGCAAAGCGCACGATGGAGATTCAGCCTTACACTTCCCATCAGGGGCAGAAGGGTGACGGCAAACGTAGCAAGCGAATCACAATCCTTATGAGCGACAGCGAACGGACGTTCGTTACGAGAGAAGCACGAAAGCACGGATTCACGGCAGGAGAGTACATCTACAACCTGTCCGTTGCAGCATCGAAAGACCAGATTGACTTGGGATAATCAGTTGCCAAGATAATAAGAGGGGGTCGGCGAAACACCGACTCCCTCTTTCGTTTACTTATCAGCAATGCAATCCCAGTAGAGATACGCCTTGCCATCTGCGGCGTCTGCGTCCTCAAGGAACGCCTTTGCCATGTCAGCGTAGAAGCCCGGAGTGTCAACGGACTGACGCTTTGCAACCTGACAATAATCCGAGTACATCATGTTCATAACAGCCCAGAAATCGTTCGGGTCACAGTTGATATTGCGCTGTTTGGCAACGTCCTGTGTCTGTTCCAGCGTCCAATGACAGCCCTTCGTGCCATCAGCGTTCACCATGCTGTCGCACCATTCTTCCGCTTCATCGTGGGTGAGGTGCTGGCGGGGCATCTTGATGGAGCGGCTGTCTGCGCCGCCACGTTCGTACTGCCCAGACCGTTTATCCCAGTCGCCGTTCTGCGAGAAGCCGATTTGCGGCATTCTGCGCCCATTCTCTACGTTAGGGTAGCGGGGGATAGGGTAGGGATCGATGTAGCGGTTCTCTTCCTGCGGATAATAGGGATAGCGGTCGTTGCCGCCTTCCAGCTTACGCAGACGGCGTTCCATCTCACGTTCCCTGCGGTCACGCTCTTCCTCAAGGCGGTCACGCTCCGGCTCACGGTCTTTGTCGTGTTCACGGAGCATCATCATGCGGCGAAAAGTGTTCTTGCCCATAATCTATACCTCCTCAAGAAATGGACGCGGGCGCACCGGCGTGGGAGCGGCAGAAGCAGCCAAGATACTTGAACGTGCCTGTGCCGGTCGCAGACGTTGCCACACGGGTAGCGTAGCGGGTGCGAGTGTGGATGCTCTCAGCGGTTGCCTGAGCGCAGTTGCAGTCGGTCAGAGGGTATGCGGTAGTGCCTGCGCCGATGGTAATGACAACAGGGGCATTGATGGTGGTCGTGTCCGGCAAAGCCTGAGCAATGACCAGACAATATTTTTCTCCCGCTGCGTAGGAGCCAGCAGGAATATTGATGGTCAGCGTATCATTGGCGAAAGTCACCGACTGGCTCAAGACCAGATGGGGGCAGAGTTTGCAGCTTGTTTTGCAAGCCATAATGTTTTCCTCCTAAAAAATCAGGGGCAGAGGTGTCTTACCCCTGCCCCGATGGTTCACCCGGTGTTATCGGGGAGTGTGTTGGTTAGCAGCAGCCGCAACAGTTCACGCCCAAGTTGGGGTTTGCCACCTGATAAGCGGGAATCGGGCGAGGATTCACACGGTTCAGGATGGTGTCAGTCTGGGCGCTCATCGCGGAGGTCAGAAGCGCATTCTGCCGATCCTGAGAAGCCGCGAACTTCAGGTTCTGGTTCTCAGCGGTCAGAGTGGCAATCTTATCCTGCGTGAAGTAGTCCATCATGCTGCGGAAGTTGGCGTTGCAGTTGTCCACGATGGCGCGGGCGTTATCTGCGATGGCCTGTCGGGTGGCACAGTCTTCCGTTGCAATGGTATACTTCAGGTCGCCGATCAGCTGCTTGTTCTCGCAGCAGCAAGATGCCAGCTGCGTGGCAAGTGCGGTCTGACCAGCCTGACGTGCGTTGCCCTCCTGCATGATGGCAAGGCTGATTGCGTTGTCACCGTTGGACACGCTGCGTTCCAAACCGTTCACGAGCTGTGCGTTCTGGTAGCCAAGCTGACAGATGGCACTGTTCACACCAGCAAAACCGTTTGCAATGTTGGCGTTGACGCCGTTCATCTGCGCCAGCTGGTCATAGCCCAGAGAGCAAATACCGCTCTGGATGCCCGCCAGAGAACGGGAGGTATCCTGCTGGTAGAAACCCTCAGACAGAGCCGCGCGGGTGTCGTTACCGCCCTGACCGGTTGCGCCAGTACCGACCAGATAGGGGATGTAGCTGTTCATGCCGTTGTCGCCGCCGTTGCGCCCGTTGCCGTAGTTGCCCCAGCCGAAGATGATGGCGAGGATGATAACCGCCCACAGACCTTCGTTGCCGAAGAATCCGCCGTTGTTATTGCCGCCGTCCTGCCCAGCCAGATAGCCAGTTGCAAAATCGTCCATCTGCGTGTTCGGCAGAGGAGTGGCAAGTCCAACTGTGCCCATGCCACCGTAAGGATTGACAGACTGCTGTGGAACGTAAGGCGCTCTGGGTGTCGAGTAATAACTCATAAAGCATCCCTCCTTGTGCTCCTAGTGTACCGCATCAGCAAAAAGCGAAGGACAACGAACGCGCAACGAAGGACAAATAAAAAAGCGCCCACACAGCACAGGGCTGTATGAGTGCTCAAGTGTTTGCACGCAATGCGTATAAAATTTTCAAAAAAGTCTTGACAATTGCACGCAATGCGTGTATAATAAAGACAGTGAAAGACACCACACAACGGAGGTAACAATTATGAGAAACGCTTATGAGATCGCCGCTGATATCCGCAACGCCGCTGAGTGGGATAACGACCTGTGCGCAGAGCTGTGCGAAGCCGCTGATATGACCGCCGAATGGGAAACCGCTGATGGTGACACTTTTGAAGCTGTCGTGTACGCAGCAGCTGAAAAGCTTGGTGTGGAGATTTGAAGAGGAGGGCTGAAAAATGGCAAACGTACAGACCATCCCAGTGAAAGAGCTCGAAAGCATTTTTGGGCACTACTCCCAAAAAATGTCCGAGGCTTCCGAAGCGCTTGAAAAAGCCCGCGCAGAGTACGAAGAGCTGTCTGAGGAGTACAAGATGCTCCCTTACTCTGGCATGACGGAAAGCGAAAAAGAGATCCGCAAGCGCCAGCTGTGGGAGTTGATCGGCCGCGCAAAGTGCGAATGCGAAGTGGCTTTAGCCAGCTTTACGGCATACAGCGAATCGGTCGAAGCGTTTGACTATCTGAAAAATTACGACAAATATCAGGCACTATAAAGGAGAAAGGCAATGTACACAGCTGAACTTTTTAATATGGCAGCCGACCCGGCAGCTTCTCGCGAGGTCTTCCTCAACAGCGTTACCCTCAGCATCCCGGACGATGCCGACGGCTGCGTCGATCTGGATGCCGAGAAGGCAAAGCTGTCCACCGTCTGGGATTTAGCTCATCTTCCAATGCGTGAGCTGGTAGCCCGTACTGGCCTGTCGCAGACTGCTTTTGCAAAGCAGGCGGGCATCCCGCGCCGCACGGTGCAGGACTGGTGCGGTGAAAAGCGCGCGTGCCCCACATACGTCAGATTCCTGTTGGCCGAGCACTTCGGGTTGCTGTGAGGCAGCTGCTATGACTAAGATTTCTCCCGGAGACCGTTTCGGTCACTGGACGGTGCTGGCCCCCTCAAAGGAGCGGCCCTACTACTTCACCTGCCGCTGTGACTGCGGCACCGTCAAGGATGTGTACCGCAGTAGCCTGCTGCAAGGCACCAGCACCCAGTGCCCGGCCTGCGCCTTCTCCGCCATCAGCGACGGCCTTCACCGCTCCGTCCGGGAAAAGGCCGCAGCCGACCTTCTTGCAGCCCAGCAGCGTTACACGGGCCAGACCGTCAACGGCTGGCGAATCCTTGAAGTTCTTCCGGCGCAGGGTCCACGCAGCGGCTTCTGCTGCAAGGCGGTCTGCCCCAAGTGCGGCAAACCCACCGTCACTCGCCTCAGCAGAATCAGGCGGTCCTCGCCCATCCGACAGTGCGCCGCCTGCAACCGTGACATTAAAAAGAAGTCAGACGCAATCCACAGCACTGCATGGGCAGACGGCTCCAGTCTTGTTTCCGTCAAAAGCCGCATGAGTGGAGCAACCAACCGGAACTCCACCACGGGTGCAAACGGCGTTTCCCGTCTGGCAGATGGCCGGTATAGGGCATACATCAACTTCAAGCGAAAGCAGGTCTTTCTCGGCAAATTTTCCTCTCTGGAGGACGCCGTGGCAGCTCGTAAAGCCGCAGAGCAGCTCATATATGGCGAGTACCTTGACCAGAATGCCGGATGGGAAGAGAATTTGAAAGAGGCCATCGAAAAGCTGAAGAATAAATAAAAGTCCCCCACTTTGCCTACAAAGTACCCCGCGTGGAACGCAGGGCTTCGGCAAAGCAGGGATGCCTCTACCGCGCCTTACCGTGATTAGGACTGCTTGCGCTGGGAGATTTCTCCCAGCGTTTTTTCATTCCTCTGAGATGCCGAGATATTGGTCGATCTCCATGATGCCCTCCCCGCTGAGTTCCACCAGATCTTCAAAGGGCACCACGGTGTCGCCCACCTGCAGGGTGCGGAACACCGGGTCGATGCGGTCTGCTTTTCCTGTCAGTGTGATGTAGTTGCCCACCGCCGGAACCTCCGGGTGGGTAGTGTCCTCCTTGAAATACCGCACCGTAATGGTCATGCCCTTGGTGACCTGCATCAGCTTATCGGAGAGAGCCGACATTTCTTCCTCGGTCAGAATGCGCTTAGTCACCCGCTCCGTGCGCTGCTTTTCTGCGGCAAGCTGCTCGTCATAGCCCCGCAGCGGAGAGAAGGGCGAGAAGATCTTGGCACGGTTCTGAAGGGTCATGCGGGGGTGCTTGCGGAGGGATTCTTCGGTCTGGGGGCGTTCCATCT
>ENA-ORND01001268-ORND01001268.1-human-gut-metagenome-genome-assembly--contig:-NODE-1268-length-17965-cov-3.726019_pt1 | contig 17965 bp, 22 predicted proteins | sample MGYA00242111_ERZ509014 | MGnify/ENA primary metagenome ERZ509014 (study PRJEB26280, sample SAMEA2338694) | human gut metagenome | biome: human gut; feature: human-associated habitat; material: faeces... | reverse complement strand
GGCGTTGGCAAACCCCTCGGACTTTTCTCCGACAAGGGCGGCGGCGAGGTTGCTTTTACTGCGGCGAGCGCTACTGCGATAACCGCTGACGAGATAATCAACCTTGTGTACTCCCTCAAGCGCCCATACCGCAAGAACGCAAAGTTCATCATGAATGACCAGACCATTGCGGCGCTCCGCAAGCTGAAGGATAACAACGGCGCGTATCTCTGGCAGCCGTCCCTCCAGGCGGGCGAGGTCGACAGGCTGTTCGGCTACGAGGTTTATACCTCTCCGTATGTTCCCGCTATCGCCGCAGGAAAGCCTGTAATCGCATTCGGCGATTTCAGTTACTACAACATCGGCGACCGTGGCACACGTTCCTTTGCGGAACTCAAGGAACTGTACGCAGGCAACGGCATGGTCGGCTTTGTGGCAAAGGAGCGCGTTGACGGCAAGTTGATTCTTCCCGAAGCCGTGCAGATTCTCAAGATGAAAGCCGGCTCCGGTTCATGATGAATGAATTACTGATAAAAGTAAAGCAGAACCTCATACTTGAACACTCGGCGGACGATGAACTCATAAAAGGGTTCATCACCGCCGCTGTTTCCTATGCGGAGAGCTATCAGCACATCCCGGAGGGCACATATCAAAATGCGCCCATGCCGCCGACTACGGAACAGGCCGTTATCATCCTGGCGTCCCACTTCTATGAGTCGCGGGATGGCAGCACGGGCGGGTTCTTCTCTAGCGCCATTGGGTCGGCACAGCAGGTGTGGAACACCGTCAATCTGCTGCTACGTCTGGACAGAAATTGGCAGGTGTGAGTATGAGTCTTGGACAAATGAACGGCTTTGCCGACATTGTAAAAACAAAGCAGGTCAAGGACAGCGAGGGCTTCATCCGTTCTGAGGATGAAGTCATTGCTTCCATCCGTGTATATCGGGAAGGTCGGCACGGCTCTGAGCGGTGGGCGAACCTTGCGGCATTCAGCGAAGCCACCGACCTGTTCCGATTTCGGTGTATTCCGGGTCTGACAATTACTACCGAACATTTTCTCATCTGCGATGGAGAGCGATTTAATATCACCTCTGTCGAGAATGTAAAAGGTCGCGGAATGTATATCGAGGTTTTAGCGAAAAGGAGTGAATCTACTGTTGGCAAAGGCTGATTTCAAACTGCCGGACGAGTTTCTGACAAAGCTGTCCCGTCTGGGTAAGGACACCGACCGCGTTGCGGAAAAGGTGCTGGAAGCTGGCGGGCAGGTCGTTCTGGCAAAGGTACAGAGCAATCTTACCACTGTCATCGGCAGCGGGACAAAGTACGACTCGCGCTCCACCGGTGAACTGGCGCAGTCGCTCGGATTATCTCCCGTCAAGCTGAACCGTGAGGGCAACCACGACATCAAGATCGGCTTTTCCGAACCGCGCTCAGACGGCGGCAGCAACGCAAAGCTTGCCAACATTTTGGAGTACGGCAAGCACGGTCAGACTGCAAAGCCCTTTCTGAAACCCGCAAAATCCGCATCCAAGGCGGAGTGCATCCGCGTCATGGAGCAGACGCTCAAGGAGGAGGTCGAAAAGCTGTGAGTTTGTTGTCGGAACTGAATGCCATCGCGGAAAGCTGCGGTGTGTCGGTGGAGACCGGCATCTTCTCCGATGCTGCACCGGACACATACCTTGTGCTGATGCCGCTGTCGGATACCTTTGACCTCCATGCGGATAATCAACCATGCGTTGATATTCAGGAGGTTCGGCTGTCCCTCTTTACAAAGGGCAGTTATACCAAGCTGAAAAACAGACTTGTCCGCACACTTTTTGGTGCGGATTTCTATATCACGGATCGCCGGTACATCGGCTTTGAAACCGACACCGGCTATCACCACTATGCCATTGATGTGGCGAAATCTTATGTTTGGGAGGAATGACAATGGCGACCATTGGTCTGGATAAACTTTATTACGCAAAAATCACCGAGGGAGACACCGGTGAAGAAACCTACGGCACCCCGACGCAGCTTGCCAAAGCCATGACGGCGGAGCTTTCCGTGGAACTGGCCGAGGCGACGCTCTATGCCGACGATGGCGCGGCGGAGGTGGTGAAGGAGTTCCAAAGCGGCACCCTGACGCTTGGCATCGACGATATTGGCGTGCAGGTGGCACAGGATTTGACCGGCGCAAAAATAGACGACAACAAGGTCCTCATTTCCGCATCCGAGGACGGCGGCGAACCTGTGGCCATCGGCTTCCGGGCGAAGAAGTCCAACGGTAAGTACCGCTACTTCTGGCTCTACAAGGTCAAGTTCGGCATCCCCGCGACGAACCTCACCACCAAGGGCGAGAGCATTGAGTTCTCCACACCCACCATTGAGGGCACCGTCCTGCGCCGCAACAAGCTGGACGGTCAGGGCAAGCACCCGTGGAAGGCAGAGGTGTCCGAGGATTCCACCGGAGTTTCCGCATCGGTCATCAGCGGCTGGTACACCGAGGTGTATGAGCCGACGTTCGCACAGGTGTAAGGAGGCATTTTATGGACGACAGAAGTGCAAAAATCAACATCGGCGGTCGGGAGTTTGAACTCATTCTCACCACCCGCGCCACCAAGGAAATCGCAGGCCGTTACGGCGGTCTGGAAAATCTGGGTCAGAAGCTCATGCGGTCCGAGAACTTTGAGATGGCGCTGGACGAACTGGTGTGGCTCATTACGCTGCTTGCAAACCAGTCCGTGCTCATCCACAACCTCCGCACCCCGGAGGATAAGCAGGAGCTTCTCACGCAGGAGACAGTCGAGCTGCTTACCAGCCCTCTGGAACTGGCGGAGTACAAATCCGCCATCATGGAGGCCATGTTCAAGGGAACGAAGCGGAATGTGGAAAGCGAGAACAATTCAAAAAACGCACCAGTCGGGTAACAGACGAGGAACTGTTCACCCGGCTTTTTTATTACGGAACGGCGCAGCTGCATCTTCCCTCCGAGGAGGTCTGGCTGACGCCGTTCGGTTTTCTCCTCGACCTGTGGGAATGCCACAGGCAGTTCCTCGGCATGGCAAAGCCGAAGCGGGAGCTTTCCATCGACGATATAATCCCGCCCGGACTGTAAGGAGGCGAAGCACATGAGCATCATTCCCGGCACAACGCCGACCCTGACGTTGTCTCTTGACAGAAGCATCACCGGCTGCACGGCTGCGGAGTTCTGCCTTGCCTGCGGGACAGTCCGGATCTTGCGTCCGCTCTCAGATCTGTCTTTGTCCGCTGACGGTATGGAGGTCAGCCTGCGCCTGACGCAGACCGAAACGCTGATGCTGCCGGACAATCAGATCGCAAAGGTACAGCTACGGGTCATGCTCGGCGGCGCGGTATTTGCAACGGACAGTATTCCGGTCCCAACAAAGGAACTACTGCATCGAGAGGAGTTGATCGCCAATGCGCATTAGCGCAAAGCTGCACACCGAGGACAAACGGCTTCATGCCGACTTCCAAGCGACCGTTCAGGTCGGCGGCGACCTCTCGCTGGGTCACGCGCTCATGTGGGACAAGCAGGGACGGCTTGCCGTGCAGGTGGCAGACGAAGCCGAAGCAGACAATACGCTCCCCATCACCGCAGCGGCGGTATATGCGGAACTAGGCAACATCGAAGTGCTCCTCGGAACGATATAGGAGGTTTTATGAGCATTGCAACAGAACTCGCCAAGCTCCAGACGGCGAGAAACAAGATCCGTACAAAGCTGGTGGCACTGGGACTTGTGACCGCAGCAGCCAAGCTGGACGATTGCGCCACAGCGGTGGACGGCATCTCCAATCAGGGTGCGGTCTCCGCGACTGTGCAGGAGGGCGATACCTACACCATTCCCGCAGGCTACCACAACGGCAGCGGCACGGTTTCCGGCGTGGCGGGCGGCGGCAATTACAAGCTGCAAAGCAAAACGGTCGCGCCCACGAAAGCACAGCAGGCGATCACCCCGGACAGCGGCTATTACGGCCTGTCCGACGTCACCGTCTCGCAGATCCCCGATGCGTATCAGGATGTGTCCTCCGTTACGGCGGGCGCGGCGGATACACTGACCGGCAAGGTGATCGTCACGGCGGACGGTAAGGTCGCAACCGGCACCATGCCGAATAACGGCGCGGTGTCCAAGATGCTGGACGCGGGTACGCCATCGTATACCATCCCGAAGGGATATCACAGCGGCGCGGGCAAGGTGTCCGTCGCAGTGGAAACAAAAACGGTCACGCCGACCAAAGCAGCGCAGGACATTGTACCGTCCACAGGCAAAGTTCTCACCAAGGTCAGCGTGGCGGCAATTCCGGATGCGTTCGCGGACACCTCCGGTGCGGATGCGCTGGCGGCGAATATCCTCGACGGCAAGACGGCCTTTGTGAACGGCGTAAAGGTCACCGGCTCCATGCCGGACAACGGCAGCGCGACTGCCACAATGGACGGTCTGACCACGACCAGTGTGACCATTCCGGCAGGCTACACATCCGGCGGTACGGTGTCGCTGACTGCGGATATTGAAGAAGCCCTGGCGGCGATCTGAGGCGGCTGCGGATGAGTATTAAAAGTGAGATCACGCGGCTGAAAGATGCGAAAAGCGTGCTCCGACATTGGTTGATGGCAAAAAATGTAACTGTTCCAGGGTATGCCACATTGTCGGAGCTCACGGACCTTTTGAGCAAGGTGCCGGTTGTGGACACCGAAGTTGTGGAGGTGACGGTCTCCAATCATACGAATGCAGCTATAACCGCCTATGGCTTGGACGGACCGGTCGAAATCCCTAACCTGACAGATGGGACTGTGTCTATCCTCCTTGGAGCAATGATCCACATCGAGGTTACGACACAAACAAATTATTTCTACTCACCCACAGACGGCGAGGTCATCGATAGCAGCGAAAATGGCGCACACGTCAAGATCACAGACCGCTATTGCAAGGTCTATGTGACGATCAGCCCCATCGTATAACCTGCGCGGAAAGGAGGCGGCAGTATGGCAGATAATTTCGGTTTAAAAATCGGTCTTGAGGGCGAAAAGGAGTTCAAAAAGGCCATCGCGGACATCAACCAGTCCTTCAAGGTCCTCGGCTCGGAGATGAAGTTGGTGTCCTCCGAGTTCGGTAAAAACGACACCTCCATGCAGGCCGTCGCCGCCCGGTCGGAGGTTTTGAACAAGCAGATCGATGCGCAGAAGCAGAAGATCGAGGTGTTGCGGCAGGCGCTGAAAAATGCGTCGGAGTCCTTTGAGGAGAACGACCGACGCACCCAAAGCTGGCAGATCCAGCTGAACAACGCGGAAGCCGCTCTCAACGACATGGAGCGCGAACTGAAAGCCAACAACGACGCGCTCTCCGAAGCCAGCGACGGTTATACGGATGCAGAGAAGTCCGTGTCCAAGATGGCAGATGAGATGGATGATGCCGCAAAAAACGCCGGGGACATGGGTGGCAAAATCGACGACGCCGGAGAGAAAGCGGAGAAATCCGGCGGCAAGTTTGAAAAGCTGGGCAGCGTCCTCAAGGGCATCGGCACGGCAATGGGCGCGGTCGCTGCCGCTGCCGGGGCCGCCGCCGTCAAGCTGGGCAAGGAAGTTGTTTCTGCCTACGCCGACTATGAGCAGCTGGTTGGCGGCGTGGATACGCTGTTCAAGGACAATTCCAAGGAGCTGCAAAGCTACGCTGCAAACGCCTATAAAACAGCGGGTTTGTCTGCAAACGAATACATGGAGACGGTCACCTCGTTCTCCGCAAGTCTGATCCAGTCCCTCGGCGGCGACACCGAAAAGGCCGTCAAATATGCCGACATGGCGATTACGGATATGTCCGACAACGCCAACAAGATGGGTACGGATATGTCCATGATCCAGTCGGCGTATCAGGGCTTTGCCAAGCAGAACTACACGATGCTGGACAACCTGAAGCTCGGCTATGGCGGCACGAAATCCGAAATGGAGCGGCTGCTGGCCGATGCCGAGGCGATCTCCGGCATCCATTATAACCTCGAATCCTATGCCGATGTGGTAGACGCTATCCACGTCATTCAGACGAGCATGGACATTACCGGCACGACCGCAAAAGAAGCGGAACACACCATTTCCGGTTCCATCAACGCTTTGCAGGCAGCGGGAAAGAACCTGCTCGTCGGCTTCGGCAACGCGGATGCCGACATGGAGCAGCTGTGCGGGAACATGGCGGAAGCACTGAAAAATGTCATCGCCAACATTACACCCGTCATTGAGAATATCGTAAAGGCGTTGCCCACGGCGACAAAGGCGCTATTGGAAGCGATTGCAGAACTGCTTCCCACGCTGCTGGATACCGTGACGCAGCTTTTTTCGCAGCTTCTGACCACCATTCTGGAGCTGCTGCCCCAGCTGATCCCGGCTGCGGTGCAGGCGGTTATGACCATCACGCAGGCGATCATCGACAATCTCCCTCTGCTCATTGACGCCGCGACGCAGATGATTGTGTCGCTGGTGCAGGGGCTTGCGGACGCGCTGCCGCAGCTCATCCCCGCTGCCGTGGAAGCCGTTACGACCATCGTGCAAGGCTTAATTGACAACCTTCCGCTCCTGCTGGATGCGGCGCTCCACCTCATCCTCGGTTTGGCGCAGGGACTATTGGATGCCCTGCCGCAGCTGATCGAATCCCTTCCTGCCATCATCACCGGCATTGTGGATTTCCTCATTTCGGGTATCCCGCAGATTATAGAGGCAGGGATTCAGCTTCTGACCGCACTGGTGGATGCGCTGCCGGACATCATCGCAGCAATCGTGGAGGTCCTGCCGCAGATCATTGACGGCATCGTCAAGGCGTTGCTGGAAGGCTTGCCGCAGATCGTGCAGGCGGGTATCGACCTGTTGGTATCTCTGGTGCAGAACCTACCGGAAATCATTCAGACCATTGTCGCAGCCCTCCCCCAGATCATCACCGCTATTGTGGACGCACTGCTGGCGTCTATTCCTCAACTGGTGGAAGCGGGCGTGACGCTGTTTATCTCCCTCATTGAAAACCTTCCGACCATTATTCTGGAGATCGTCAAGGCAGTCCCGCAGATCATTGCGGGGATTGTCACCGCCTTTACAGAGTCTATTCCAAAAATCGTAGAGGTCGGCGCGAACCTTGTGCGCGGGCTGTGGGAGGGCATTCAGTCCCTCGCCTCGTGGCTCTGGGATAAGGTCAGCGGATGGATCTCGTCTATCTGGGACGGCATCTGCGACTTCTTTGGTATTCATTCGCCCTCGAAAGAAATGGGATGGATCGGTGAGATGCTGGTGGAGGGTCTTGCCGGGTCCCTCGACAAAAACGGCAAAACGGCGGTGCGCTCGGCGGAGCATCTGGCAGACGGCATTTCCTCTGTCATGCAGGGCATGACGGCAGATTTGCAGACTGCCATTCCGTCTCACATCAACATGGATACGACGCTTTCCGGGCTTTCCGATGTCGGGCGAACGTCCAGCGGGCAGGCATTTAATGTCACCATTCCGCTCACCATCGACGGAACAACGCTGGCCCGGATTCTGGCGGAAATCCAGTGGACGCAGAATGCGGCCTATGTGCGCAATCTCGGAATGGCATAAGGAGTGACACAACATGATTGAAATTTATAACAGTGCCGGAGTACTGCAATGCAGCTTCCGCATCCCTTTGCGATAAACTATCCGGGGAGCGGACGCTTTCTTTTTCCGTCCTCGCTTCCCGGTCACAGCCGCTTAGGGTCGGTATGACCGCAAAGCTGGACGGGCAATTTTACAACATCGTCCGTGTATCCAAGAAGATCACAGGCGGTTTTCCGGTCACGACGGCACAGTGCGAACACATCACCTATCTGCTGAACGAGGAGCAATACAACCTCGTGACCTTTGTTTTTGAAGGAACTCCGGAAGACGGCATGGTGCAGCTGCTGTCCGGTACACCGTTCTCCGTTGGCGTGATTGAAGCGACCGGGCGCGTGGAGTGCGCGTTCACCGACCAAAGTCCGCTCAGTCGCCGCAGCGCGCTCATGCGCTTTATTGACGCCTGCGGCTGCGAGGTGGAGTACGATGGGTACAAAATCAACCTGCGAAAACATCGCGGCAGCACCGTTCGCAAATCTTTGATGGACGGCGAGAATGTGACCGATCTGGCCGTGACCATTGACAGCCGGGAGAACACGCAGTCTTACGAAATATCTCTCTTCAAAATGGCGGACCTGCAGGCGGGCGACGAGGTAAACATCACCTATACGCCGATGGGCGTGAATGTGAACACGCGCATCATCAGCATCGAGTACGACCCCTTCTACCGCTACACCGTGCGGGTGGAGGTCGGCAATTATGTGCCGAACCTGCTTGCATCCACCGCAACACAGTTAGATCGAGTGCGGCAGGAGTTTAAGGCTGCGGACGGGAAGCTGCTTTCCAGTATCCAAACCGTGGACGGAAATCTCTCCACGCTTTCGCAGACCGTGAGTGGTTTTAATACGCGCATCGAAAACGCCGAGGGCGCGGTATCCACGCTGTCCCAGACGGTCGGCGGCTTTAATACGCGAATCGAAAATGCGGAAGGCTCCGTTTCCACCCTGACGCAGACCGTGAACAGCTTCAAGACCCGCATTGAGACGGCAGAGGGTAACATCACCTCGGTCACGCAGACGGCAAACAAAATCAACTGGCTGGTGAAGTCCGGCACATCCGCCTCTGATTTCACCATGACCGACCGGGCCGTCAAGCTGGTGGCGGATACTATCGACCTCTCCGGCTATGTGACCATCTCGGCTCTCGGCACGGCGGGCAAGACTACCATCAATGGCGCGAATATCACCACCGGCACCATCCATGCCGACCGCATCGACACCTCCACGCTGAAGGTCAAGACCATCTACTCTCAGTCCGGCAAGGTCAGCTTGAAGGAATATACCAGCACCACCATGTACATCGGCGGCGACGGAACATGGAATTACGACTACACCTATATTTTCGCCGGAACACAGATCAAACTTGCTTCGTGGGATGGCGTTGGCACACACGCGCTCATTGTGGAAACCACAAACCACTGCATCCGTCCTGCAACGATCGTGGACTGGGATCTGGGGAATGCCTCCTATCCTTTCGGCAACCTTTGGTGCGAGAACATTCAGATCCGCTCCGGCTCGAACACAGTTGCACGATTTGGATTCAACAGCGGCACCTTTGAGTGCCTGTTCTCCGGAGCTGCGGTCAACCGTCTCGGCTCGTCCACCTATTACTGGGACACGGGCTACATTGAAAAGCTATACCTCAGTTCCAACTGCTATCTTTCCGCCAGTGCAGGAAAGCTGTGCGTCAACGGCACAGCCATTGGCGGTGGTTCTGACCCCAACATGGCCGGAGCAGAAGTCAAGATGGGCGGCAGCACCAGCTATTACATCACGGCAAACACTTCCCGCGAACTGAAACCGTCCTCAAGCAGCACCTCATATCCCTTTTATCTCGGTACTTCAAGCCTCTACTGGCACTATGCCTACCTCGGCTCCGTGCAGGTAAAAATCGGCTCAAGCAACAGCTCAAGGATCGGTTTCTTTTCCACTAGTCCCATCGCACGGCAGACGCTCAGCACCTATTCGCAGAATATGGGCTATTCGTCAGCAAGCTCATCCAACTATCTGAAAATTCTGAACAACCTGGTCGGCATCCTTATGAAATACGGGCTGATCGGCACTTAAGGAGGAAAACGCACATGAAAGTACAACTGAAAGACATCGTTCTGGCAGTTCCGGCACTGTCCAAGCTGTCTGCCGGAGATCTGCAGCTTCGTCTTGCCTACAAGCTCAAGCGCATGATTTCTGCTTTGCAGAAGGAAGCGGATTTCTTTACCGAACAGCGGCAGAAGATTTTTGAAAAATACGGCACAGCAAAGGAGGACGGCAGCTTTGATTTCTCCGAAGAGAACGAGCCGAAAGCCGCCGCCGAACTGGAGGGACTGTTAGAGATGGAGGTCATGCCGGATGTGGAGGTCATCGACATTCCCATCACGGAAAACCTGCTGTTATCTGCAAACGACATCGGGCTGCTGATGCCGTTTGTTCATTTTACAGAGGAATAAGGAGGAAACGAATATGAAACAGATTTGGAATGGCATTCAGGTCGCGTTCGCTGCCCTGGGCGGCTTTCTTGGCTGGTTTCTCGGCGGTGTGGACGGATTCCTGTATGCCCTGATTGCCTTTGTGGTGATCGACTACATTACCGGCGTTCTGTGCGCTATTTCGGACAAGAATCTTTCCAGCGCTGTGGGCTTCAAGGGTATCTGCCGGAAGGTGCTGATTTTCACCCTTGTGGGCATCGGAAACATTCTGGATGTCTATGTGCTCGGTGGGACAGGTGTTCTGCGAACGGCGGTCATTTTCTTCTACCTTTCCAACGAGGGTGTGAGCCTGCTGGAAAACGCCGCACACCTGGGCCTGCCGATCCCCGAAAAGCTGAAAGAAGTGCTGGAGCAGCTGCATGACCGCGCAACCGATGAAAAGGGCGGTGAAGAGTAATGGCTTACACGAACAGCCCTCTGGTATCCTACACCAAGCTCAGCCCGAACCACTCCGGGCAGCGCACCCACAGCATTGAACGCATCACGCCCCACTGCGTGGTGGGTCAGTGCAGCGTGGAGACGCTCGGAAATGTATTTCTGCCGACATCCCGTCAGGCAAGCTCCAACTACGGCATTGGCGTGGACGGCAGAGTCGGGATGTATGTAGAGGAGGAGAACCGCAGCTGGTGCTCCTCCTCCGCTGCCAACGACCAGAGAGCCGTGACCATTGAGTGTGCCAGTGATGCCACTGAGCCGTATGCGTTCAAGGATGTGGTGTACCAGCGGCTCATTGAGCTTTGCACCGACATCTGCAAGCGCAACGGCAAAACCAAGCTGCTCTGGCTGGGCGATAAGGACAAGACGCTCGGCTATACGCCCGCACCGGATGAGATGGTGCTGACCGTCCACAGATGGTTTGCGAATAAATCCTGCCCCGGCGACTGGATGTATGCCCGCATGGGCGACCTTGCAAAAAAGGTCACGGCGGCGCTGGGCAATCAGGCTCCGGCATCGTTGGACAACGCCCCTGCCGCATGGTCGAAGGACGCTGTGAACTGGGCGCTGGAAAACCGCCTTCTGCTTGGGGATTCAAACGGTAACCTTAAGCTGCGGGAAAATCTCACCCGTGAACAGTTCTGCGTGATGCTTAAACGGTATCACGATATGCTCCAGAAGTAAACATACTGAGAGTCAGATTCTTAACCCTCAGTTAAGCCCTCTGCGGATTTTTCCGTGGAGGGCTTATTTTTTTGCCTATAACCGTCCAGTTTTCCTTCTGCCGTGGCTTATCTGCGAGGGAGTATCCCAAAAAAGTAAACCGAAGCCCATCGAGAAGAGTATTTTCTCTTCGATGGGCTTTCCTGTTTGTTCGTTTAATTGGGTACTCTTCTAAATTCGAGTTTCATTTTTGGACTCAGCTGAGACACTACTATACAGCTTACCGGAAAAGCTCACTTTGAGGAATTATGTAGTTGCTTCAATCCCCAATTTGGCGAAATCCTCATCACCAATTGAACAGCTACCAAGAATCAAGAAATACAGCTGTAATGTTTGGCTGCGGATTTCTTGAACCTTATCAATTGTTTGGAGGTTATCTTTATGAAAAAAGCCATTCCTATGTCTTGTTCGCCATTCTTTGATGGCTGCCGTCACATGAGTTCTGGCATAATAGTTCACATCAAACATCCAACTATTATGGATTAAGACTTCCTCAAGTGAACCCAAGGTAGTATTAACAACATCCTCATTATTTGCGGAGTATTCTATCAGCCCACCGTTTTTAGCTTTAATTTGGAACGGTTTCTTTGTTTGAAATCTAATGATAGTCCAAAGCAACTGTTCTACCGACTTTAAATACCCAGCCACAATATTTGTTAAATCCATATTTTCTGTCAACTCATACATCTGAAAATTCCATTCGGATGTAATAAAACTAATCGCAAAATCTGCCGTTCCCACCATTGCTTTCCACAGACCACGATCGAGATAATTTCTGGTCATGATGTCAATTTGTGGCTGATATACACTATCTGGGAATACACTGGCGTACGGAGTTGTTCGCAATATCTCACCGGTTTTTGCTCTGAATTTTTTTAGAGCAGCATCTGTGGGGGTAACCACAGTGCTGAATCCAATGATTTCCTTGGCTTTTTCGTTGAATGCATTTAAAAATTCAATCAGCAAATCGAATTCGTCATGCCCAAAATACTGCGTCCAAAACTTTCGAATGGTAACCCGCTCAACGAGGATTCCTGCTCTCTTATTGAAGTCATTTACACATTGGATGAGGGCATTATATGCCTCTTTATCAGGATCGATAAGTTTTACAAACTTGATTCCATTAACAGCATACTTGCCCTCTGTGAAGCATGAATAGTACTTATGTTCATCATCCGGAACACAGAAAATAATCCCATACTTTCTGTCTCCTTCTTCTAGCACAAGCTGGAATGGCCTGGATTTAGCTTGTTCCCGTAAATCCATCTTTCTGAACGCTAGGTCAACTGGATACAATGAAAACCCCGCTATTTTCCTATCTTCAATGAGGGTAACAGCGAGTCGCTCGATCACTTTTACCGCACGCATTTCGCTTGTCCCAACCATATTGGAATAGCTAATAAACCGAGTATCTCCCAGATTCAATACGGAATTGACTGACGTAAAGAATTCATCTGTTCTCCGAATGCAATTATTTCTACTATCTCTAACCAGTTCGGTTAACTCAGTGAAGCTCTTTTCATATATTTTTTTCATGAGCGCCCCCTATACGCACAAGTACACCTTGGAAAGCTGTAAACAAAAAGGCACATAACCCGAAGATTATGTGCCCTGACGCAGGGAATCTAGCAAACGCTACCGCTAGCCATTGCACGGTTCCGAGCAGTACCGATCGCATAGATCGAAACCTCCTTGATCGCATCAGGTTCCATTCGCAAAGCGAAGATGGTACCGACAGCGATCACGCCAAGAGCCAGAACGACTTTATAGTCGATGATGACCTTAACGTCCATAGCACTACCTCCTTTCCAGAGTCACGCTCTAAGAATAAAATGGTGTGCTATGCTACCAACGTCCCTAAAATTATATCATGAAAGCATAGTAATTTCAAGTTGATGGTAGCCCGCTGTGGATTTTCCGTGGAGGGCTTAATTTTTTTGCCTATAACCGTCCCGTTTTCCTTTTGCCGTGGCCTACCTGTGGAGGAGTATTTATACCCTCAGAAACGAGGTGTTTTTATGACAGATGGTGAACGCAGCCGCATCATCGCTCTGCAATACAAGGGTTACGGATATAAACGGATCGCGGCAGAAACAGGACTTGCTCAGAATACGGTAAAGTCTTTCTGTGCCAGGCATCCCGTGCAGGTCGAGGCACTTCCGGACCCAAATGGTCTGTGCCGAAACTGCCAGGCCTCGCTTGCGCAGACACCGCATAAACGGAAAAGAATGTTCTGCTCAGATGCCTGCCGAATGGCGTGGTGGAACGCACATCCAGAAAGAGTGCAGCGAAAAGCGTACTACACACTCACTTGCCGGAATTGTGGAAAGCAGTTTGAAAGCTATGGCAACGCCCGTCGCCAATTCTGCTCCCGTGACTGCTATTTGAAATTCCGCAGGAAGGAGGCCAACCATGAGTGATTATGATAAGCGGCTGTTTGCCTATCAGACAGCGATGGCTCTCGCCCGGAGTATGCGTTCCAAGGGGCTGATTTCAGACAAAGAGTACGCTAAGATCGATACAATTATTGCCGAAAAATACGGCATATCTTCGTGTAGTATATTCCGCTGAAATCGCTGGATATAGCCCACTTTCAGAGGTAATATGTCACACACCAAGGGGGTGAACTATATGGAGAGAGTTGTAAAAAGGGTCGGTACCCTAATTCCCGCACAGCCAAAGGCGCTGCGTGTCTGCGCTTACGCTCGTGTTTCTACGGGAAAGGATGCTATGCTCCACTCGCTGTCTGCGCAGGTCAGCTACTACAGCAAAATGATTCAGGATCACAGCGGGTGGATGTACTGCGGCGTATACACCGATGAAGCAGTGACCGGCACCAAGGAAGAACGAGCCGGTTTCCAGCGCATGATCCAGGAATGCCGACAAGGGCGCATTGATCTTGTTATTACTAAGAGCATATCCCGTTTCGCCAGAAATACGGTCACACTGCTGGAAACTGTCCGGGAACTAAAAAGCCTGGGTGTTGATGTATTCTTTGAGGAGCAGAACATCCATACCATGAGCGCGGACGGAGAACTAATGTTGACCATTCTGGCATCCTATGCGCAAGAAGAAAGCCTGTCGGCCAGTGAAAACCAGAAGTGGCGCATCCGTAAAGCGTTTGAGAACGGAGAGCTTGCCAATCTGCGTTTCCTGTTCGGCTATAACATTACCGCAGACGGCGTTCAGGTGAATGAGAAGGATGCCGCCATTGTCCGTGAGATATTTGCACGGTTCAACGAGGGCGAAAGTATGAGTTCCATTGGCCGCGACCTTGATGCCAGAGGATACAGAGGCGTCCTGGGCGGAACCTGGTGTGCAGAGCGGATGCGGAATACCTTATTTAATGAAAAGTACCTCGGAAATGCGCTCCTGCAAAAGCAGTACCGCAATAACCACATTGAAAAGAAGCTGTTACCAAATCGAGGAGAGCTTCCGATGTACTACGCCGAGGGAACGCATGAGCCAATTATCGACCAGGCAACATTTGATAAGGCACAGAAGCGGCTTAAAATGCTGGCGCAGCAGACCGCAAACCGTAAGAAGCCAACTCATTCCGCCTTTACAGGGCTGATTCACTGTGGGCTGTGCGGCAACACATATAAGCGCGTAACTTACAGAAAAAAGCATTATTGGAATTGCACCACATTCCAGACCAAGGGAAAATCTGAATGCGCTGCAAAGCGAATCCCGGAAGAAACGCTTGATGCCCTCACGTGTGAGGTACTGGGGGTTACACACTTTGACCCCGATACGGTCAGAAGCAAAATAACGGCAATCAGAGCAGAAAATAATAATGTAGTCGTGTTCTGCATGGATGACGGTTCGGAAATCGTTAAACGATGGGCAGACCGCTCCAGAGCAGAAAGCTGGACGCCGGAAATGAAAGAACAGGCGCGCCAACGGGCACTGCAGGCAAGGAGGAGCAAAAAATGAGCAGAACAGCAGCACGGTCGGTCACCGTCATTCCACCGACCATCAATCCGCTGACACACCTTTCCGGGGTGGCAAAACAGAAACGGCGGGTCGCCGGATACGCCAGAGTGTCCACGGACAGCGATGAGCAGTTTACCAGCTATGAGGCGCAGGTGGACTATTATACCCAGTACATTCAGCGCAACCCCGAATGGGAGTTCGTTAAGGTCTATACCGACGAGGGCATCTCCGGCACGAACACGAAACACCGCATCGGCTTCAATGAGATGATTGCCGATGCCATGTCCGGTAAAATCGACCTCATCGTCACAAAATCGGTCAGCCGCTTCGCCCGAAACACGGTCGACAGCCTGGTAACCATCCGCAAGCTGAAAGAAAAAGGCGTAGAGGTCTACTTTGAAAAAGAGAACATCTACACCTTTGACGGCAAGGGCGAACTGCTGCTGACCATCATGTCGAGTCTGGCACAGGAAGAAAGCCGTTCCATATCAGAGAATGTCACATGGGGACAGCGGAAACGGTTTGCCGATGGCAAGGTCAACCTACCATACAAGCAGTTCCTCGGTTACCGCAAGGGAGCGGACGGTTTTCCCGAAGTTGTGCCGGAAGAGGCTGTCATTGTCCGCAGAATTTACACTCGGTTTATGGAAGGGCTGACTCCGGGGGCCATTGCAAAGGAGCTGACAGCGGACGCAATTCCGACCCCATCTGGAAAACAACGCTGGCAGACCAGCACGGTGGAAAGCATTCTCCAAAATGAGAAATACAAGGGCGCAGCACTCCTTCAAAAATGCTTCACGGTCGATTTCCTCACGAAAAAGAAAAAAGTCAATGAGGGCGAAGTGCCGCAGTACTATGTGGAACACAGCCATGAGCCGATTATCACGCCGGATGAATTCGACAAGGTTCAGGTTGAATTTGAGCGGCGCAAACGGATCAGCCGTCAATACAGCGGGAAGAGCATTTTCTCCTCCCGCATCATATGCGGCGACTGCGGTTCCTTCTTCGGCTCAAAGGTCTGGAACTCGACCTCAAAATACCGCAGAGTCATCTGGCAATGCAATAACAAGTTCAAGGGTGAACACAAATGCGAAACGCCTCATTTGGACGAGAAAACCATCAAGGCACGGTTCATTGTCGCCTTTAATGCCATCCTCGACAGCAAAGACAACATCCTTGAGGACTGCCGACTGATGCAGGCTACTCTGACGGACTGCGCGGGTATCGATGCTGAAATTGAGAGCCTGCTTGAGGAGATCGAGGTTGTGACCGAACTGACAAAACGCTGCATTGCGGAGAATTCGCAAACGGCACAGAACCAGGAAGAATATGCCGCACGGTACAACGGTTTTGTAGAGCGATACGAAAAGACAAAGGTACAGCTTGAGCAGCTCCGTACAACAAAGGCTGCTCGGGAAGCCCAGGCAGAAGCCATTGGAGCATTTATGTTCGAGGTGCAGGAACTGGATGCTCTCACCGATTTCGACGATAAGCTCTGGTTGACCATCATCGATACGGCGACCGTCCACGCTGATGGACGGATGACATTCAAATTCCAGGGTGGAACAGAGATTGATGTATAAAACCCATAAAGTGAAAAGTCCGCCACATTTGTTGGCGGGCTTTTCGCTATGCAAAATCTGTTTTCTATGGTAGAATTATTGTCAGAAATTATTCAGGCTGCTTTTTCGCGACATAACTAAGAGGAGACACTTATGATTTTGGACTACAAAGAGTATGTAACCGAGAAGGCGCACCAAGGCGTTGTAGACTATGTTTTGGTTGACTCCGGGCTTCCATTGTTTTCGCACAATGCCGTTTGCCCTTTTTGCCACACCAAAATCAACAACCGAATTTATCAAAAGTCTGTAGATGACTATCCAGATTGGCTGTTTGGATCCTTTAACCAGCGGGAAGAAGTTGTCCAGTGCCCTATATGTGGTTGGTGGGAGTATAAGTACCAAAACAGCAGCGATGCAGTTGCGGATGGCATTCGTGCATCGGATTTGGAATATTCATCTGCAATACTTAGACAATATGACAATTCATCCTGCGCTGTGCCAGTTGACGCATTGAGACATCAGCTGCTCAAAAAGCCGGAGCTTATCTATTCTATTAATCCGCATAAAATGGAAGACTTAGTACGTTCCGTTTTTTCAGATTTTTACCCCTCATGTAAAGTGTACGCTTTTGGGAAAACGCGCGATGGCGGGAAAGACGGTCTTTTAGTTGATGATAGCGGTAATCAAATTCTGCTTCAAATCAAGCGACATGAAAACCCTAATGCAACTGAAGGGGTAACAGTCCTCCGTGAGTTAATGGGGAGTTCGCTGCTTTATGACAACATCAAGGGGTGCATTTTTGTATCTACAGCAGATCATTATTCCCCCGATGCTGTAAAATATGCCAGAGCCATAGAAAATAGGAAGAAGGTCGAAACGTTTGAACTCGTTGATTGCAAGGAGTTTCTGAGACGAGTCGATTTAACAAAAAACAATCTCCCAGCCGCATGGGAGACTCTATTAAAGCTGTAAGTGCCAATAATACTGCACCCCCCTAAATTGAGGACTGCACCCCCCTCTAAACCGTAGTTGCACCCCCTTAACGGGTTTCTATCAAAATTACGGTTCTTTGCCATGAAGGGGCACCAAAATAGATGCCTACGCAAAAAAGCTCAGAAGTTTCAACGACTTCTGGGATTTTTTGCGCCCATTTTTGGAGGCCTGACAAAAAGATGCCGACTGCCGTGCCGGGCAAATTCAATGGAACTGTACCTTTACCCAAGGCATTTCGAGCCGCTT
>ENA-ORND01001267-ORND01001267.1-human-gut-metagenome-genome-assembly--contig:-NODE-1267-length-17977-cov-4.694007_pt1 | contig 17977 bp, 12 predicted proteins | sample MGYA00242111_ERZ509014 | MGnify/ENA primary metagenome ERZ509014 (study PRJEB26280, sample SAMEA2338694) | human gut metagenome | biome: human gut; feature: human-associated habitat; material: faeces... | reverse complement strand
TGTTCATAAACAATTTTGACTTTTTTTGATTTTCTTTTGACTTTTCCGGTTTTCAGGCGTTCCTGCACCCATTTCACTCAAAAATCCCGTGTTCAGATTCCCGAAGTATCGGAGCGCTTTGATGCTTCCTTCTCAATCTTCTCTTTAGCGTCAAAAAAGAAGCTATTCGCTTTTTACGAAACAGCTTCTTTCAGTTCCAATTTTCTTTATGTCAGCATGCTGTCCGCTCATGCCCACTGGCCGAGCATCTCCCGCATCCAGCCGTAAACGTCCATCTCATAGACCGCTTGCAGCTTTTCCGCCGTCATCACGTCGCCAATCTTCCCTTGCGCCGCGCATTGTCCGCGGTGCATCAACACAGCGTGCGTGCCGTACTTTCTGGCGAGGCTCAAATCATGCACGACGGAAACCACGGCGCGCCCCGGCTGCCTGAGCCACGTTTCAATCAGCGAAAAGATGTGCTTCTGATAAATCAGATCGAGGTGGTTCGCCGGTTCGTCGAGAATGAGAATCTGCGGATTCTGGGCGAACACCTGCGCCAGAAACGTGCGCTGCAATTCGCCGCCGGAGCAGCGGCCGAGCGGACGGTGCAGCAGCTTTTCGCCCTCCACCATTTTCAGCGCCTCCATCACCTGCGCGCGGGTCTTTTTGCCGACTCCCGTCCACACCGGGCGGCGCGTCAGGCTGGCGGCGAGGAAGTCCTCCACCGTCACAGGCATCTCCTTGTCGAATTCCAGGTGCTGCGGCACATAGCCCGTACGCATGTGCGCCACGTCGCGCCCTTCGCCGTCCACATGGCGAATCGTACCGCCGTGGGCGTATTCCCCCAGCAGGGCGCGGATGAGCGTCGTTTTGCCCGCGCCGTTCTGGCCGATCAGCACCGTCAGCTGACCGCAGTGGATGTGCATCGACACATCCTGCAAAAGCGTCTGTCCGCCGCGCACCACGGAGACATTTTCCAGCGCAATGCGGCACAGCTTGCAATTATCTGCCATTTTGTTTCCCTCCTTGGGAGATTCGTGCGATTCTTGCACCATGTTAGTATACCATGCTTTCCGCGCGGATTCTACCCTTTTCTTTTTCCATCGGCAGGAGTTTCGCATTTTTTCGCGTATTATCATAAAGAAGAGCGAATCGTCTGCATGGGCGGTTTCGGAGGATAAAGGAGGATTTTCTCATGATTGCTTTGGCTTGCGACCACACCGGCATTGAACTCAAAAAGGAAATGATGAAGCTGCTGGATTCGATGGGGCTGGAATGGAAGGATTTCGGCACGGACACGGCGGTCTCCTGCGATTACCCCGTGTATGGCTACCGCGCGGCGAAGGCGGTTGCATCCGGCGAATGCGACCGCGGCATCCTGATTTGCGGCACGGGCATCGGCATCGGCATTGCGGCAAGCAAGGTGAAGGGCACGCGCGTCTGCACCTGTTCGGATGTGTACAGTGCCGAATTGAGCAAGCGCCACAACAACAGCAACATCCTGACGATGGGTGCGCGCGTCGTCGGCATTGACTTAGCGAAGATGATTGCGACCCACTGGCTGACCGCCGAGTTCGAAGGCGGCCGTCATCAGCGCCGCATCGACATGATTACGGCAATTGAGAACGGCGCGGAGTTGTGAGAGGCGCCAGAGGCAGGGGCGCTGCCCCTGCACCCCGCAAGGGAGTTCCTCCCTTGACCCTTTTTCGCGATTGAGTTGGTAGTTTCTTCATACTGTGTCCGCGTGTTTATGCAGGGTTTCGCGTCTGCGGACGCGACCAAAGGGCTTTCCGATCGCCCTTTGGAAACCTTCGGCACGGACACTTCCATGTTTCTGGGCTTTTACCGCTGCTTCAATATTTTTGCGTTCTTGAATGTTTCTTATAAAGAGCAAAAAGGCACACTAACTATACAGTAGCTGCAATACCATTCAAGAAACATGGGTGTGCACTGCGAAGGGGTCAAGGGGGCGACCGCAAAGCCCCCTTGTCGCCTCCGCAGAGGCGAAACCCCTGCAACACAAAAAAACAAGTTTCTAATCACAAAATCATCAGCAAAACAGAACCAAAAAACAGGGATGCGCTTCTCACGCACCCCTGCTTTTTGTTTCCAAGGATTGCTTACTCCTGCCCAACCGCATTGAGTTCCTGCGTCAGGCGCCACTTGGTCGCCGCTTCGCCCTTGCTCCATTCGAGGCAGTCAGCATAGCCGTAGTTGTTGCACTGCGTAATCATGTTGCGGATGTGCATGTTGAACTCGCCGTCCGCCTTCGCATAAATCGCCAGCCAGCTGTTGTTCTTGATGCTCTTGGCGCACTGCTCCCACTTCACCTTCAGTTCGTCATCCTTCACGGACTCGGAGTAAGGCAGGTCGGGCATGATGGTGTACTTGCCGATGGACTCGAAGTACGGGTCAGCCAGCACCGCGCCGGACCAGTTGCGCCAGTCCTCCTGAATCGGGTAGGAAACCGCGTTCAAGATGGAAACCCAAGTGTCCCTGTTGAACGTTTCGCCCAGCTTGCCGTCAGGGTTGATGGCGTCCTTGCTGTAAGTGGTGTTGTTCGCCTGAATGCAGCCGTCGTTGAAGTTGCCGGACAGGGTGTACTGCTTGCCCGTGTAGGGGGACGTCCACACGACGCCGTTCAGGTCATGCTTGGTGTCCTTATTGCAGATGTCGCCCAGCTCGGTGAAGTACATGCCGCCGTTTTCGTCATAGTCCCACATCAGACCGCGCGGGCCATACCACATGGTCATCGAGCCTTCGGGAGTCGCGAAGAAGTCCAGAATCGCAAGGCACAGTTCCGGATACGCCGCCTTCGAGCCGACAGACCAGATGCGGTTGCCGCCCAGCGTGGACAGACCGTAGACGATGGGGTTCGCTTCGTCCGGCACACGCGCATACATCATCTTGCCTTCACCCAGATGCTTGTCCGTGTTGTAGACCATGGAGGAGGCATAGTTGAAGATGCCCCAGAACACGCCGCCGTTCTTGACTTTCTGGCTCATTTCGTCGTAGGTCTGCGTCATGGAGTTCGGGTCAAGCAGGCCGGCGCGATAGAGCTGGTTGAAGAAGCGCAGCATCTCGATGTACGGGCCGTTTTCATCCAGCGCATCGTAGAATTCGCCATTCGTGGGGTTGTACAGGCCGAAGCCGAGTTCGTCATAGCCATAGTACGCCGTCGCCATCGCCTTGACGTACATGACCATGTTGCCGTCCCAGTCAGGCCAGAGGGACGCCGCATACGTCTCGTTGCCCAGCTCGTCCGTGGGGCAGATTTCCTTCATCTGCTTGAAGACCGCAAGCAGGTCATCCAAATTCTTGATTTCCGGGTAGCCGAGCTGAGAATACAAATCCCAGCGCAGATCCCAGGAGTACATGAAGGACTTATGGCCCTGACGGGAGGTCGCCACGTCCATGCCGAAGCCGTACAGATTGTCGCCGTCTTCGGACACCAGACGGTTGGACGACAGCGCATCCTGATAGTTCGCCCAAACGTAGGGCGCATACGTCTCCGCAAGGTCGTCTTCGTCCCACTCCAGCAGCAGACCGTTCTTGATCGCCTGCTTATAGTCCTCGCCATTCGCGCCCCAGACGACGATGTCGCCGAGGTTGCCGGACTGCGTGCGGGTCTGGTACGTGCCATCCTGATCGGGGATGATGACCAGTTCGACGTTGAACAGATCCTTCATCAGCGCAGCGCCCCAGCCGGTCTGACGGCCGGAGTAGTTCGCCAGCTGGCTGTAAATTTCAATCTGGATGGGCGCGCCGTCCATGTCGATGAAATCGTACAGGTCGCTGGTCACCTTGTAGTACGGGATGCCAGAGGGATTTGCGGGTTCCTCTGCCAGCGCAGGCAGAGCGCCCAGAAGCATGGTCAGCGCCAGCATCAGGGCGAAGAGTCGGGTCAATTTGCGCATGGAAACCTCTCCTTTCTGGTTGTGGGGTATGTATGGGACAAACTTAGAACGACAATGGGAAAACGACCTCATCCGACTTCGCTTCGCTCAGCCACCTTCCCCAGCGGGGAAGGTTCGGAACGCGCTCCACCCTGCCTTCCCCTTTGGGGAAGGTGTCGCCACAGCGACGGATGAGGTTGGGGCAGCACGCGAAACCAGTATGCCAGTGAAATCAACTGAATCGCACGAAAGGGTCAAGGGCGGAACTCCCTTGTTACCCCTTGACAGCCCCCAGCATAATGCCCTTGACGAAGAACCGCTGCATGAACGGGTACACCAGCAGAATCGGGATAATCGACACCATGGCGACCGTGTACTTGATAACGCGCGTGTTGAGCATGTTCGCCGCCGCCTGCGTGGACATGCCGCCCGAACCGTTGACCAGTGCCGACAGGTTCGAGGACTGGTTCAGGTACACATACAGGCGGTGCTGCAGGGTGTACAGCTCCGGCCGGGAGGACATCAGCAGCAGCGAGTCTTGGAACGAGTTCCAGTTGCCGACCGCGCCGAAAATCGAAATCGTCGCCAAAATCGGCACGGACAGCGGCAGGATAATCTTCAGGAACACCGTCGGCGTGTTCGCGCCGTCAATGACCGCGGATTCCTCCAGCGACGCCGGAATCGACTCAATATACGTCTTCACCAGAATGATGTTGTACGGCGCAATCATGCCCGGCAGGATGTAGGCGAGGAAGTTGTTCGTCAGACCCAGCATCAGCATGTTCATGTACCACGGAATCAGGCCCGCGTTGAAGTACATGGTGATGACCAGCGCGCGGTACATCAGCGACCGATGCCACATCTTCTGCTTCGTAACCAGATAGCCCGCCCACGCGCTGACAATCACCATCAGCGCTGTGCCCAGAATCGTACGCGCCACCGTCACGATGACCGACGAACCCAAGTCCGCCACGTCGCGCAGGGCAAGGTAATTCTGGAAGTGGATGCCGACCGGCCAGAAGTTGACCAAGCCGCCCGCCACCGCGTCATTGCTGGAAATGGTGTTAATAAACAGGTAATAGAATGGGAAAACGCACAGAATTGTGAAAGCCACAAAGAGGATGTACAGGAAAACATCAAACGCGATGTCGCCCGCCGTGCGGTGGATCTTGTTTTTCGGGTGCTTGCCCGCCAGTTTGACGGCGGATTGCTTCATGACTTCGGTGTTGCTCATTGCTTCTCCGCCTCCTTAAATGATGCTTTCGCCGCGCACGCCCTTGGAGATGCCGTTCGCGCCGAAGAGCAGCAGCACGCCAATCAGGCTCTTGAATACGCCGACGACCGTGGAAAGCGGAATCAAGCCGCTCTTAATGCCGCTGTGATAGACATACAAGTCCAGCACCTCGATGGTTGCGCTGTTCTGCGGGTTCTCGAAGACGAGGTACTGCTCCATGCCGTTGGAGAGCATACCCGCAATCGCCATCAGCAGCATGACCATGTAAGTGGGCATCAAGCCGGGAATCGTGATGTGGCGGATGCACTGGAAGCGGTTCGCGCCGTCCACCTTCGCGGCTTCGTACAGCTGCTGGTCAATGCCTGCAATGCCCGCGATGTAGACAATAGCGCTCCAGCCCAAGCCCTTCCATGTGCCCCACAGCAGCATCTTGAGCCAGATGAAATCTGCGCTGGCAAGATAGTCTGTCGTGGCGGTCTGTCCCATGACGTTGCGCAGGAAGGAGTTGATGAAGCCGTCGGTGGAGAAGATAGCAAACGCAATGGCGTACACCAGAACCCATGAGATGAAGTTCGGAATCGTCGTCAGGGTCTGCACAACGCGCTGGAACTTCGTCGAACGCAGTTCCGCCAGCAAAACGGCAAAAGCAATCGGCAGCCAGCTCGTTGCAATGCCCAAGCCAGACATAATCAGCGTGTTGCGCAGCACGCGCACAAGGTCGCTACGCGTCGCGCCGTTGGAGAACAGGTAGCTGAACCACTTGATGCCCACAAAGTTCTCGCTGCTCAGCGCGTCGCCGACCTTATAATCAAAGAACGCATAGCGCCAGCCGTACAGCGGCAGGTAGCAGAAGATGACCGTCAGAATCAGAACAGGCAGGAACATCAGGAACAGGCGGTATTTCTCCTCCATCTCCATCTTTTCTTCCATGTCCTTGGGAATGGTGACCATGCTCACGATGCTGAATACGAGCAGCAGCCCCCCCAGCACCGCCCAGAAGGCGATTGCGCCGGTCGGCGTCATCAGCTTCAGGCGTTCCGCCTTTTCCAGCGCCGGAAGGATGCTGTTCAGGTACACCAGCGTTCCGATGCCGCCAAGCATCAGCACCGAGCCAATCAGCGGAAGTTTGACTGCTGCGCGCTTCATGCGGTGATTGCCCAGCGACATGCACGCGCCGATTGCACTCAGGATGATGCCAAGCATCAGCAGCGCACAGCCGCCCATGATGAGGTAGAAGTGCCACGGCTGCACCCAGCCCATACGCAGCGGGCGGGCAAAGCTGTCCGTCAGCGTGCTGTACGAAATCGCGGCGGTGAACAGCGAAGTATTCGCGTTGATGTCCGACATCAGTCGACCGGGATTGACCTCCGGGAAGAAGATCATCAGCCCGGCAAACGCGGTCAGGATGCGGATGATGATCAGCGCCCAGTTCGTCTTTTCCCGGACGCAAGTCGCCTGTCCGCCGGATTTGGCTGAAATTGTCGCCTGCATGGTATCCCCTCATTTCTTTCTTCGTGACGCTCCTCTGCTTTGACCAGCCGCGCGTTGATGGATGAGCGCTGGCGGATGATGTCCAGCGTTCATCCATCAGTGCGACTAAGCCATATACTATTTCCAAATGAGAATGCGCCAAGATGCGAAGTGAATTTTTCATTCTGGCTAACGGGAGTGAAACGCAGCGTAGCAGCGCTACGCTAAGTGGAACGACCGAACGCCAGAAGGGAAAAGGCACGAGCAGATGGTGCAGGTGAATTTGAAAATAGTATCAGACAGGAATCCCCGTGGCGCGCTCCTCAGCCGAAGCCGAAGAGCGCGCCAGAGGAAAGTAGTGCAGGATTACTCCGCCAGACCGGACACCGTGAAGGTAAAGACCGTCGTGGTGTTCGGGGCGGGCGCGGTCAGCACAACGCCATCCGCCTTGATGTTGTTGTAGTTGTCCTCGACAATCAGCTTCACCCAATCGCCGGAGGTATCCACCACAACACCGGACTGCGTCTTGCCTTCGCCAATCTTGATGGTCACATCAGAAATGGTGACGTAGCCTTCCTTGACCAGCTTGGACGGAATGTCGGTGGAGACGCGGAAGAAGTGGAACGCCGTGTCCTCGCCGAAGCCCATGTCGCCCGTGGTCATGGAGCAGGTGTAGGTGCCGTTGCCGGAGATGACCGCATCCTCGAACGTCGCGCCGTAATCGGTAATCGTGCCGTCGTTGTTGGTCTTCGCCAGCTTGGTGAACACATCGTTGTCTGCGTCGCGGCCGTAGGAGGGTTCCTCCCAGTCGTTGCGGAAGATGTAGTTCGGGTCAGACTGCACGGCGATGTACGCGCCGTAGGTCTTGGAGATCAGTTCCTTCACTTCATCTTCGGTCAGGGGCTGTTCGGTTTCCACAACCGGCGGCACACCGTAGATGTAGTCGAAGGTCACGTCGATGGTCTTGATGCCAGAGAGCGCTTCCGCCGTCGCGATCTTCGCAGTCACGCCTTCGAGGTCGCCGTCCGCCACGCGGGCTTCCGCCGGGATGTCCGTCACCCATTCATTCCAGATGTTGGAGCGGGTCACAATGCCGTCGTCGGTCGTGGTGAAGTCCTTGCCGAGTTCGATTGCTTCGCCGTTGACCTTGACTTCGGTGATGTCGATGAAGTAGCCGGGGAAGGTCGCTTCGCCGTTCGCAATGCCGACCGCCATGAACGCAACACCGGGGATTTCGCCGCCCTTAACGCCGGAGAAATCAAGGGACAGGGTGTAGGTGCCGGGGCCGTCCACGGTCACAGCGTTGCCCTCTGCAAATTCGCCGGGATTCCACGCGGAGGTCGCCCAATTGCTGTCGGCGAACATCAGGAACGCCGTGTCCGTCTTGGGCACGAGGGTGAAGTCGATTTCGTAGGTCTTGACGGATTCAAACGCCGCCTTGTCCACGATGACAGGAGACACGCCCGTCAGATCCTTGTCGTAGGAGCGGACAGAAGCGTCAGTGGGAACTTCGGCAACCCATTCGTTCATGATGTTCATGCGGGTTTCCACCTCATCGTCAGAGGAGGTGTAGCCCTTGGTGAACGCAACGGATTCGCCGTTGATACGGATATCGTTGAGCTTGATGGACATGCCGGGGAAGAGCTTTTCGCCGTGCTTGATGTCCAGCGCGGTAAAGGCAACGCCGGAAGCCGCGCCCGCTTCGGTCGCGGTGAAGTCCAGGCCCACGGTGTAGTCGCCCGCGCCGGTCACGGTCGCGTTGGTCGCCTTCACAGCGGAGTCGTCCGTGCCCCAGTACTGGCTCGTCCAAGAAGAGTCGGCGAACATGATGTACGCCATGTCAGCGCCGTAGCGGAAGAGCGTGAAATCAACCTCGACGTTTTCCACGCGCTCAAACGCAGCCTTGTCCACGGTTATCCAGTTCGCGTCCTCAGTCACGCCGTCCCAGGAACGCGCGTCGGCGGGCAGCTCGCTGACCCATTCGTTGTAGATGTTGGAGCGGGTAATGATGCCGTCGTCAGAAGAGGTGTAGCCCTTCTTCGCTTCGATGGGCTGACCGTTCACGCGGATTTCGTCCACGCGAATCGTCCAGCCGGGCAGTGCCTTTTCGCCGTTCTCCAGACCGATGGCCGCGAACGCAATGCCGCTCGCCGCGCCTTCGGGCGTGCCGGTGAAGTCAAGGCCTACGGTGTAGGAGCCTTCGCCGGTAATCGCTGCCTCGGTCACCTTCATGCCCTCCGCCGGCTCAGAGCCGTCGTGCCACCACTGGTAGTGCCAGTTGGCGTCGGCATACATCAGGAATGCCGTAGAGAGCGGTTCGACTTCGCCCGCCACGGGAGATGCCACGGGAGATGCCACAGGAGACGCCACCGGAGATTCCGCCACAGCGGTCATGCCCAGCGCCATCGCCAGCACCATCAGCAGTGCAAGAAACTTCTTGGTGCAATTCATGATGATTCCTCCTTAGAGAAGCTGATTGTGCCTGATGCCTGTCGGCGAAACATTTTCGTAAGTCTCCGAGGTTTACGAAAGCGTTTTCGTCTTTGCCCGGATTAAGGGCAGACATTTCCGCACTTGTAAATTCATTATAGCTTTCGGCGCGTCATTTGTCAAGTTCAAACTATATGATATACAAGATTTGTGCAAGTTTTTACAGTACTTCTTTATTGAAACTTCCTAAATCAATCAAAAATTGATCTGTAAGTTCCTTACACGGATTTTTTCGTCAGACAACGTTTTCGTTGGTGTATTCGATCTGTTGCCGCTCTTTTTCCGACATGAAAACAGTTGTTTCCCTTTGAAAACACCTGTCCCAGATGCAGATTTACGTCATTTCCCGATTTTTCAGCATTTTCAGCAGGTTCCAGCGTCGCTGTGCAGCTTCTTCCGCCATTTTGCAGAGGGTTTCGCTCTTCGCCGGATCGCTCCGGCGCAATGCCGCAAACCGCCCCTGCCGCATCAGGAACGCCTGAAAATCCCCGTCCGGCGCTTTGCTGTCCAGCATCAGCCCATTCGCCGGATGATAGCGGTACAGCGGGAAATACCCGCACTGCACGGCTTTCTTCTCGATTTCCTGCACGTCACGCATGTCAATCCCGTGCGCAATGCAGGGCGCATAGGCAATGATGAGCGCCGCGCCGTCCCACGCTTCTGCCTCGCGCATGGCCTTCAGCAGCTGATTCGGATTCGCGCCCATCGCCACCTGCGCAACGTACACATGCCCGTAGGTCATTGCCATCAGCCCCAAATCCTTCTCCGCGCCGGATTTCCCGCCGGACATGAGCCGTGCCGCCGCACCCGCCGGGGTCGCCTTCGATGCCTGTCCGCCCGTGTTGGAGTACACCTGCGTGTTCAGCACAAGCACCCGCACCTTCTCGCCCGATGCCAGCACATGGTCAAGCCCGCCGAAGCCAATATCAAACGCCCATCCATCGCCGCCGATAAGCCATACACTCTTGGCCGCCAGCAAGTCCGCCGAATCCGCAATTTCCTTCACCAGCGGATGTGAAAGCGTCTCGCACGCCGCCAGCAGCGCTTCCCCCGCCTGTGCCGAGAGCGCCGTATCCTCGCGACTGCCCAGCCACGCGCGGCACGATTCCGCCAATTCCGGACACTCTGCCGCCAGCGTCTTGATCTGCTCCGCCAGATGCGCCCGTCGGTGCTTCATCGCCAGATACATCCCGAAGCCAAATTCCGCGTTATCCTCAAACAGGCTGTTCCCCCACGCCACGCCCTGCCCTTTCTGGTTGACGGTATAGGGGCAGCTGGGCGCGCTCCCGGCGTAGATGGACGAGCAGCCCGTGGCATTGGCAATCATCAAGTGCGAACCGAACAATTGTGTCAGCAGCTTGATATACGGCGTTTCGCCGCACCCCGCGCACGCGCCGGAGAACTCAAACAGCGGCGTTTTTGCCTGCGCGAGCGGGATGGTGTCCGCCTCCCCGATCGCCGTTTCCGGCAGCGACACGGCGAAATTCCAGTTTTCCTGCTCCTTCGCCATTTCCGCCGCGGGGCGCATCACCAGCGCCTTTTCCTTCGCAGGGCACACCCGCGCGCAGTTTTCGCATCCCGTGCAGTCCAGCGGCGACACCTGCACGCGGAAATTCCGCCCGGAAAACGCTTTGCCCTTCGCCCGAACCGTATGAAAATCCGCCGGGAGCGCCGTTTCCGCCAGCGGGTAGAACGTGCGGATGCACCCATGCGGGCAGACAAGGCTGCACAGCCCGCATTGGATGCACGCTTCCGCCCGCCACTGCGGAATCTGCCGCGCAATGCCGCGCTTTTCGAGCCGACTCGTGCCCAGCGGCGCAAACCCGCGCGCGTCCATGGCGGACACCGGCAGCATGTCTCCTTGCTGGCGCAGCATCGGGCGCATGAAGGCTTCGACTGCTGATTGCGGCGTATTCTCCGGCGTATCAGGCAGTTCCGCCCATTCCGGCGGCACATCCACTCGTCGCAGCGCATCCGCCGTCTTCGCAATTGCATTCAGATTCGCCGCGACGACCCGCTCGCCCTTCTTCGCATATGCCGCCTGAACCGATTCGGTCAGCAGCTGCTGCCGCTGCTTTTCCGGCAAAAAGGCATTTAATTGGAAGAAAGCCGTCTGCATGACCGTGTTGATGCGCCCGCCTAAGCCGCACTGCGCCGCGATTGCGTCCGCGTCGATGGCGTACAGCAGCGCATGGCACTTCGCAATGCTCCGGCGCAGCTTCGCGGGAATCTCCATGCCGTCCGGGAGATTCAGCAGCACCGTGCCGCCCGGCTTGACGCTCTGCGCCACCACGTCCAGATTCATCAGCGTCGGCTGATGGCACGCGAGAAAATCCGCCTGCCCAATCAGGTACGGCGCGCGAATCGGCGCTGCCCCTATCCGCAGATGACTGACCGTGTACCCGCCGGATTTCTTGGAGTCATACGCAAAATACGCTTGCACCTGCCGATCCGTCTGCGCGCTCATCATTTTTATGGCGCTCTTGTTTGCTCCAACCGTGCCATCCGCACCCAACCCAAAGAACTTGCAGCTGATAACGCCCTCGTCCGGCAAGGCAAAATGCGCGTCTATCGGCAGGGACAAGTGCGTCACATCGTCGTCGATACCGACGGTGAAGTGCTGCCCGTTTTCCATCGTGTCCAGCGCGTCGAACACAGCCTTGACCATTGCGGGTGTGAACTCCTTGCTGCCCAGCCCATACCGTCCGCCGCAGACCTTTGCCGTCCGCCCAGCGGCAAACAGCGCCGCGCTCACGTCCAAATACAACGGTTCACCAAGTGCGCCGGACTCCTTCGTGCGGTCAAGCACAGCGATTCTCTCCGCGCTCTCCGGGATAGCCGTCAGCAACGCTTCAGCTGAGAACGGACGGAACAGCCGAACCCGCACCACACCGACTTTCTCCCCCGTCCGCATGAGTGCCCGCGCGGTTTCCTCCGCCGTCTCCGCGCCCGACCCCATCAGCACCAGCACCTTCTTCGCGTCCGGCACACCCGTGTAGGAGAACAGCCGCAGTGGGCGCCCCGTCAGTGCCGCGACGCGGTTCATCGTGTCCTGCACAATTTCCGGCAGGGCAAAATAATATGGGTTCGCCGCTTCCCGCCCCTGAAAATACACGTCCGGATTCTGGCTCGTCCCCTGCTGATGCGGATGCTCCGGGTTCATGGCGCGCGCCCGGAACTGCTGGATTTGCGTCCGCGGCAGCAGTCCGCGTAATTCATCCTCGTCAAGCGCCTCGAACCGCTGGATTTCATGGCTCGTGCGGAAACCATCAAAGAAATGCAGCATCGGCACACTGCCCGCCATCGCGCTCAGATGCGCCACGACCGCCAAATCCGCCGCTTCCTGCACCGATGCCGCGCAGAGCATTCCCCAGCCTGCACTGCGCACCGCCATCACATCGCTGTGGTCGCCGAAGATGGACAGCGCGTGGTACGCCAGCGCCCGCGCCGCGACGTGCATCACCCCCGGCAGCAGCTCGCCCGAAATTTTGCACATATCCGGCAGCATCAGCAGCAGCCCCTGCGACGCGGTGAAGGTCGTCGCCAGCGCGCCCGCCGAGAGCATCCCGTGCAGCGCGCCCGCCGCGCCGCCCTCGCTCTGCATCTCCGTCAGCCGCATTTTCTGCCCGAACACGTTGCGTTTGCCCGCGCGCGCCCACTCGTCACAGTTCTCTGCCATCGGCGTAGACGGCGTAATCGGGTAAACCGCTGCCGTTTCGCTGAGCGCGTATGCCACCTGTGCCGCTGCCAAATTGCCGTCGCCCACCATCGTTTTCATCCGCTTTTTGCACCTCCATGCGCCTGTTTCCGCGTATTGTATCCGCGCGGATGCGTTTCCATGCAAAAGCACGCAGAAATTGCGAAAAAAAGTGAATTTCCCTCTTGACAGGCGGGGTAAAGCGTGGTATAATCATTTTCGCAGTCAGCGAGTGGCGCAAGTCAATCGTTGAAGTGCTAATGGGGAATGGTGTAATGGCAGCACCTACGACTCTGACTCGTATTGTCTAGGTTCAAATCCTAGTTCCCCAGCGTTTGCCTCCGTTGTCTAGTGGCCTAGGACGCCGCCCTCTCAAGGCGAAAACACGGGTTCGAATCCCGTCGGAGGTGCATCATCCTTCGCTCTTACAGCGGAGGATTTTTTTGTGTTTCTTTATACGATTTCCAGATTCGCTGCGCATCTTGGCGCATTCTTGTATTGCATTTTTCGTCGTCTTCTTGCCTGTTCCCTGCTTTTATGGTATACTGAAGAAAAGGACGTAGGAGGGCACCCGACGATGAACACAGACGTGCTGTTTGACCGCGCATTTGCCATCCGTGCCGCAAAGCCGTGGCAACATTTGTTTGATACGCATATTTTTGCAGTTCGCTTTTCTGATGGTGAAATTGCGTGCTGCTCCGTCATGGGGCGCAACGGCACGCATCTGGCGCTGGCGCTTTATTCCCTCACGGACGGTCTGTACGCGCTTGACAAACTCATGACCACAGACATGCGCGTTCTGCCGCGCCATCGAGCGGAGGAATGTATGCTCGGGCAGGACTGCATTCAGGTATCCTTCGAGAATGCGCAGGAAATCCTCGCTAAGGAGGCAAAGCCCGTCCGCGCTTACGCCAAAGCACACGGCATTTCCCTGCGCGGGCAGCACAATTTTCCGGTTTTCCATCGCTATCGTCCATCGCGCATGCCGTGGGCGCTGACTGACGAAACCGAGCAGCAGCATCTATTGGAAGCAATGGATGCCCTGCTGGAAATATCGCGTCGCCTCAGCACAGAAGAGCCTCTTGCCTTGGGGTTGATTGAGGGCGACCCATTCACGCACCCGATTCCCCTGCTGACCGCGACCCCCGACGGCTATCGCTGGGATTCCTACACGCTGCAAAAGCCCGACGCGCCGACACTCCCGGCGGGCAAAATTGAGGATGAACTGGCGCTGGCGCGGCTGAAGAAGCGCAAGAAGCCCTGTGCACCGTGGGCGCTGGCGGTGTTTATGTCCCCCACCCCCGTTCAGGCCAAACCAGCCCAAGTGCCATATTTTCCTTATTTGCTCTGTGTTGTCGATACCGGCAGCGGCAAAATGCTGACGCTCACGCCGCCGCGCAAAATCGACGAATACGCTCCCCACTTCTCCGCTGATTTCCTTCCCCTGCTCCAGCAGCACGGTCTTCCCCGTGAGTTTTGGTCAGCAGATGACCGCACAACGGCATTCATTACACCGATTGCCAAGCAATTGGGCATTCCCGTTAATGTGCAGGCGGACATGACGCCGATGGATGAACTGCTGGACGAACTTTACGACCATCTGAACGATGCTTCATTCGAAGGTGCAGATGAAATGGGCAATGCGCCGGATGATGCCGAGGTGCTTCGGCTTCTTGCCGCACACATTGCCGACGCGCCGGAAACACTCCGCGCCATACCGGATTACATGCTGACCGAGATACGCGCCGCAATTGCCGCACTCCCTAACTCGCGGGACGCCTTGCGCGCACTGGACGAAGAAATAAAGCGCCGCCGTCTCCCGCCGCATCAATGAGGTGAAGCATGTCGCAGACCACAAAACGCGCCTTAGCGCAAAGCCTGAAAAAGCTCCTGCAAACGAAGCCGCTGAGCAAAATCACCATCAACGATATTGCTGAGGACTGCGGTGTCAGCCGGATGACGTTCTACTACCATTTTGCAGATATATACGACTTGGTGGAGTGGACGTGTCAAGAGGATGCGAGCGTCGCGCTTGCCGGCAACAAGACGTACAGCACATGGCAGCAAGGCTTCCTGAACATCTTCCATCTTGTCTTGGATAACAAAACGTTCGTCCTGAACGTCTACCACTCTATCAGCCGCGAGCACTTGGAGCGCTATCTCTATCAGCTGACGTACGACCTGCTGATTGGCGTGGTTGAGGAAAAAGCCGTCGGGCTGTCCGTCAGTGACCGTGACAAGGCGTTCATTGCCGACTTCTACAAATACGCGTTTGTCGGCTTGATGCTGAACTGGATTCGCGAGGGCATGAAGGAAGATCCAACGGCGATTATTGACCGGCTCAGCGTGCTGATTCACGGCGATATCACCCGTGCGCTGCATAAATACAGCGCAAGCTGACATGTAATACTATTTCCAGATGAAAATGCGCCAAGATGCGCCGCGAATTTTTCATTCTGGCTAACGTGAATGAAACGCAGCGTAGCAGCGCTACGCTAAGTGGAATGAACGGACGCCAGAAGGGAAAAGGCGCAAGCAGATGGCGCAGGTGAATCTGGAAATAGTATAAACAGGCATCCGAAGCGAAAGCACATGCTTCAGATGCCTGTTTTTGCTTGATGAAAACTATTCGTCCCCTGCTGCATCCAGCTCATCCAGAAACGAGCAGAGGTTTTCCTCCGAGTATTCGATTTCTGATGAGTACATCCGCGCCGCTTCGTTTTCGCCCAGCAGCGTCGACAGGCGCAGGAACAGCATCCCCGATACCGCACAAAACAGCACCCGCCCCGGCAAATCGTCATCCAGCAGTGCCCCCGGCACATGCCGATGCAGCAGGTACACCGTGAACTGCTCCACCGCCAGCGGGGAAAAATCCGGCAAATCGTCCGGTGCATTCGTCAGCCGCGTCAGCACCGCGTCCCACGTCGGGTCAAGGCGCTCCAGCGTCCGCAGGAAGTCCGCCCATTCTGCTGCCGTACGCGTTGGCATTACCGTGCCTACCGCTTCACACAAGGCATTCAGCCGGGCCGGAATGCCGCGTGTTCTGTCCTGCATGATGCGGATGAGCGCCGCCCGCGCCTGCAGCAGCGCTTCTTCCTCCGGCGACCCCTGCGGACGTGTGCCGCCGCCCTGCGTATGCCACGTCATCGGCTGTGGCCAGTGCAGGGTCAAATCCGCCGCCGCTTCGCAGCAAAGCCCGAAGCCGACAGAAACCCGGACGAGGCCCCCGCGGGAAAGGAAGGTGAGAAAAAACAGAAAATCAGGGCCATCGCGATCGCACTGACGATCGTCGTGATCGCCTTCATCTGTGTATGGTTTGCAGCAAGAAATATGAGTAACGAAGCAGACAGCACACAAATTGAAGATATGGAACATGAAGAAATCGATATTCCAGATCAGGATGAAAGCGGATTTGATTTTGAGTGGAAGGATTAACGTATGAGAAAGAAAATACGGTGGACGCTGCGCCATCATAGAGGAATGTTGTCAGGAAAACGCACAGATACAGGCGTTCAGAGCAACTTTACCGAAAAATCCCAATGAGGTATTTGACTACTGGCAGTACTATTGAAAGGAGATACTCAATGAAAACGCACCTTCGTATTTTGTCGAGTAAAAATGGGAGAGTTAGAAGCGCCATTGTAAGGCATCTTCTTTTAGCAGCAATGCTGAGCGGGATGCTTATGATGCTTTGCTGTGCTGTGTCGGCAAATGACGAGCCTGTGCTCAGCCCGTGGGCGAAGGAGGAGGCATTCGCGGCGGAGGAGGCGGGGATCCTTCCGGACGCTCTGCATGGCGATCTGAGGGGCGCGGGAAATCGCGGACAGGCGGTCTGGTATCTCGTGAAGCTCACGGAGACGGTTTTGCAAAAGGAACTGCCGAATACCGCGGAAGGTGTATTTCCAGACATGGAAAATACATTCTTCGAAGAAAAGGCGGAAAAAGCCTATTCCGCGGGGATCGTGACAGGCTATGCCGACGGGAGCTTTGGCGCGGGAAATCATATCAGGCGCGAGGAATACGCGGCGATGCTGTATCGGCTGTTTCAGTATCTGGAGCGGGAAACGGGGAAACAACTGCTCCCGGACGATCTGCAGACGCGGCCATATGCAGACGAAAAAGAGATCTCCGCATGGGCACTCGACGCCGTACATGCACTGTCCGTGATGGGCATTCTGGGTGGAGACAGCCGCGGAGACTTTTGCCCCGACAAAAATATCAGTCTGGAGCAGATGATCGTGCTATCCCGCCGCTGCTGGAAATACTGCACGGATAAAAGCTGAGGAACGGAGCGTGATCGCCCGCCTCGATAGACACTGATCGAAGCAGAGATACCTGCGTTCCACAGGTATCTCTGCTTTTGATATGCAGGAACCGCTTGTGATTTTCAACAGAAAATCAGAAAAAATTTGTTGCTTTTCGATATGGATTTTTCGGGCGGCACTGCTATACTGTGTGCATGGGAAATGCTCCACAAAAACCCATAAAAAGAGAAAAACAGGGAGGAAACATCTATGACTGGCATTGGATTGATCATTGTCTTCATTTTTGCCATTGCACTGATGATCTTCTGCATCAGCAAGCTGAAGCTCCATCCGTTCCTTGCGATCATGGCCATTTCTCTGGTATTCGGCCTGATCGCCGGTATTCCGCTGGTCAACACCACGGACGCCGACGGCAACACCGTCAGCGGCATTGCCAACGTCATCGGTGCCGGCTTCTCGGGCACGTTCTCGAGCATCGGCATCGTGATCATCTTCGGCGCTCTGGTCGGCACGCTGCTTGAGAGCACCGGCGCGGCGCTCAAAATGGCCGACTGCGTAGTCAAGCTCGTCGGCAAAAAGCATCCGGAGCTTGCCATCGAGCTCATGGGCTGGATCGTCTCCATCCCCGTGTTCTGTGACAGCGGCTTCGTCGTTCTGAACCCCATCCGCAAGGCTATGGCCCGCCGGACCGGTGCGTCGAGCGTCGCCATGTCCGTCGCACTGTCCATGGGCCTGTACATCAGCCACTGCTTCATCCCGCCCACACCCGGCCCCATCGCGGCTGCCGGTACGCTGGGCTGCGGCGATAATCTGCTGCTGGTCATGGGTCTTGGCGCTCTGTGCTCCATCCCTCCGCTGGTTGCCGGTTATTTCTTCGCAAAGTACATTGGTAAGAAGGTCAAGGCTGCTGACGACATCACCGATAACGAGAACGTCAAGACCT
>ENA-ORND01001264-ORND01001264.1-human-gut-metagenome-genome-assembly--contig:-NODE-1264-length-18020-cov-3.656554_pt1 | contig 18020 bp, 16 predicted proteins | sample MGYA00242111_ERZ509014 | MGnify/ENA primary metagenome ERZ509014 (study PRJEB26280, sample SAMEA2338694) | human gut metagenome | biome: human gut; feature: human-associated habitat; material: faeces... | reverse complement strand
AGGTCAATCTCAACCGGCCTATATCCCTCAGAATCGACGCGGATAACGTTCGTGCCGTTGAGCGTCACCTCCGCCGTCGTGGTCATATCGACCGCCGCCGCGATCACGCAGCCGTGCTGGTGGTCGGTGTGGTTGCCGCCGATCTCCGTGCGCCCCGGCGCGGAAAAATGATATACTTTATCCATTCTGAACCTCCGTCAGGAACTTTTTGAGGTGTTCACGGCCCTCTGCCGTGCATTTGTAGACGCCCGCGCATTCAAGGACTTTGGCAAACACCTGTCCGATCTCATCCTTGATGATTTCCTCGGCATTGTCCGCATTGAACTCTGGATGCCGGCCCATGAATTCCTCTGCCCAATCCGCATGCTTGGCAAGCGTTTCGGACGCTCTGAGGTCTTCACCGTTCAGGAGTGCCTCTTTGAGGTCAGCCATCTCTTTTTTCAGCCGTCCCGGCAGGATCGCCAGACCCATAACTTCGATCAGGCCGATGTTCTCCTTCTTGATGTGATGCAGCTCCTCATGCGGATGATAGATGCCCATCGGATGCTCTTTCGTGGTCAGGTTGTTGCGGAGTACGAGGTCAAGCTCATACTTGCCGTTCCGCATCCGCGCGATCGGCGTGATCGTGTTGTGCGGCTCGCCGCCTGTCTCGGCGAAGATCATTGCGTCGGGGTCGCTGTACTTGCGCCATTTCGCAAGGATTCTGCCTGCGAGGTCACAGAGCTGGTTTTTGTTTTCCGAGTTCAGGCGCAGCACCGTCATCGGATATTTCACGACGCAGCAGTCCACATTCTCAAAGCCCGGAACCTCAAAGCCAAATTCCTTTTCTGCCTTCTCCATCGGGAACGTATGGTGTCCGCCCTGAAAATGCTCGTGCGCCAGAATACTGCCGCCGACAATGGGCAGGTCGGCATTGCTGCCGAGGAAATAGTGCGGGAACTGCTCGACAAAGCTGAACAGCTTGTCGAACGCCGAGCGGTCGATAACCATCGGCGTGTGCTGGGTGTTCATCACGATGGCATGCTCGTTATAATAGACGTAGGGCGAGTATTGGAATCCCCACGGCTGGCCGTTGACCGTGACCGGCATGACGCGCAGATTCTGCCGCGCCGGATGCGAGATCGTTCCCGCGTAGCCAACATTCTCCACGCACAGCAGGCACTTCGGATAACCGGACGCCTTTTTCAGCTTTGCCGCCGCAATGTCTCTGGGGTCTTTTTCCGGTTTCGAGAGGTTGATAGAAATTTCCAACTCGCCGTACTTCGTCTCCGTTGTCCAGTGCTCGTCCTTCGCAATGCGGTCGCGGCGGATATAGTTGCAGTCCTGACTCAGCTTATAGAAATAATCCGTCGCCTTTTTCGCACTTTCCGCATACAGCGACCAGAACTTCCGCACGGCCTCCGACGGCCGCGGTGTCACGCAGCCCATGAGCCGCGTGTCAAACAGATCGCGCTCCGCAATGGTGTCGTGGATCTGTCCCTGTTCTGCCGCGTAATCGCATAGAAGATTCAGACATTCCGGAAAACTATGGCGTTTGGTCTGCTTTTCATGGCTTTCGAGTTTCAGTTCTGCAAGAAGGCTGTTCCGCGCAAATGTCTCATCCAGCGGGTGCAGCAGGCCGCAGTCCTTCGCGTAATCGAGCAGCGAGTCTAAAGCTGCAAAAACGGTGTTTATCATCATATTCTTCATCTGATTGAGAATGCAAAAGACGTCGTGTGATGATAAAGATCTCCTGCTCGTAAAATCGGCTTTTCAAAAATCTCGCACGCCATAGCGTTTGGATAATACTGTGTTTCTAGGCAGATCGCATCGCGCTTATGATACGTTGCACCATACTTTCCCGCGCGGTCCGTTAAGAAATTTCCGGAATAGACCTGTACCCCCGGCATGGTCGTAGTTACCGTCATCTCAATACCCGTCTCTTTGGAATACAGCTGCGCCGCATTTTCTCCTTCTAAGCAAAAATTATGATCGATACCACCACAGTTTTGGAGTTGGATGTCGTCCTGCGCAATATCACGCCCGATTTCTTTTTCCGTTTTGAAATCAAACGGCGTATTTACAACCGAAAGCAACCGTCCCGTTGGTAAGCATCCCGCATCGTTTTCAAGGAATCGCTCCGCGTTGATACGAAGCAGATGGTTAAGGACTGTTCCTTTCCCGCTCAGATTGAAATATGTATGATTTGTCAGATTGCAGAGTGTATCTGCGTCTGACTGTGCCTGATAGTCCAACGTCAGTGTGCTTCCGTGAATCAAATAGGTGACGCTGACGTGCAGCGTGCCGGGATAACCTTCTTCACCGTCCGGTGAAACACGGAAAAACCGCAGACCGTTTTCTACTTCTTCCGCTTGCCAGATGTAACTATTGAAACCGCGCTGGCCGCCATGCAGGTGGTTTTCACCGTCATTCTTATAAAGCGAATAGGTATTACCGTTCAGTGTGAATCTGGCACCGCCGATCCGGTTACCTACACGTCCAATGCACGCACCAAAATAGCCGTCGTTATCTTCGTACTCTCGGATCGTATCGTAGCCCAATACCACATCGACCCATTTACCGTCGTTGTCCTTCACAAATAAGGACTGTACGGTCGCACCATAATCGAGCAACTTTACACGCAAATCCGGCGTGTAAATTGTGTAGCAGCTAACGGACTTGCCCTGTTTTGTGGCGCCAAATGTACTTTTTTCAATCTTCATAGCCATGCGGATGCTCCTTGTGCCAGTTCCATGCAGAACCGATGATCGTCTCGATATCGTCGTACTTCGGCTTCCAACCGAGGACGGTCTTTGCTTTTTCCGAGGACGCAACTAACTGTGCCGGGTCACCGGCTCTTCTTGCCGCCATCTCGCACTTGATGGGCTTGCCGACGACCTTTTCCGCGGTGTCGATGATCTCCTTGACGGTGAAGCCGACGCCGTTGCCGAGGTTGAACACGTTGTTCTCGCCGCCGTTCATCAGATATTCGGCAGCTAAGATATGTGCGGAAGCAAGATCCGTGACGTGGATATAGTCGCGGACGCAGGTACCATCTCTTGTCGGATAGTCGTCGCCAAAAATGCTCACATGGTCGCGCTGGCCGTTCGGGACTTGCAGGACGATGGGGATGAAGTGCGTTTCCGGATTATGCGCCTCGCCGATCTTGCCGGACATATGCGCGCCGCAGGCGTTGAAGTACCGCAGCGCGACAAAATGAATGCCGTGTGCGACGGAAGCCCAGTAGAACATCCGCTCCATGGAGAGCTTTGTCTCGCCATAGCAGTTGGTCGGGTGCGTCGGGTCGGTTTCCAGAATCGGCACGCGCTCCGGCTCGCCATAAGTCGCAGCTGTCGAAGAAAAGACAATGTACTTGACGCCGTGCTCAATCATGCTTTGCAGCATCGTCCGCGTACCGCCGAGGTTGTTGTCGTAGTATTTGAGGGGATTTACCATGCTCTCGCCAACCTGCGAGTTTGCCGCGAAGTGAATCACCGCGTCAATCTTTTCGCTGGAAAAGACATGGTCGCAGAATTCCTTATCGCGGATATCTCCCTGATAGAAGCGCGCCTTTGGGTGCACCGCCTTGCGGAAGCCAGTTTCCAGATTGTCCGCCACGACCACGTCATAGCCGTTGTCAATCAGTTCATACACGGTGTGGCTGCCGATGTAGCCCGCGCCGCCCAATACCAGAATTCTTTTCAACGTCGTTCACCTCATTTCGGATTCTCAAAAATTTTTCTCACTTTGTCTGCATCCAACTTCGGAGCATGATTTGCATCTGCAAGCCCATTGATCTCCTGCATAACATCTGTCAGCTGCGTATAGCAGTAGCCAGAAATACGCGGATGATCTACGATTGGCTGTGTTACGTCGCGAATTCTTGCGAGAAGTGTTTCCTTACTATTGGCGGTCTCATTATACCCCCATGCGCCATCCTGATCTTTTCCAAATGCAATACCGCCAAATTCAGAAAGGATGATTGGTTGTCCTGCAAAAGCATAGCCGTCGGCATAGATTTTTCGCCTTTGCGCATCTCTTTGAAGGAGCGTATCCATATCACGATACTTTTTCAAGAATGCTTCGCCATCTCCATAGTAGTCATGAATTCCACAGATATCCGAAGTCACCTGTTCCCAGCCGTCATTTGTACTTACAAGCCGGGTGTTGTCTATTGCTTTTGTCAGATAATAGGCAGACTCCGCAAAATGCTTTTGCCTGGAATCTGTCAATACATTTCGGATGCCCCAGGATTCGTTAAACGGAACCCATGTCATAATGCAAGGATAATTATACAGCTGCGAAACCACGGCCATCCACTCCGCAGTAAATGCAGTAATCTCATCTGTGCAGAAAGCATAGCTGCTCGGCATTTCTGCCCACACGAGCAAGCCAAGCTGATCCGCCCAGTAATAGTATCGTTCATCTTCGATCTTCTGATGTTTTCTAGCGCCATTAAATCCGAAAGACTTTGTGAGCAGTATATCATTCCTTAAGCTCTCATTCTCCGGTGGCGTCATGAGACTATCCCGCCAATAGCCCTGATCCAGCACAAGACGTACATAGTATGGCTTGTTGTTTAAGTAAATCTCGCCGTTTCGTGCTTCAATCTTCCGCATTCCAAAGTACGTCTGCACATCGTCACAATCTCCGCATGGGTCCTCAATGGTAAGAAACAGGTCAAATAATTCAGGCCGCTCCGGCGTCCAGTAGTGCAGCTCATCCACATAATCCGGCTCTTCGATTGCTATTTTTTCGATAATTCGGTTTGATTTTGGGAAAATTGTTTTTTGAAGTACTACGTCTTTATGATACTGAACCTCCACATGAGCCTTTACTCCTTGGACATATCGACTGATTTCCAGTTCAAGCACAACTTCTTTCCGGTCAATGTCCGGCGTAATTCGTATGGATGATAAATGTGTTTTCGGCACAACTTCTAACCATACGCTTTTCCAGATTCCTGTTGTCTGCGTATACCAGCAGCGATCAATGATATCAATCGGAGCCTGTTTGCCCTGTGGTTTGCTCCAATCATGCACATCGCAGACCCGCAGACTGACGGTATTATCCCCATCATGCAGATACTTTGAAATTTCAAACGAAGCGCGGACATTTCCGCCGCAGTGGTGCCCGATATGTATCTCATTGATCCATAAATCAAATTCATAATCCACTCCCTCAAAATGAAGCAGAATTTGTTTATTGAGCCACGCTTCTACGAACGGAAGCTGACGCTTATACCAGATGACCGGATGGTAACCTTTGTCTCCAATGCCACTTAACTTAGATTGGTAGCAATAAGGAACCATAATCGTAGCGGCAAGCGTTTTTTGTTCCCAATGCTCGCAAATTCCCTTATCCTTATCATCAAACGCAAATTGCCATGCGCCATTCAAATTTTTCCATTCAGCCCGGTACAGTGCCGGACGCGGATGCTCCATCGGTATCTCGTTTCGCTTCATGCAAGTTCCTCCAAAAAAGAAAAATCAAAGACTATCGATTCTTACGCTTACTAATCGTAACGTTACGATACATCATATTTTACATTTACTAAAATCAACTTGTCAATCGCTGTATTGACCAAAAAATGATGTATGGTTTTTTCATGTTTCACAATCATACGGAAAGTCACGTATTTACCACATCTGCCAGTGCTGCATTCGGCCAGATTGCGCATCGCAGGATTTTCGTCAAATGTGCCAAAATAAACAGTCAATATTTTTTGAAAATGAGAATTGACGGTTTCGTAATTGCAACGGTATAATTAAGAAAATTGTAACGTTACGAGGATTCGAAATGGTAACGATCAAAGAAGTAGCAAAATTGGCAGGCGTATCGCCTACGACTGCTTCTTATGCTTTAAATAATAGACCTGAAGTCAAAGAGGCAACCAGGGACAAGGTGCAGTGGGCAGCCAAGCAGCTCAATTATGTGCCAAACAAATTAGCGCAAAGCATTCGAAACGGCAAATCAAATACGATCATGGTTGTCACAAGTGAAAGCATTGATTGTGGGAACACGTTTTCCGCTGAATTTCTCGGCATTTTATCAGGTGCTAAGCAATTGAACTATGACGTTCTCGTGAAACTTGTTAATTCGCAGAGTATTCGTGACAATGAAATTGATGACCTGACCGGACGTTTTTGTGATGGTCATCTGCTTTTGGGAAACCACCTTGATCGTATAGCTCAGGTACTTACACAACGAGATAAAAAGTGCATCATGTTATCTTCACATTCTGATGCGCCCATTTGCCAAGTGAACTCCGACGGCCGCTTATGGATTCGAAAGATTACAGAACACATCATTGCGCATGGTAGAAAGAAATCCGCGTATTTTTGCTATGAACTTGGTACTGTAGAAGAAAACTTGCGCTATTTGGGTTATTGCGATGCAATTGCAGAAAACGCGAGCGGGCAGGAGCCATTGCTGTTTTGCTGCGGTCCAAATGGCGCTGAGCTTTCAACGAAAGTGCAGGAAGCGATTTTTGCGGGTTGTGACGCAATCGTCTGCTGGAACGATTTTCTCGCAGTACAGGTTATAGAGCAGCTGCATTCCTTCGGGCATTGCGTCCCGCAGCAGATTGCGGTAACCGGCTTCGATGACAATTTGTCGTATTCAAATTCAATTTATCACCTGACTACTGTTCGGCAGGATTTTCGCTTAAAGGGTGAAACTGCAATAAAAGAACTGGTAGACCAAATTAACGGTAAGATACCGTTGGAACGCAACATCTTTGTCGATTGTTCGCTTGTCGAACGCAGCAGTACAGGATAGAAATTTTTGCTCTTTTTCAGTAAGAGCAAAAATTTGCTTCAAAAATCGTAACGTTAAGATTCCCGGAATAACGACTAATTTCAGCGTTTCATCTCTTTTTATGCCCCCATTTGTTTGCGGGCTTTCGTTCTAATTATAAAGCGCCCATTTCTTTTGAAGTCCTACAGAGTGGTACTCTGTTGAACGTACTGTGATTATGAATCATCATGATGCTATCGGGACTAAGCAGTGCATGATTATAATGACAGAATAATAATTAAAATGGAGGAAAATTCAATGAAAAAGAGTATCGCGATTCTTCTTTGCGCGATTCTTCTGGTGTCCCTGTTCTCTGCCTGCAGCGCCAAACCGGCAGAGGCGGAACAGCCTGAGGTTGCCACGACGCCTGCCGCAGAGTCTCAGTCTCAGCCGCAGCAGGAGCAGACAGAAGAACCTGCCGCAGCAAGCACCGAGAAAACGGTGATTACCTTCTGGAATGGTTTCACCGGTACTGATGGCGATGTGCTGAAAGAAATCGTTGCGGAGTACAACGCCACCAATACGCTGAACGTTGAAATTCAGGTGGAGATCATGTCCTGGGACAGCCTCTATCAGAAACTGGCAACTGCGCTTCCTGTAGGCGAAGGTCCTGACATCATTGCATACAACACAGAGTACATTGCCAGCTATGCAGAATCCGGCGCATTGGCAGTCATCAACGATCTGTATGAGACTGGCGGCATGGATGCAAAAGCCATTCCTGCGGCGATGGAAGAAAACCTGAAATACAACGGCGAATACTATGGTGTCCCGTGCAACATGGCAACACTGCTGCTGTATTACAACAAGGATCTGTTTGCTGCGGCAGGACTTGACCCCGAAGCGCCTCCCACGACCTGGGACGAATTGGAGTCTGCGGCTCTGGCACTGACGAAGGAAGTTGACGGCGAACAGCAGTACGGCTTCGGTATGGCTACGAACAACACCATCCAGATGTGGCCCATCATGATCTGGGCTGGCGGCGGCGACTTTATCGGCGAGGACGGAAAGTCCGTGTTCAACAGCAAGGAAAATGTCAACACGATCACCCGCTGGTCGAAGCTTATCAAGGAAGACGGTATTGCTCCTGCGGTTATGACTGGCGCTGACATTGACAACCTGTTTGCAGCCGGTAAGCTCGGTATGTACTTCTGCGGTCCGTGGGCAACTGGCACGTTCGATGCTGCTGGAATCAACTATGGGCTTGCTGCCTGCCCCGCTGGTCCTGCTGGTCCCGCGACGCTCGGCACTGGCGTTGCTATGGTAATGACGGCAGACAGCAAAAATAAGGACGGCGTTTATGACTTCTTCAAATACTGGAACAGCACAGAAGCACAGGTCAAGTGGTCTCTGGATGTTGGCTATCCGCTGACCAATACGACCGTCAGTTCCGATAGCCGTCTTGCAGCAAACCCGAATATTGCCGCATTCTCTGACGCTGGCGAGTATGCGCATTTCTATCTGCAGCAGTTGACCTGCTTCAGCGAGATTGACGCTGATATCATTACGCCGGCAATTGAAGAGATTCTTTTAACCGATGCAGACGTTCAGGAAGTGCTGGATCGTGCTGCTGAACAGATGGACGCGTTAACCAGTAACTAATGGATTGCAGCCAGAGAAGAGTCCCGCTTCTCTGGCTGCATTACAAAGGAGTGTATAAAAATGTTCCGAACATCAAAAACATTGTCACAGGAAAAGGTTCAGGCCCGCGCAGGTAGGCTTTTCATTGCTCCGTCAATGACGGTTTTTACGCTTTTCGTATTTATACCACTAATTGCATCATTTGTATTCAGCTTTTTGAAAACAAATCTGATGTTCCGGAATATGGACTTTGTTGGTTTCAGCAATTATGCCAAAATGTTTGCTGATTCCCGTTTCTGGAATGCTCTCGGCAATACAGTCTACTATACTGTATGTGTTGTCCCGGCGCAGGTCATTCTCGCGCTGTTGGTTGCGGTTGCGTTAAAACGTCAGACAAGAGTCAACAATTTTTTCAAATCGGTATATTTCCTTCCGGCAATTTGTTCCATGACTGTGATCGCGATCATCTGGTCCTTTTTGCTCAATAAAGATATCAGTATTATTGGATACTACTTAAATAAAATCGGTATCAAAATGCCGGATTTGCTGAACAATCCAAAGCTTGCAATGCCTACCGTTATTGGCGTTGGAATATGGAAGAACCTCGGCTTCAATATGGTTATTTTGATTGCCGGTCTTCAAGGAATCTCCGATACTTACTATGAAGCTGCAGATATTGACGGAGCTTCTTCATGGGTCAAGCTTACACGTATCACCATTCCCATGCTGATGCCCACACTGACATTTGTTACTGTCAACAGTGTTATTTCGTCTTTCCAAATATTCGATCAGGTTTATGTTATGACGCAGGGCGGTCCGCTTTTCAAAACAGAAACTGTCGTACAATACATCTATACAAACGCAATCACAAAAAGCAATATCGGCTACGCTTCAGCCGTGGCCGTTGTGATGTTAATCATTACGTTGAGCGCTTCTTTGCTCCTGTTCAAGTATATGAAACAGGATGAAGACCAGCTTTCTTAGGAGGACGTTATGAAGAAAGTAACAATAGGAAACATCATTAGTAAAATTCTATTGATTGCGCTTTTGGTGATCATCCTCTATCCGTTCATCTGGATGCTGTGCTCATCGTTCAAAACCGAAGTCGACATTATGAGCTACCCACCGAAGCTTTTTTGGCGTGCGTTTACAACGGAAGCGTATGAAAATATATGGGCGAGAATTCCGTTCCTCCGCTATTATGGAAATACGCTCCTTTTTGCCGGAGGCGTTACAATAATCTCTCTAACCTTTGATACTATGGCCGGATACGCATTTGCGCGGCTGAGGTTTAAGGGAAAAAACTTTCTATTTGCGCTTGTACTGGTTACGCTGATGATCCCATTTCAGGTTATCATGATCCCACTGTTCTATGAAATGTTTAAGCTGAACCTGCTGAATACATTTATTGGCCTGATCTTGCCCAGAGCGACCAACGCGTTTGGTATCTTTATGATGCGGCAGTTTTTTGTCTCGCTTCCGAAAGGCTTGGAAGAGGCCGCTCGCCTTGATGGGTGCAGCGAGTTTACGATTTTTCGAAAAATCATGCTGCCTTTGTGCAAACCAGCAGTGATTTCTCTGGCAATCTTCCACTTCATGTATAACTGGAACGATCTGCTGTATCCATTGATTTTAACAACTCGAACGGAAATGCGGACTCTGCCGGCAGGACTTGCTACGTTTATGGGAACCCATGTGATTGAGCACAATGTACTGATGGCTGGCGGCGTTCTTGCAATTTTACCGATCTTTATAGCGTATTGCTTCGCACAAAAATACTTTGTGCAAGGTATTGCAATGACCGGAATGAAGGGGTGAGTTTACATTGCCGAAGAGCATTTCCCTGCAAATTGATACTACAAAATGTGTGAGCAGTCTCTCGCCCTTTTTGTTTGGCCACTTTATCGAAAATATGTATGACTGTATTGACCCGGGGCTGCATGCACAGCTGCTCACATCCAGAGGGTTTGAATACCCGGATTCCAAAGACGGCGTTTCAGATCCGTGGTTTCCGGTAGGACATGGCGAATACAGCATAGATCGTACTCGTTCCATTTCTCCGTCGAATTCTCAAAGAATCAAGTGTGGGTTAAAAAATGGTTTCTGTGGTATATCTCAAAACGGTCTCGCTTTGCATGAATTGGAAACCTATATCGGTTCGTTCTGGATATACGCAGAAACGAATGCGCTGGTTGAGGTTCAGGTATTGACAGAGGACAACGCAGCCGTTTATGCAGGAACATTTTCTACAGATATCGATAAGTGGACAAAACGGGTGTTTCATTTTACCTCTTTGAAAGAACAATGTGCAAGAATTCTCTTTCTTGTGCATGGCACAGCAGAAATATGGCTTGATCAGGTTTCGCTTTCTCCTCAAAATGCACCTTGCAAGGTCTGGCCTAACGTTCTTTCCTATATCAAAAATCTGAATCCCACAATTCTGCGTTTCCCCGGCGGATGTTTCGCGGATTGCTACCATTGGATGGATGGGATTGGCAATCCGGATCTTCGCCCGGCACGTCCGAATTTGCATTGGGGCGGTACGGAAGAAAACGGCTTTGGAACAGATGAGTTTCTCGCGCTTTGTTTAGAAATCGGTGCAGAGCCGATGATTTGTGTCAACTTTGGTTCAGGCACGCCCGAAGAAGCTGCTGCGTGGGTTGAATACTGTAATGGACCTGCCGATAGCCGATATGGTGCGCTCCGCGCTGCAAATGGTCACGCAGCACCTTACGGCGTGAAATATTGGGATATCGGGAATGAGGCTTTCGCTGAATGGGAAATTGGCCATTGCGATGCAGATGCTTATTGCGAGAAGTTTCAGCAGTTTGCGACTGCGATGCGCCAGATTGATTCAGGCATTAAACTGATTGCGTGCGGTGGCGACGGAAACAGTTCCGACCAGAGCTGGAACGAAACACTGTGCAAGCAGTTAGGAAATACCGCCGACTATCTTGGCATTCACAACTACACACCTTTAACAGGGAAAAAGTTTGCTGATCCAAAGCTCCAATACTATGCAGTAGCCGCAGCCCCGGTTCAATACGAACTTCGAATGCGTGAGACCCAACAAGTATTACAGTCGTACCCAGGTCAAATGATGCTCGCGGTTACGGAATGGAACTGTAATTATCAGGATGGAACCGAACAAGAGCAAACGATGGAAGCCGCCATCTGCAATGCAGGCATGCTGAATGCTTTTATCAGAATGGGATCTGCCGTGCATATCTCCATGATCTCTGATTTGATCAATGGATGGCCGGGTGGAATTATTCGCAGCCGTAATGGTTACTGCTATGGTACGCCTTCATATTATGTCCTTGCCATGTATGCACAGGCGCGGCCAACATCCTTACTTTCCTGTCAATATGATTCTCCGGATTACGCAGCGGCAGAGGTGGGTAATTTGAAAGCTTTCCCACATATACCTTACTTGGATGTTGCAGCCTGCAAAACCGAGGATGAAAGAATCTGCGTTTTTATTGTCAATAGAAACCTGGATTCCGCCTACACAATTGAACTTCCTGAAGACCTTGTCGCTACATCCATCTCGACACTTACAGCAGAGAATTACCATGCCAAAAACGCGCAGGATCGAGAAACAATTACTCCCCATAACACGGTCGGTTCGTTCAAATGCATTGAGGTACTACCCTGTTCGGTAAACAAAGTCTATATTGCCTGAAAGGAGCTGCTATGAAACACTTTCGAACCATTTTGTCAGCGGTCTTATGCGTCGTATTCTTAATTACAACGTGTTCGGCATCGTTTAGCGCTACAGCCTCACCCGGGAATCCACAGTTAGTCATCGATGCGGGACAAAATGAAGGTGTATTCAGCCCCAACGTGATGGGAAATATGTTCGAATGGGCCAGCGATTACATGAATGGCAGTTGGACAGAAAAGCTCAGCAATCGTAACTTCGAAATTGAAACGCTGGACTTTTATGCATCGCCGCTTTATGACCATTTTTCGTCTCCAATGCTGGACGAGAGCAAATGGTCACTGCATACATACGGTTCTTCAACTGCTGGTTCAGTATCAATTGCTAATTCAAAGCTCATAATAAATGGCGCTGCAGATGCACGTTTTGGAGTTTTGTCTCAGCAGATTAACGAAAAAACGGCTGACGTAACGATCAAGGTTGAATTAAGCGGCTATACCGGCACGAATGCGATGGTCTCATTAAACGCGGAAGCTGGTACTGAGATGACCAGTAACATTGAATTTGGTATAGATGCAGGAAAGCTGAAAGTGTTTGGCGATGGTATCCAAAGCTTTACAGGAAACTCCGTAACTGCCCCTGTTACATTAAAAATCGTTGTCGGTCATGTGACGGAAAATGCTCGCAATATTCGCTTCTATGCGAATAATACATTGGTCCACTCTGTTGACGGTTTTACAAAAATATCTGAAGGGTACAAGGTATTTTTGTATGGCTGGGGCAGCAGTACTTCGGAATGGGACTCCATCTCAGTATATAAAAATGAATTGTATGATTCGTTTGATTCTACTATGGCGACCAACTTTCATGCTTATCTTATGGAAGGCGCACAAGAAGGTACGGTCACATACAATGCTGGAAAGGCAACCATTACCGGGGCTGTGGGCTCCAGGTACGGTTTAATGTCTGCGCCAATTCAGAATTCTTCCACCAACTGGACTGGTATTGAAGCAGAGGTTGCAGAATATTCCGGAACAAATGCATTGATGCAGATCAACGGAAGTGAGGATGGTTCTCTATCAAACTTTATTGAATTCGGCATTGAAAACAATCGTCTGGCTGTTTATACAGCAAGCGGTGCTGGGAACTGGAGTGGGCAGGCTGTGACATTCCCATGCAAATTGCGTGTTGAACTTAGTCCTTACTACGCAAACGGCCGAAATATTCGCTTTTATTACAACAATACAATCGTTTATGCGTTATGGGAAAACGAAGAAATTCCGGCTGATGATTACACTGCATTCCTCTATGGATATGGTTCGTCGAGCAGCGTTTGGAACGATGTATATGTGTACCAAGAACACTTTACAGACATCGCAGGACCCAACTTTGAGGGTGGATCGCTTCCAAACGATTGGGAGATCTCGTCTCTGAACAACGGGGCATACGGCAGCATTGATTCTCATGATGGCGTCTGTACAATCACTGGTGCATCAGGATCACGTTTCGGCGTAAAGTGTAATGTGTTCCTCGTTTTTTTGCTGAATTGTTTCCGCCTGCTATAAACCTTTTAGCACTTTAGTCCGTTATCAACTTCTTCAATTTATTCAATTCTCGCATTTTCTTTGTTTTCGGATGATTTCACTCGAAATTGCAATTTTTTCTAAGAGATTTCCGGGATATGCAGCTTTACAGTCCAAATAATTCTGGATGTTGTGTGATTGCGCTGGAAAGCCATTTCTCCGTTTCCTATGGAAAAATCGTATCCTTTTGCTTCATCCGAATAAGAAGTATTACACGCAGACGGCCGATCAGGAGGACCTCATTTCCATCGGCACCATCGGCCTTATCAAGGGCATCTCCACGTTCGATGCCAGCAAGGGCGCAAGGCTTGCCACATACGCTGCCAGATGTGTAGAAAATGAAATCCTGATGTATTTTCGGTCGCAGAAGAAGACGGCCTCGGATGTTTCGCTTTCCGAGTGCATTGAAACAGGCAAGGACGGCACATCGCTTTCGCTCATGGACGTGATCGACTCGGAGGAGGACCTCTTTGAAGACCTGAGCGCGCGGGAGATGCACGGAAGGCTCCGCGAAATCATGCAGCAGGTGCTCACGCCGCGCGAGCGGGAAATTCTCACGCTCCGCTATGGGCTTTCCAACCAGCCGCCGCAGACCCAGCGTGAGCTTGCCGCGCGCTGCGGCATCAGCCGGAGCTATGTATCGCGCATTGAGAAAAAAGCGCTCAAGAAGCTCGAAGACGCACTCTCTCCATTCCGTCCGGACGACTGAGGCGCGCATGCAAAACCCTCTGCATGGTCATCCATACAGAGGGTTTCATCTTAGCCGCGATAAACCATATGATAAAATACGCCGTCGCCCGCCGAGGTTACCTGATGAATCGGCTCTCCCGTAATGCGAAAGCCCGCCTTTTCATAACACCGAACGGCTCTCTCGTTCCACGTTCTGACCTCCAAATAAAGAGATTTCCCCGGAAAGAGCTTCCCCGACAGCTCGCACGCTGCCTGCGTCATCTGCCAGCCAAAGCCTCTGCCGCACAGGTCCGGGCGCACGCCGATTCCGAAGAAGACCTCGGTTGGCTCTTCATATAAATTGATAAAGCCGACAAGCCTGTTTTCTTCAAAAAACGAATAGAACTTGTTTTTGGGATTTGCAAAGCCCACGCCCCGCGCTTTCTGCTCGGCGTAGGGCGCGGTGTTATAGATCGCATACTCCCCTGTATACTGCCACGCTGTGATGGCTTCCTTTTCTTCCTCCGTCGTTTTGTGATAGGTCAGCATCTGTTCCTCCTGCACCTGCTTCGGTTGCTTCCGGCGCGGCGCTGCCGCTTATGCTCAGCCTTCCGCTTCGTTCGCTGCCTGGCTGGCGCCTGTTTTCTTTCTGCGCTTGGGCAGCGGCGTGACGCGCTCGATGATCTCCAACACCTGTCGCGTCAGCGCGTGGTTCTCGATATCAAGAAGCGTATGCACCTTCGCGCCCTCATAGGGGTACGCATCCGGCGCATCCTTCAAAAGCTCGGCCAGCTCCGGCAGCTTCTTGACCATCGCCGCGTTGTCGCAGACCATGATGGCAGGCTTGCCGTTGATGTAAACCAGATACTCTCCGAACATCTTCTTGCAGCTGATTACGTCGATCCCCTCCAGCTGCTCAAGCACAAAGTCTATGTATTCCTTGCTGGTTGCCACTCGATTCCTCCTTTCCGTTTGCGCGCCCGTCTCAGGCGGCATTTTGCTTGCATATACCATACCGGTTTCTTCCCGCTCTGTCAAGGAACGCCCCGGAACGCCCCGGCTCTTCTGGGACGTGTCTACCGTCGTTTTTGTTCCGTTTTTGCCGATATTCTTTGTGTGCTGGACAAGGCGCAGATTGTGTGCTATGCTGTTTCCAGAACTTGTACTGCGCACCAAGGAGGACGCGCCATGAAATACCGCAATGCATGCTTGCTGCTTCTCGCGCTGATCTGCGCGCTCTCGCTTCTGGGCTGCAGCGCCGCAAACGAAGAGCTGGATGCCGATCCGGTCGTCGCGCGCTACCGGGACACAGAACTCCGGCAGAGCCTTGTAGACTACGAAAAGAAGAACCAGTCCGCCCTCTCCGGCGGGAAGGAGGTCCGCGAACGGGACGCAGTCGACCAACTGCTTCTAAACCGCATCATGCTCGACGAGGCCGAGCGCCTCGGGCTTTCCGTGACGCAGGCGGAGGTCGACGCAGAATTTGCCGCGCAGAAGAAAAACTACGAGGAGTTCCCGGAGGTGCGCGCGTATATCGACGAATATTGCAAGTCCGCCGGGATCACGCTGGATGGCTACTACGCCGCAATTCAGGATCAGCTGCCGCGCGTGATTCTGCGGCAGAAGCTCCGGAACGAACTCGGGCGGGAATACTGCGCGGAGCATGGGCTGGAATTTACGAAGGTCAATCCGCCGGAGGATATGCAGCGCTATGTAGAAAACTATCTGGAGGGTCTTCTTGATACCTACCGCGCGGACATTACCTACTGTAAATAAGCGGACGGCTGCGCATTCCGCCAATGAACGCTTCCTCCCCTTCCGTTTTCTTCTCATCACGATGAACGCCCCCTGCCAAGTAAAGCAGGAGGCGTTTTTATGCTGCTATTTTGCGCGGCGAACCTTCGCTGCGACAATGGTAAAGGCGGGGATAACAATCACCGGGATGGCCGCCCAGCCGACAATCGACGTGCCCTGCTGGAGCATCGCCTGGAAGCCGAGCGCCGCGCCGACCGCCGCGATGCCGAGCAGGATCGCCGTGATGGACAAAGCGTCTGAGCTGCGTGTTCCGGATAAACGAGAACAGCGAATCAAACCGGACATTGCCCGCATGTGCAAGACCAGCCGCGCTGGTCAGAACCGCAAGCGTCATCAAAATGACATACAGCCATTGCAGCCATTTCATGCCGAGACGGTTGAGAACAGCCATGACGGGCAGTGACTCCGCGCAGACGTCAAAGACATTGGTATAGCTGAACAGCGTAAAAATCAGGCAGATCATCAGAACAATCGTGATGACGTACCCCGCGCCGATTGCCTTGCGCGCTTCCTTTTTATCCTTCAGCACGTCGGAGACAGACATGACGTTAAACACAATCGTCGACTGGAAGCAGCCATACTGCATCGCGCCCAAAATCGCGTGCAGGAAGCTGGTGTCCTTGGCGTTTGCGGCGGAGTTTGCGAACGCACCGGAAACGTCGCTGTCCCCGTGCGTCAGCGCCAGAACCGTGATGAGCAGAACGACGCCGACAATCGCGTACATCATATACCCGGAGGACTTGGCCAGAAGCTTTGAGCCATAGAGGCAGAGCGCCGCGGAAACCAGAATGGTGATGATCGCAGTCGTCCAGTAGCCCACGCCAAGAAAGCCCTGCAGCAGCTTTCCCTCGCCGGAGAAGGCCAAGCCGCCCGCGCACATCATCGTCATCAGAAAGCAGATATCATACAGAACCGCCACAACGCCTCCAAGCTTTTCTCCATAGCAAGCGCGCGCAAAGGGGCGATAGTTCGGCGTTCCGTGCTCCCGCGCGTATTCCAGCATGTAGTACATGACGCCTCCGGTTACCAGCATGGCGAGCAGCGGCGTAATCAGACCGATCCAGCCGTATTTGACATACCAGCGGACACTGAACGCACCGGTTGCAAAGCCGGGGCCGAAGTGGCTGCCGATCCAGACCGCGGCCACGCCCAGGTAGGTGGGAACTGCTGTTTTTTTCTTCTGCATAACGTTTCTCTTCTCTCTTGTCAGTTATTCCGCGTCAAACGACATTCTATCAGCGATGCTGTCCTTCATCCCCTGCGCCAGTGCGACATGCTTCGGGTGCTGCAGATACGTGCCGAGCTGCTCCAGCCGGTCGATCTGCATGATCATCAGGATATCCGCGTTGGAATCGCGCACAGTGCAGCAGCGGATAACCTTGGCGTCATGCAAAAACGGCAGCTCCGCTTCCAGCGCGGCGTAGACCGCTTCGCACTGCGCAAAGATGGCACCGGCATCCGCGCCGGGCTTCAGCTTCAGGAGATTGTAATGGGTCATGTTTTTCGCCTTCTTTTTTTAATATCCCATAAAATACCGCGCGGGCATTCCGCTTGTCAAGTGCCCGAAATGCGGCATTGCCGAGCGTTTTGGTGTGAAATGTTCCGGAAAGAATCACTTTATCGATTTTAAGCTTTGCATAGATAAAGAATCATGTGATTTTCGGAGAAAAAATTTTTTTAATGTTTTTTGTGCCTGCAGCGGGCCGCTTTCGCGCCGGATGGTGGATTTTTCCGATGGTTTCTGTTATAGTGAAAGCAGCAGTACACGAATCCTTTATCAGTTGACATAACATATGATCAGGAGGAACGCAGATGCAAACGCGAAGACTGGGGAAAACAGGGCTGCAGGTCAGCGAGATCGGCTTCGGCGGAGAGTGGCTGGAGCGCCACCCGGAGCAGGCGGGCATCGACCTGATCCACTATGCGTCCGC
>ENA-ORND01001247-ORND01001247.1-human-gut-metagenome-genome-assembly--contig:-NODE-1247-length-18095-cov-10.681208_pt1 | contig 18095 bp, 17 predicted proteins | sample MGYA00242111_ERZ509014 | MGnify/ENA primary metagenome ERZ509014 (study PRJEB26280, sample SAMEA2338694) | human gut metagenome | biome: human gut; feature: human-associated habitat; material: faeces... | reverse complement strand
GGTGGGCGGGGGTCGTTTTGTCCGTCCTGTTTGCTATATGCACCGGGAACCCGGCATTGTTATTGGTTCCGTTTTGTTCAACAGTCATAACCCGCATACTCTTATGAAAACGACAAAGATAGGGGAACGGGCGGTTGTGTTGTACGATAGTATCGACGAATTGCCGATTTTGCGATTTCACGCATATAACAAAATGTTGCTTATCGACGCCGGGGTTGGGTCGGATTTGAACGATTGGGATGCGCATATTGAAAAGGCAATCCGGTTTATCCGAAAGGAAAAGCCGGATTTGGCGGAAAAGGAATTGGATAATTTGCGGCAAAACGTTTATTTCGTCCAATCCGCCATATCGCCAAAGTATTTGGCGTTTGCCTGTTTGGTTAAGTCCGTGGACGGAACCGAATACAACGATATGACGGCGGACGGTTTGCAAAAGGTATTGGATTTATTCGCCGATGCGCCGAACGCCGAGTTGACCGCCCAATTGGAAGCGGTCAAAAAAAAAATAGATGAAGAATTGCAATTGTATTTTCCTAAACTATTCGACGACGCCACGATTAAAGAGTATTACGACCAATTGAAGCAACGCACGATGTTAATGTTGGATGCGATAATAAAGGGGGACGAAAGCGACAAACGGGCGGAAATAGACAATATTACGACGTTGTTGTTGACTTATACAAAACCCAAATCGTTTAGCGGGTCGGATAGTGTGGAAATACAATACGACAAGCAGTTTGAAAGTATGTGTTTGATGTTGTCCCAACATTTGCACGTAAACCCAAAATCGTTTACCGTTTTGGAATATTACAACGCATTTGAATACATTAAGGAGCAATCGAAAAAGCAAGCAAGCGGAAAAAGCCAAAATAAGGCGATTTAAGGCGTTTTTATTTTTCAGACGATAAATTATACATTTGAGAAAAGGAAATTGATTATAGGGCAAATTGCCCGCAAATAACAAAATAAATAGTCGGATATATGGCAGATAACAACAACCCAATTAAATATTCGGATTTGGTAAGCCCCGATAATTCGATTACGGATTTGATAAAGCAATTGGATGAACTTTCAGACACATATACAAATGCGTTGAAAAATATTAGGGCGGAAGCAATTCAGTTGGCGGCGGTTCTGCAAAAAGTTTCCGGGGCAACCGAGGACGGCAGGAACACAACCAAGAAAGCCGCAGACGATGCGGAACGTTTGGCACGTGCGCAACGTGATTTGGCGTTTGCGGAAAGTGAGAACGCAAAGAAGTTGGCGGAATTGAAATTGGCACAGCAGGAAGCCAACCAAATAAACAAATTGATTGTAAAAATCAATCAGTCAGCCGAGGGCAGTTATAACAAGTTGTCGGCGCAATATTCGTTAAATAAAATCTATCTGAACAACATGACGAAAGCCGAGCGAGAAAATACCGAGGAGGGGCGCAAGTTGGTTGAGCAGACACGGGAAATATACGAAGAAATGAAGCGTTTGCAGGAGGCAACCGGGAAATATCAATTGAACGTTGGTAATTATACGGAGGCGTCCGACGCAATAATTGCTTATGGCGACAAATTAAAAGAAACGTTGGGGCTTAACAATTCATTTGGCGATAGCCTTTTGGCGTTAGGTCGTGGAGGAGCAGAAAGCAAAGCAGTATTTACAGCAATAGGCGATGGCGCAAAGGCGTTGGGGAAAACTTTGTTGGGTTTACTTTCAAATCCCGTATTTTTAGCAATTGCCGGGATTGCGGCGGCTGGTGCGGCGTTCAAATGGTGGTACGATTACAACGCCGGATTAGTTGAGGCAACAAGGTTGACGCAACAATTTACCGGGAAAAGCGGCGACGATTTGAAAGCGTTTAGAAACGAGGTGCAAGCCGTCGCAGATTCGTTCGGCGCAGATTTTCGGGAAACATTGATTGCAACAAACGCATTATCACAACAATTTGGTATTTCTGCAAATGAGGCATTGCAATTGGTTAAGGATGGGTTTTTAGCCGGAGGCGATGCGAACGGGGAATTTTTAGACACGTTGAAAGAATACCCGGCATATTTCAAAGAGGCGGGAATATCAGCAGACCAATTTGTTGCAATTGTTACCCAAACAAACAAAATGGGTATCTTTTCAGACAAAGGCGTTGACGCAATTAAAGAGGCTAATTTGCGTTTACGTGAAATGACAACAGCGACGGCGGCGGCGTTGGATGGTATCGGTATTTCGTCGGAACAAGTTCAAAAGGATTTGCAGACCGGAACCAAAACAACGTTTGATGTAATACAAGAAATTTCCGCTAAATTGTCAGAATTGCCGGACAATGCGGCAACCGTAGGGGCGGCGATTGCTGATATTTTCGGCGGAGCCGGAGAGGATGCAGGATTGCAATATTTGCGCACGTTGAAAGATATTTCAACGAATATGGACGAAGTAAAAGGGAAAGCCGGGATATTAGCGCAATTGCAGGAGGAACAATTGCAAAGCCAAATTGAATTGCAAAACGCATTATCCGAGCTATTTGATGCAACCGGAGGAAATTTTGAAACGTTGACAACGCAGGCAAAAGTTTTCGTAAATCAAGGTTTAACAGCAATAATAAAAGGCGTCATTGATATAATCAATTACTTTATTGAGTTGTACAATGAAAGTGTTTTGATACGTGCCATTTGGAACGGTATAGTTGCCGGATTTAAAAACACATTTGACACGTTAGGAAATTTGTTTGGATTCTTTATTGATATTGTCAAAGCAACCGGAACCGCATTAAAGGGAGCGTTTACGTTGGATTTTGACGACGTTAAAAAAGGGTTGTCAGATTATGCAGCCGCATACGGAAATTTGGTAAAAGCACAAGTAAAGGACATTACCCAAAATTTCAAAGAGGGGTTGGATGATATGCAAAAGAAAATAAAGCCGATAACAATCCCCGTTTCCGTCGGAGATACGCCAAAAGAACCGACCGGGAACAAACCCGTAACAACACAGAACCCAACCGTAACGCCGAGGGGTAAAAGCGATGCGGAAAAGGCAGCAGAACAGCAAGCAAAACAAATTGAGGCGGCATATAAAAAGAATTTGGAAGCAACCCGAAAATTGCAGGATGCGCAATTGCAGTTGGAAACCGACGAATGGGCAAAGCGTCGCCAACAAACGCAATATCAGTATTCCCGACAAATTGAGGATTTACAACACCAATTGCAGACCGAAAAGGATTTGAACGAAACCGGACGCCAAGCGATAAACGCCACAATTACGGCATTAGAACAGCAACAAACCGAGGCGTTATTGAAAATCGAACAAGACCGACAATTGCAGGAATTAGCGTTGCAAAAAGAAAGCATTGAATTACGTTTGCAAGCAGTCAAAGAGGGCAGCGAGCAGGAAAGACAATTGCGGATGCAGTTGTTGGAAAACGAAAGACAAACCGCATTATTACAGAACCAACAGAAACCGACCGGGCAACAGCAGGACGCCGGGGCAATTAATGCAAGTTTTGACGCAAAGGGAGCCGGAATTGCGGACGAATATTTGCAAGCGCAATTACAGATGTTCGACCAACAACAAGCGTTGGCACAATCGGAGTTTGATTTGTTGAGAAATTCAGAAGCCCGGAAAACTCAATTCCGTTTGCAAGCAGAAAAGGAACGTTTGCAAAAGGTTTTAGAATTAAATCAGCAAGCCGCCAATAAATTGTCTGATGTTGAGGTACAAACAATTCAAAACATTATTAAAAAAATAGACCAAGAAATTGAGCAATCCAAAGGGGAGGAACGAGGAACAGACATTTACGGTTTGTTTGGGCTTAATTTGGACGACGACCAAAAAGAGGCAATTAATACGTCTATGCAATACGCATTGGATGCGTTAAATACATTCACGGCGGCACGTGTTGCCGCAGCAGATGCAGCCGTTGAGCAAGCGGATAAAGAGGTTTCCGCCGCACAATCGGCGTTGGATGCAGAATTGGAAGCAAGGGCAAACGGGTACGCCAATAATGTTGTACAAGCGCAAAAGGAGTTGGATTTGGCAAAGAAAAACCAAGAAAAAGCATTGAAAGAACAACAGAAAGCGCAAAAACAGCAGGCAGCAATACAAACATTGCAGCAAATCGGAAACATGGTAACAGCAACGGCGTTGATATGGTCGCAATTAGGTTTCCCGCTTGCAATACCTGCAATTGCCGTAATGTGGGCGAGTTTTGCAGCGTCTAAAATCAAGGCGGCGCAATTGGCAAAACAGACCGGAGGAACCGGAGGAACAGAAACATACGGCGACGGTACCGTTGAACTTTTGGAGGGCGGTTCGCACCAAAGCGGAAATGATATTGATTTAGGAACGAAACCGGACGGAACCCGCCGACGTGCCGAGGGAGGCGAATTTTTCGCCGTGATAAATAAACGAAGTTCACGCCGTTTCAGAAAGATAATACCGGACGTTATCAATTCGTTAAACAATGGTACATTTGCACATAAGTATTTAAAATCCTATTCAGACGGCGACGGTTTGACGTTAAACGTTACCGGACAAAGCCCGGATTTACGTAGTTTGTCGGATGATGTAAGGGAAATTAAGGAACAGAACCGACGACGGGTTTACGTGGATGGCGACGGAAATACGATTGAAAGTTACAAGAATTTGAAACGTAAAATTAAAAAGCTATGACACCGAAATATAAATTCTATTTGCAAATAGGAGAGGACGGCGAAAAACAAGTTGTTAACCCAAATTATAAAGATGATTTGGCGTTGGACTATGAATTGGAAACAAATCAAAGATTTTACCGGGCTAAATTGTCCGGTAAAATAAACTTTGTCCGTGCTGATTACGATATTATCAATGACGCCCCGTTTGATTCTGAATTTTTCCTATATATCGAAAAAAGCGATGATTGGGGACAAACATACAATCAGTATTACAAAGCAATGTTTATGAAAACAGATTGTACGTTTAATGATGATGATAAATTGGTAACGGTACAACCGGGAACAATAGACGAATACAACAACGTTTTAGCGGGTTTGGAAAAAGAATACAATTTGATTGAGTTGGCACCACAAATTGAATTTCTTACAATAAGAAAACGCCCGTTGATACAAATATACGTCCCCGGAGATAGTATTGTTTCTTGTTTTTTAGGGGGTACAAATTGGGAGCAAGACGCAAATGTTATTACAGACCAAAATGCATTGGTTCATACGCATTATTTTGCGTTGTGTAATGTTCTGAAAGAAATACGAATAACGGGAAATTCAAACCCAAACGTAAACGGACTATATGCGGGAAGAATGGCAGATGGCGACAATCCCAGTTCATTAACGGGGAAATTGTATTCGCCTGATAATAACAATTATTATATTCGTATTACACAAGGAAAATTCCAAGGTACACCATTTGGTTTTGTTTCTGTCGCGATAGTTAGAATTTCGGATGGTAAAGATTTATTTCTTTATACAAGGAGAACAGAGGGAGAACCGTTTGATAATTTGGAATTTGATATTCCGGCAGCAGATGGAAGCGGAGCAACCGGAACAGCCCATGCGGATATGAAAAGTTATAATATATATGCAAGGTATTTATGTGACGTTGAAAAGATAGATAATTTAAACACATATCCAATTCCAAATAATGATATTGTAGAAAACAATAGGAATTATCATAGGGCGATAGGCTATGCGATAGATGTTGCATATATATCTAATAGTTTTTCGGAAGAACCAACCGAGTACGGTTTGGCTGATAATGGAAAATACTTTGAACCCCCACATTCAATTTTTGGTAATGTTTTTTACCCAATTGCCCGGTCAACATGGCGTTATGCGTCAATATGGTTTGAATTTTCTTTGTATGATTGGATATTAGAAAAAAAAGCAAGAAAGGCATATACATTGCGTGACGTGTTTACGTTGTCGTCGTGTATCAATGTGCTGTTAAAAGAATTTGCGCCCGGAATAACGCATGAAGCGACGCCGGAGTACAGCCAATTCCTTTATAACACAAACAATCCTATTTCCGGGAAGTCATTTAAGTTGCTAATAAGTCAAAAAAGTAATGTTATTAATGGAGAATATCAGACCCCGGCACAGAAAGCCCCAATTACATTGCAACAAATTATGACGATGTTACGGGATATTTACAAATGTTATTGGTATATTGAGGACGGAAAATTTAAGATTGAACAAGTAAGTTGGTTTAGAAATGGCGGTTCGTATGGATATAACCCGATTATTGATTATGATTTAACACAATTAGAAAACGTTAGGAACGGCAAAAAATTAGCTTTTGCAACGTCTGAATATTCATTTGACAAAGTAGAAATGCCGGAACGTTATCAATTTGAGTGGATGGATGATGTAACAACACCATTTGAGGGTTTAGCAATAGAAATTACGTCAAAATATGTAACAGCCGGAAAAATTGAGGAAATAAACATTTCAAATTTTACGTCTGATGTTGATTTGATGTTGTTAAACCCCGGTGCAATTAGTTCGGATGGATTCGCATTGTTTGCGGCGGTTACGCCGTCCGGCGGCGGACAATTGGAATTGCCGTTTACAAGACAAACCGTTGATAATGTAGAATACTATTTGCAAAACGGTTATTTAGCGTTTATCAATATACAACCGACGTATTGGGTTTATGATATGCCCGCAAGACGTTTTAAAATAAATAATACGCCCAATTATGCAATTGGGGTTGAAAGAAAGAAAAAACAAACATTGAATTTCCCGGCAGGAACAACAGACCCAAATCCGATGCAGTTAGTTAAAACATATATCGGTAACGGTCAAGTTGACAAACTTTCAGTAAATTTGTGTAGTCGAAACATTAAAGCAACGTTGAAATATGATACAGAATAACAATATAAGCGTTTTACCGTGGTACACGTCAATAAATGAACAGAACCACAGAAAAAGTTACGCATACGGAGCAATTTACCCATTATTTGCCCCGGCTGATAGATTGTTACCGTTTCAGATAATCAGAAACACACGGTCAAATAATGTTACGTCGGTGGTATTGTATGAAAAGACCGGAAAGCAAGTTGCAAACATAACAATGTATATGAAAGAAACCGGATTGCAGGTTGTCCGGTTTCAAACGTTGGGTTATGATGTTATATTGTACCCGTCAATATTACCCATGCCATTAAATCAGTTGGACGGAATATATTATATGACGTTATCGGATGGCGTGCAAACGTGGTATTCTGAAATGTTTACGGTCGTGCAAGATGTTTCCGGTTACTTAAAAATACAATGGTGGGATATTGAAAATTTGGTATTTGACGCCGGGCAAATAGTATATAAAAACCCGGATTTCAAAAATACGTTGTACCTTTGTACAGAGTTGGGAAAACCGGATTATGAATTTGAAGAGGACGGCGAAGAACGGGACGGGTATTTTTTCCCGGAAAAACAAATTTCAGTCAAGACGTTTAAATGTACGATATTGGCACCGGAGTTTCTTTGCGACGTTATGCGTTTTATCCGTATGGCTGATTACATTCATATAACGGATAAATACGGCAGGGAATACGATTGCGACACGTTTCTAATTACCCCCAAATGGCAAACGCAAGGGGATTTGGCGAGCGTGGAAATTGAGTTTAAAACAAATACCGTCGTTAAGAAAATAGGACGTGGATATATTATCAATAATAATGGAGATTTCAACGGCGATTTCAATAATGATTTTGACAACAATTAAATTATTAGATTATGGGAAATTACGAACAATTAAAACAAGCGGTTTCCGATGTTATTAAAACAAACGAGAACCAAGAAATTACTGGGGGAATAATGCAAAATACGTTATTGTCTATAATTTCAACGATAGGAAACAATGCAACATTTGCAGGTATAGCAAGACCAACAACAAATCCGGGAACACCCGACCAAAACGTATTTTGGATTGCGCCTTATGTTGGAATTTACCCTAATTTTGGAGGATTAGAAGTATATAATGAGGTATCTATATTTATTAATAAAAATGGGAATTGGGGTAAAATATTAAGTGGTATTCCAATAAAAAAATATTATTATAACCAAGTTCAATTGCGTGGTACGTTTGTATGGAGTGGATATATTTCGCAGGATTCAAGCGGACACCCATTAACGGTTTATAAAGATGGGGACGGTTCCCAAGCAGTTATATTTAACCCTGCAAAGAATGGAAAATACGTTGTTGAAAACTTTGTTTCGCGGTTTACCGGGACAATAAGATTTTACAAAGGAGATATTGCAAACAACCCAACGTTTGTTTCCGAATTGATTATTACAGACGGAACAGAGTTCAAAACCCCAAATTCCGATTATGATTTTGCGTTAGTCAATGTTGGCGGAACAAGTAGCGGATTACCGTATTTAGGTGGAATGAGGTTTTATATGAGCGAAAATATAAAAACCTATGAATTGCAAAATAAATTTGTAAATCATATAAAAATTGCGGCGATATTAAACCAAGTTCAATTGCGTGGTACGTTTGTATGGAGTGGATATATTTCGCAGGATTCAAGCGGACACCCATTAACGGTTTATAAAGATGGGGACGGTTCCCAAGCAGTTATATTTAACCCTGCAAAGAATGGAAAATACGTTGTTGAAAACTTTGTTTCGCGGTTTACCGGGACAATAAGATTTTACAAAGGAGATATTGCAAACAACCCAACGTTTGTTTCCGAATTGATTATTACAGACGGAACAGAGTTCAAAACCCCAAATTCCGATTATGATTTTGCGTTAGTCAATGTTGGCGGAACAAGTAGCGGATTACCGTATTTAGGTGGAATGAGGTTTTATATGAGCGAGGAAGAAACACCTGATTACACAAATCAATGGTATGGAAAAAAAATTGTATGGTTAGGAACTTCAGTTCCTTATGGAAGTAATACATTTAATTATGAAAGTTATGCAAGTTATGCAGCGAAAAAATTAGGTTTTGATATTGTTCCGGCAGTTATTCCCGGAGAAGCAATTCATGCAAAATTAGAAGATGGGGTTATTAAGCCATTGACATACGGTTCGACTGTTTTGAGCAAAGAAGAATATCAAAATGCAGGATGGACTATTCCAAATAAACCATTAGTACCGTGGATGCCGGGTTCGGAAAATAATTCTGAACATCCGGGAACCGGATATAATAATTACTATCGAACATGGGAGAATGTATTTAATTCTGAAAATGCTGATGCAGACCTATATATATTTGATGTTGCCCCAAATAATACAAATTTCGATGAAACTGATTGGAATATGTTCGATTATTCAAATTGGAGATATACAGATGATTCGGATTTTTCGGAGCATAGAACAACTTTTATAGGTGCAATACTTTTTCTAATGAACAAAATGTATGATATAAATCCAAATGCGAGAATGGTTTTTGTTTTAGGTAGTGCATTTGCTTATGATTCCGCAAAACAGAATATGCAAAAAATATCAGAAAAATGGAATATTCCAATTATAGATATATGGCAAAAAATAAATACAAGCCCTAAATCATTAAGTGTGATAAAAAGTAAAAATGGGACAGATAACCATCCAAGTGATTTCGGACATGAAATGTTGGGTAATATAATAACGAATGAACTTTTATTGATAAGCTAATGGAAAGAATTATGAATTTGGAACAATGGCGTATTATTGCCATTTCCACGGTTAGCCCGTTATTTGGGTATTTAACCCCGACAAAGGGTTTTGTTTATGCGTTAGTAGTTATGTTTGCGTTCAATATTTGGGCGGGAATGAGGGCAGACGGCGTGGCGATTGTGCGATGCAAAAACTTTTCGTTCCGGAAGTTCAAAAACGCATTGTGCGAATTGCTTTTGTATCTGTTTATTGTGGAGGCGATTTTTGTAATAATGAAAAATTGCGGCGATGAAAATGCGGCGGTTATCGTGGTAAAATCACTAACATACGTGTTTATGTATGTGTATTTGCAAAATGCGTTCCGCAATCTGATTATTGCGTACCCCCGAAATTTGGCATTACGTATTATTTACCATGTTATCCGTTTGGAGTTTACAAGGGCTTTGCCGTCGCATTTGCAACCGATAATTGACAGATTGGAAAAAGAATTTGGGAACGACCCCGACAAAAACAATAAAAAGAAAGGAGAAAACAAAAGTATGCAGAGGCGAAAGAAAAACATATAAAAAATTTAAATGGAGTTATGAAACAGAAAGTAATTATTCTTGATGGAGGTCACGGCGTGGATTGTGCCGGGAAACGTTCCCCTATTTGGGGGGACGGTTCCCAATTGTTAGAATGGGAGTTTAACCGTGATATTGTACGCCGTATTGCGGCGATGTTGAAAGCGGAGGGAATAAAGTTTGAAATTTTGGTACCGGAGGACAACGACGTATCATTATCGGAACGTTGCCGCCGTGCTAACGTGATATATGACGATTGCGGGCAGAACGCCGTATTGTTCAGCATACACGGGAACGCCGGAGGCGGCACCGGATGGGAATGTTATACAAGCGTCGGCAAAACGAAAGCCGATGAAATTGCAACCGTCCTTTGTAATGAGGCAGAAAAGGAGTTTGCCCCGGATGGTTGGAAAATGCGTTTCGACCATTGCGACGGCGATCCGGACAAAGAAAGCCAATTTTATATTCTGAAACATACGGTTTGCCCGGCGGTATTATCTGAAAATTTCTTTTTTGATAATGAAAAGGATTGCCGTTTTATGATGAGCGACGACGGAAAAGAAAGGATTGCAAAGGTACATTTTGAAGCAATAAAGAAAATTGTATGAAAAAGTATTTGATTTGGGCGGCAATCATTTTGGCGGTTGCCGCCGCCTTTTGGGTGCAACACGTCAAAATAAAGAGGTTGACCGAGGAACGGGACAGATACCGGAGCAATACCGAAATACTATTGCAGGACGTCAAGACGTACCAAACGAAAGACAGTTTGAACGCAATCAAAGTCGGGAATTTGGAGTTGTCATTGGCGGAATACAAAAAGTACCGGGCGGACGATTTGGCGTTGATAAAGACGTTGCAGGCAAAGAACCGGGATTTGGAACGGGTTACAACAACCCAAATGGAAACAATCAACGAATTGCGGGCAACCGTCCGGGATAGTGTTGTATATTTGCCCGGCGACACGGTTACGACTGTATTACGTTGTATTGAGTATTCCGACAAATGGGTTGATTTTGACGGATGTATTAAAAATAATACGTTTTCGGGCAAAATTATAACACGGGATAGCCTTTTAATAACGGAAACTGTGCAATATAAGCGTTGGTTAGGTTTTTTATGGAAAACAAAACGGATAAAAAACCGTGAATTTGATATTGTTTCAAAAAATCCACATACAAAAATTACCGGGTTTGAGGTTATAACAATCGAAAAATAACTATATTTGCGGCAAACGGGGATAGTTCGGAGTAGCTACCGGATGAAAAAAGATGCAACCACTTTTCCCCGTTTCCCTTTTTTTGGTTGCTTACTTAAATGGTTGTATAATGGAAATTTGGAAAGAGATTGTAACAAAGCGTTGCAACCCCGTTTTTGTTTTTGCCCGTTTTTAGCCCCGTATTTCGATTATTTTGTTTGAATGGATAAAGTACCCACCCCGGCAAATAAAGTGGCTTAAAATGAAAATTCGCCAAAAATAACTTTGCGGGGAGCCAAAAGAACCGTTTTTTGTCCGGAAATCGAAAATAAAAGAAAATTCTTTTGGTAGTTAAAATAAAATGTCCTATCTTTGTGCCATGTTAATAAAACGACCGGGCGTTTCCCCGGCAACAAAAAGAGCGATACAATGAAGCCCGCAGATATTTACAACGGTTTGGAATATACAACAAAAGAGATTAACCGTACTTTCAAAATCAAAGTAAACGGATTGTTCAACGGAAAAAAGATTAACACGTTGGTTGGCGTTTCCGGTTTGATTAAGTTAGTAGGCGTTGAAATGGCGAACAAATTATTGCGCCGTGCTTTCCGTTGTGTCAAAAACGCCGAACATTGTAAGTTGCGCCGGGGTTTGAAAATATCCTTTTATTATTATTAATCCGACCGGGCGGGTTCCCGGAACCAAATAAATTTCAAATATGGAAACAAAGAAAAGAACACAGGCGACCGACATTGCCGAGATTGCAACCAAGTTAGACGGCAAAGTTAAATTTTCGTCAATTATTTACAGCCAACAAATGTTGTCGGAGAAATACCGGGAAACAGGGGTAAACGATATGTATTTTATCGGCAAAAAATTTGGGTTGTGGTTTTATACAAGCCGGGCGGCATTAGATAACCTTTGTTATCTGCAAAACCATAAATTCCCGACGTGGGTATTGTGTGAAAATTCATTGAGTTTGTACGAAATAAGATAATAACCCGCCGGGGGGATAACCCCGGCTTTGCCTGTTATGGATATACGATTGACAGAGGAACAACGGGAAATATTGAGCGGTCGAATTTGCCCGTATTGCCACGTTCCGACCGAGTACAAAAATAGTATTGAGGTTTACGGCGTTGATTATGGAATGATTTATTATTGTCCCCAATGCGGGGCGTATGTGGGTGTTCATAATGGAACCGACCGGGCAAAGGGTCGATTGGCAAACGCCGAGTTGCGCCGATGTAAGATTGAAGCGCACCGATATTTTGATGAGTTGTACAAACGTGGACTAATGAAGCGACGGGAGGCGTACAAATGGTTATCCGACCAATTGGGATTACCCCCGGAATATACGCATATTGGAATGTTTAACCCCGAAACGTGCGCAAAGGTCGTGGACGTTTCAAAAAAGTATTTATTAACCATGCGATTTGCATTAAGACGACAGGATAAAATAAAAGCGCATTTTGAACCCAACGGGGACGAAATGTTGAACCGGATAAAAGAGAGTTTAACCCGGTATTTTTCCGCCAACCGTTCGGATTTCCCGGAGGGATTTCGGGATATTGAGGACGATTTTAACCATTATCCCGGCGACCCGTACCCGACTATTGCAGTAAATGACGTTGGCGACCCCGACCGAATGATTGAATTTTATGTTACCGGGCAACAATACGACGTTTACCATTTGGCATTTAAGGGATTTATAAAGGGTTAAGATTATGGGAGCGATAAAAAGGAAATGCGATAATTGCGGCAAAAAGTACAACGCCGATATCCGCAATTTGCGACGGGGTTGGGGGCGTTGTTGTTGTAAGAGTTGCGCCGCCCAATTGAGGGAAAAGAAAAAGCCGGGATATAATCCGAAACGGGTTGCAATAAATAACGTCCGGCGTAAATGTTGGACGGATTTCCCGGAAACGGAACGTTACCCGTTTAGTTATGATGGGGCGGATTTCGACCAATGGGGCGATTGCGATTTTGGAATACATGAATAAAAATATTGACGTGATGGAAAGCATAATAATAAAAGAAATTGAAATGATGTTGGAACTACCTTTGCACGAAAGACAAAAAGCGTATTTCCAAGACTTATTAAACGCCGCAAAGCCCGTTAAAATAGTTCCGGCGGCTGATGTATTGGAGGATTACGAATTGGACTACATACGGCACGTAATTAAGCCAAAGCCGAAAGAATGTTATCGAAATTCCCATTTACTTTGCGAGGCGTTCCCGGAACGGATTCTTTATTGTGAGGGAAAAACAAACGCCCCAATACCGATTGACCATGCGTTTAACAAGGTCGGCGACGCATATATTGACATAACATTTGAATTTGCGTTGCATGAAAACCCGTCAATATATGAGTACGTAACATTTGGCGAGTACGACGCAAAGACCATACGAAAAGCAGTATTGGAAACCGGATATTACGGCGAAATTTACAGATGGTATATTATCATAGTAAGAAATAAAAAGCCCCCGGCGTCATAAATCAATGTGCACCGGGGGGAATTTTACGCAGTAACCGAGAGCGATATTTGGTTGATGCGGTACCACAAAAATATATTGTTTGCCGTAAATTGCAAAACAACCCGCAAAAATAAATTTGAAATAAAAGTATTTATTTTTTGTAATTAAAGAAATATTTGTACCTTTGCATTGAAGTTAAGCCCACGCACGGGGATAGTGCGAAATAATATGAATATCAGAAAAGACAAAGAATTGAACATTTTGGCGAAAGCAGCCGGAAAGAAAGCAACAGAAGTTGAAACAATCATTGTAAACCAATTAATCCAAAAGGAAATGATACAAGACGACCCGGAATTTTGGGGATGCACTTTGTTTGATAGTATCGAACGTGACGTTCCGGTTTCTGATGTTGTCGGCATTATCAAAGCAACCGGAATTTCGGTTGTACGTTCGGAACATTGGGACGCATTTGTAAATTTGGTATTGGTCGGAAAAGGAGATTGCCCAATATGTGGCGGCGAAATGGAAGTTACCGACGCCGATTATAAATGTTGCGGCGGCGATGGGTATTTAACCCCGTATGAATACGAACCGATATTTGAGAAAAAAACCTGCAAACATTGCGGGCATGTAGAGTAATAACCATAAAAATAAAACAATATGAAATTGAGAGTAAATGAAGCAATCGCCCGTTCCGAGGCGAACGGAAAAAAGGTATTGAAAAAGGATATTGCAGCCCGTTTATTTGAGGGCGCAAGCGAAAGCGCACAGCAGGTAAATATGACAAATCTTTGCAGCGGGACAACCAAAAGGATTGTTCCGGAATGGGTAGTAATAATTTGCGAAATGTGCGGTTGTTCCGCCGATTATCTGTTTGGAATGGAGGATTAAAACCATGAAAAAGAAGTTTATCGAAAAAAAGGAAAAGATGGTTGATGTTTTCTTTTCCGATGCGTGGCAAGCAAAGGTTTTTGCAATGATATTTAGCATTTTCGGAGTAATATGTTTTATTGCCGGATTTTGGAATTATATCCATTTTTTTGTTTCTGCAATGTGTGGATTAATGGTTTATGTATTGTTTAACGAATTAAAGAGCAAATAACATGAGAGCGAAAAAGAAACAGCCGGAAAACCCGGAAAAAAGTATTGCAAACACAATGGGTAACGCAGTAAATGCGGTTAAGAAGTTGGCGGAAGCAATGGGACAATTGCCCGCCGATAAATTCCCGGAAATAAACGATGAACAACAGATTGTCCCCGGATTGGATGCCGTCGAAATAGAACAGCCCGCCGGGGCTTTTGAAATTGTGCCGGGCATGACGGTTGAGGAAATGACAGCAATGTTTTTTGATGGTGCATTAATCGAACCGCCGTATAAAGTATGGCAGCTAAATAGCAAGGGACACCGATATTATTACAAGTTTGACGATAACGGAAACCCGGAATTTTATCCGTCAGTTACAACCATATTATCGCAGACAATGCCAAAATCGGAATTTCTGATTAAATGGATTGCCGAAAAAGGAATTGACGAGGCGGAAAGATACAAAGCAGAACGGGCGGAGTATGGTACATTCATGCACGCCCAATTTGAGGAACTTATAATTAACCGGGCTTATGATTTGGACGGATTGAAAGCCAAATTGAAAGATTATATTGATAACAACAAATTGCCCGCCGATTTCATTTATTACGCTGATGATTTCAAAAAGGATATATTAGCATTTGCGCAATTTGTTTTGGATTATGACGTTAAACCGTTAGCCGTGGAAATTGCGTTGGTACACCCCGTTCATAATTACGCCGGAATGATTGATTTACCGTGTACGATGTTATCAAAGCCCGGTTCAAAAGAATACATAAACGCAATTGTGGATTTCAAAAGCGGGCGCAAAGGATTTTACGAAGAAGCGGAAATTCAGTTGCATTTATATGCGATGATGTGGAACGAAAATTTCCCGGATATTCCGATTGACCGTGTTTTCAATTTTAGCCCGAAAGATTGGCGAAAGAAACCGACGTACAATTTGAAAGACCAAACAGACAGCCCGAACGCAAAGAAAATCCCGTATCTTTTGGAGTTGGCAGCAATTGAGGACGAAAAACGGGATAATACATTTACGGAGGTTTCCGGGGAAATATCATTGGATAACGAACCGGATTTGACAAACAATATTGTTTCGCTGACGTTGGCGGAACTTGTTAAAAGCAAAGCCCCGGCGGAAAAGAAAAAGCCAGAACCGGAAAAAGCCGTTACCGTTGAGGATTTGAAGAAAAACCCGGAACCCGAACCACAACCGGAACCCGAACCACAACCGGAACCAGAGGAAAAGAAAACCAAGACCGTAAAGAGAACCACACGAAAAACGGCAAAAACGGCGGAAAACAAGTCCGTCAAGGAAAAGGAAACCGCAAAACGTACAATTACACCAAAAAAAGAAAAAGTGGCTAAAATCGAAGAAAAACAGCCTAAAAAGCCGGAACCCGTGACAAAGAAAGATTTGTTGAATACTGAAATTAATATTTGATTATGAAAGGACGTATAAACATAAACAGACCAACCACCGGCATACAACGTGTTGTTTTGCCACGTGTGGGGTTTATCAAAGTAGGGTACAAGGAAAAGGCGGCAAACGGCAAAGAATACCCAAAAAGCGTTGATTATTTCATACCAACCGGAAAGTATGCAGGATTGTTTACGAAAGCATACGGCGAGAAACCGCAAACAATACAGATTGTTTTCCCGGACGACGACCCGGAAAAGGTTTGCAATGAAATGTACGAATACCGGGACGACGACGGGCGACGCATAGCATACGGCGACGGGGAAACGTTCTTTGTATGGAACGGAAAACAATATTGTCAATATAGTACAAAGGATTATCCCAATTTGATGGCGGGGGTTGCGGAAAAGCACCCCAACCGTGCCGTATTAAACGGCGGCGACGGTTGGATTGTTACGTTGACCGTAACGTTTATTATTCCTTTGGTTCGTGGGGTTGCCGGGGTTTGGCAGTTCGTAACAAAGGGTACGGCGTCAACAATTCCAAATATCCGAGACACGTTCGACGCCATGTTGCAGGAACGGGGATTTGTTAAGGGTATAGTTTGGGATATGAACGTACAATTTGCCGTCTCTCAAAAGCCCGGCGACCGTTCCCGTTATCCGGTCGTTTCCATTGTTCCGAACGAAAGCGAGGGGAATTTGCGTAAAGTAACTGAAGCATTTAAGCCAATAAAATTGATAGAAGAATGAAGAAAATTATTTTGTTTTTAGTGATATCAGTAATGTGTGTAAGCGTGTATGCCCAAACTGTAGTAGAGGTTGAAACGTTGAAAGTAACAGACCTTGGGAACCAAAAATTGTGCGCTGCAAAGGTGAATGGGTGTATAGACCATTATTACATTATGCTTAAAACTAGTAATATATATCAAAAGTATATTACTGTTTACCTTGGGGATAAGGAGGAAGCTATAAGGTTACTCCGGTTTTTGTATGACTTAAATTCTAAGGGTGGAACCTATATACATCTGGAAAATAGGACTAACAACGTAGTTTCATGGAATAGATTAGGCTATTATACAGTATTCTCTGAGGGGAGGGCATTAAAAGGACATATAAGAAAGCAAAATATTAAGGGCTTTTATCGCAGAATTAACCAATAATGTTTGATAATTCAAAAAAAACATCTATTTTTGCAGCATAAACAAACGACTACCACCGTTTGCAAGATATTTGCTAATATTAGCACAAAGCCCGTTCCCCGGTGTGTGGTAGCCCGGATTACGGGCTTTTTCATTCTATGAACGAAAGAAGTTATTTAATTTTAGATTTAGTACGTTCAAGGGTTTTAGATTTAAACCCAACGGAAAGCATTTTAGCGTCATGTTTCTTTGGTTTGTTGGCGCAAAATCCAATACAATACGCCGGGAAACCGTATTACATGGCAGACTATAAAAACGTATCTGTTTATTGCCCAATTTTGCCAAATAAGGTTGATACGTTAAGGCGGCTTTATAAGAATTTGGAAAATTTGGGATTGATTCAAATAATAAAGATTGACAACCACGTTTGTTTTACCCCGTCGCAAATGTTAAGAGATTGGGGAACCGTTTACAAATCCGTTGAAGCGGAAAAAAATCCCGTGGAAGCGGAAAAAAATCCCGTGGAAGCGGAAAAAAATCCCGTGGAAGCGGAAAAAAATCCCGTGGAAGCGGAAAAAAATCCCGTGGAAGCGGAAAAAAATCCCGTGGAAGCGGAAAAAAATCCCGTGGAAGCGGAAAAAA
>ENA-ORND01001201-ORND01001201.1-human-gut-metagenome-genome-assembly--contig:-NODE-1201-length-18518-cov-3.920381_pt1 | contig 18518 bp, 10 predicted proteins | sample MGYA00242111_ERZ509014 | MGnify/ENA primary metagenome ERZ509014 (study PRJEB26280, sample SAMEA2338694) | human gut metagenome | biome: human gut; feature: human-associated habitat; material: faeces... | reverse complement strand
GTTTTCCGTCCGTGCCAGCCTCGCCAGCGCCGAAAAGCAGCTGGCGCAGTACCATTTCTCCCGCTGCAACCAGTGCTATCTGGTCAACCTGAAATATGTAAAGGCTGTGGAGAACGACTTTGTCCACGTCAACACCGACCACCTGGAGATCAGCCGCCGCCAGCGTGCGGCTTTCCTGACGGCGGTGGCGTCCTACATCGGAGGTGTGCTGTGAATCTTCTTGCACGCCATGTCATCTTCCGGGCATTGCTGCGGTGGACTGCTGCGGTGGCGTTCTGCATCCCGCTCAAGCACCGGCCTCACGCCCGCCTGCGGGCGCTGGGGATGCTGCTGCCGCTGCTGGGGCTGACCTATGTGCTCGACCCCGCGGCCCAGAGCACCAGCCTCCACGAGCTGCAATTCTCTCTGCTGACGCTCTATGTCGCGTTTTTCGTTCTGCTGGGCATGATGATATACGCCTGCGTTGAGATAGACAAAAAGAGTGCGCTCTACTGTGCCGTATGGAGCCTGCTGGCCTCTCAGACCGCTTACGAGTGCTGGCATCTGGTGGAAGTATTCTTCGAGTGGCGGGGAATGCCCCTTGACCTCAGAAGCCTGCCGGTCATGCTGGCACAGCTGGCCGCTGGTGCATTCTTTTATTTTGTTATCTGCACCACCCTCTCCCGGAAGATGTCTTATAAAGGAGTATATAACATCGGCCCGCGCCAGCTGACCAGCGCCTTTTTCATCGGCATCCTCTTCATGTTCCAAGCTGCGCTGCTGAGCAGCAGAGAGATGTTCGAGATGCCCGCCAGCCTTGCGGGCACGGTGCTCATCGGGCAGTTCTACTTCCTGACCCTACTCTACTTTCAGACCGAGGTGTTCAAGAAGTCGGCCATGCAGAAGGAGATGGACACCCTCAACCTTTTATATGAGCGCCAGCGGGAGCAGTACCAGGTGGCGCGGCAGAACGTCCAGATCATCAACAAGCGCTGCCACGAGCTGAAGCTTCAAATCGCCGCGCTCCGCCAGATGTCGAGCGCCCCGGCAGACCCGGAGTTGAAAGCCCACATCGACGAGGCCGAAAAGGCCGCTCAGCTCTACGACGCCAGCCGAAACACCGGCAATGAGGTGCTGGACGTGGTGCTCACGGAAAAGAGCCTGCTCTGCGAGTCCCGCCGCATCCAGCTCAACGCGGTGACGGACGGCAGCTGTCTGGGCTTTTTTGAGGCCAGCGACCTCTACGCCCTTTTTGCCAATATGCTGGACCACGCCATTGAAAGCGCAGTGAAGGTGCCGGAACCGGAGCGCCGCTGCATCGACCTGCTGGTCTGCACCCGGCAGAGCTTCGTGGTGGTGAACGTCATCAGCCCCGACCGCCCGGCGGAGTCTGCCGACACCCGTGCCGCCCATTACGCCGTCAAAGTGACCAACCGCATCGTTCAGAAGTATAAAGGTACCCTGACCACAGAGAGCCAGAACGGGTTCTTTGCGGTGAAGATCATTTTTCCAAGCGCCCTCTCAGTCAAAGCCTGATGGCTTTGCCAGCTCCCCCAGAGGGGGAGCCACTGGCGTACCGGTAAGGCCTACGCTGGACGAACAAAGCTTTTATTATCGTAAAATGTAGTGCCCTGCTATAGAGATTCACAGCAGCTTGACAAGGATGCTTGTTCCGAAGCCGCTGCCCTCTGCAGCAGGGCACTATCTTTTACGTCAGAGTAAACTTTCGGCGTCTGGCAGAAAGCTGTCCGATATGCCAATGGCTCTCCCTTTGGGAGAGCTGGCGCGTGAGCGCCTGAGAGGGCAAGGCCGCTGACAAGGAGCAGTCACCGCGGGTGACGGAGATGGTTGTATCCAACTGTTTGTGAGAGATGCACAAATATATCGGCTTCGATTTGTGAGGGCAAAACCGAATATCCACACCATTCGACCGATTATCGCAACGGTCTTGCGAAAGGAAAAGTCTTTGATAAAATAATAGCGAAAGACAGAAAAACGACCGCACAACAGAGAAAACGCTACAGACACACGGGAGGAAAACGAATGCGAAGCATCGCCAAGCTCATGCAGGACTGGCAGTTCACCGGGCCGGACGGCAAGACCACTCTGGTGGAGCTGCCCCACACTTGGAACGCAAAAGACGGCCAGGACGGCGGCAACGATTACTGGCGCGGCACCTGCACCTACAGCACCACCTTTGCCGCTCCGGCGTTCGACGCAGCTTCGCAGGAAGTCTGGCTGCAGTTCGAGGGCGTCAATTCCAGCGCCAAAGTTCTGCTGAACGGCAGGAACATCTGCACCCACGACGGCGGCTACTCCACCTTCCGTGTCCATGTCTCCGACCTGCTGGCAAAAGACAACCAGCTCACCGTCGAGGTGGACAACAGCGTCAACGACCGCGTCTACCCCCAGAAGGCCGACTTCACCTTTTACGGCGGCATCTACCGCGACATCAGCCTGATGGTGGTCAGCAAGAACCACATCGCTCTGGGCCACTTCGGCGACACCGGCGTCAAGATCACCCCCGTCCTCAAGGACGGCAAGGCTGACATCCGGGTCGAGACCCTCGTCGAAGGCGAGGGCGCTGTCTCCGTCGAGCTGCAGGACGCAGCCGGCAGCATCGTGGCCAGGGCTGAGGGCGCAGACGCTCAGCTCCACCTGGACGCTCCCCACCTCTGGGACGGCGTGAAGGACCCCTACCTCTACACCTGCGTCGTCCGCCTGAGCCGGGACGGCAGGGTGGTGGATGAGGTGTCCACCCGCGTGGGCCTGCGCACCTTCTCGGTGGACGCCAAGAACGGCTTTTTCCTCAATGGCCGTCCCTACCCGCTCCACGGCGTCTCCCGCCATCAGGACCGCAAGGGCGTGGGCAACGCCATCACCCGCGAGATGCACGATGAGGATATGACCCTCATCCGGGAGCTGGGTGCCAACACCGTCCGTCTGGCCCACTACCAGCACGACCAGTACTTCTACGACCTCTGTGACCAGTACGGCATGGTGGTCTGGGCTGAGATCCCCTACATCTCCGAGCACCTGCCCAATGGCCGCGCCAACACCATCAGCCAGATGAAGGAGCTCATCTACCAGAACTACAACCACCCCTGCATCGTCTGCTGGGGCGTCTCCAATGAGATCACCATCTCCACCAGGGACAAGGCCGATATGCTCGACAATCACCGCGAGCTGAACGACCTGTGCCACAAGATGGACTCCACCCGCCTGACCACGCTGGCCTGCTACGCCATGTGCGGCCCCTTCAACCCGGTGGCCCACATCACCGACCTCGTCAGCTGGAACCTCTACCTCGGCTGGTATGTGCCGGGCCTGTTCCTGAACGACCTGTGGATGGACTTCTTCCATCTGGTCTACCCGGGCCGTCCTCTGGGCTTCTCCGAGTACGGTGCCGAGGGTATGCCGAACCTCCACAGCTCGAAGCCCCGCCGCGGCGACCACACCGAAGAGTATCAGGCAAAGTATCACGAGTACATGCTCCGCTGCTTCGACCGGCATAAGTGGATGTGGGCGACCCACGTCTGGAATATGTTCGACTTTGCAGCCGACGCCCGCGACCAGGGCGGCGAGCCGGGCATGAACCATAAGGGCCTCGTCACCTTCGACCGAAAGACCCGGAAGGACAGCTTCTACCTCTACAAGGCATGGTGGAGCGACGAGAACTTTGTCCACATCTGCTCCAAGCGGTTCACCGACCGCACGGAGAGCGAGATGGAAGTGAAGGTCTACTCCAACCAGAAGTCCGTCGCCCTCTACGTCAACGGCGAGAAGGCCGGCGAGCAGACCGGCGAGCACGTCTTCAGCTTCCGTGTGCCGCTGACCGGCGAAATCGAAGTCAGGGCTGTGGCCGGTGACTGCACCGACACCGCTTCCTTCCGTCATGTGGACACCCCGAACCCCAGCTACAAGCTGGTCAAGACCAAATCCAAGAGCGCGAACTGGGTCTGATAATGTTCCGTGAAACATTCCGCCGGTTGGCGGTTGTTGTATAGAAAATAAGGAGGAGAATCCGTGAAAAACACCAAACCGAAAGTACGGCTGTGGTCTGTTCTCACCGGTCTGACGGCCATCCTGACCGTCGCTGCCATCGTGGGCAACATCATCGCAAACCAGTACGCTACCACCATCAACGTCGCTCTGAATGCATCTACCTATAAGATCATCCACGGCGAGAATACCGGCGATACCGAATACTTCAAGAAGGGCTTTGCTTCCGATGAGGAGCGCGAGGCTTACGAGGCCGAACTGTGCGCGACGGTCGAGGCCGAGGGCGCAGCTCTGCTGAAGAACGAGAACAATGCCCTGCCTCTGGCCAGCGGCGCTAAGGTCAGCCTGTTTGGCCACGGCTCTGTGGACCTGATGTACGGCGGCACCGGCTCCGGCTCTGTCGATACCAGCAAGGCTCCCAACCTCAAGCAGGCTCTGGAAGCTCAGGGCATCACCATCAACCAGACCCTGTGGGACCTGTACAGCTCTGACTCCATGATGAGCAAGTACAGCCGCATGACCCCCGCTTCCATCTCCGATACTCTGGAGGCGAACACCCAGTACGCTGTCAACGAGGCTCCCTGGAGCGCTCTGTCCAGCGCTGAGTCCAGCTTTGCTGAGTACGGCGACGCTGCGATCGTGGTCCTCTCCCGCTCCGGCGGTGAGGGCGCAGACCTTCCCAGCGGCGAGAATGGCACCAACGACAACTGGATCTCCGGTCAGGAGGGCGACGGCAACTACCTCGCTCTGTCTGCTGAAGAGATCGAGCTGCTGCAGAACCTGAAGGCTCTGAAGGACAACGGTACCTTCAAGAAGATCGTCGTCCTCATCAACAGCTCCAACGCCATCGAGCTGGACTTCCTCAACCCCGAGATCTGCGGTGAGGACTACGGCATCGACGCTGCGATGTGGATCGGCGACGTGGGCCAGACCGGCATCAACGGTGTGGGCCAGCTGCTGTCCGGCGCTGTCACCCCCTCCGGCTCTCTGGTCGATACCTATCTGTACGACAACATGGCAAACCCCGCTATGTACAACTTCTACACCCAGGCTTACCCCAACGCAGCAGAGTACAACCTGCTGACCGAGGGTGCTGACGTGCAGGGCATGTACAGTGTCTACCAGGAAGGCATCTACCTGGGCTACCGTTACTTCGAGACCCGTTACGAGGATGTCGTCATGGGTACCGCCAAGGCTGGCGATTACAACTGGGCGACCACCGTTGCTTACCCCTTCGGCTACGGCGACAGCTACACCACCTTCGCATACTCCAACTTCAACGTGACCGAGTCTGACGATGCCTTCACCGTCACCCTGAAGGTCACCAACACCGGCAAGACCTTCTCCGGCAAGGAGACCGTCCAGATCTACTTCCAGTCTCCCTACACCGCTTACGACAAGGCAAACGGCATCGAGAAGGCTGCTGCTGAGCTGTGCGGCTTCGCAAAGACCGATGTGCTGGCTCCCGGCGCTTCTGAGGACGTGACCATCACTGTCCCGAAGAGCGAGCTGCGCACCTACGACGCGAATAACGCCAAGACCTACATCATGGACGCCGGTGACTACTACTTCACCGCTGCCACCGATTCCCACAACGCAGTCAACAACATCCTGGCTGCCAAGGGCTACACCGTCGAGAACACCAATGGCCGCATGACCGAGAACGGCAGCACCGACCTCGTCTGGAAGTGGACCAACGACACCCTCGATACCACCACCTTCTCCACCGGCGCAAACGGCACCGCCATCACCAACCTGTTTGACGAGTCCGACCCCAACAAGAGCAGCAATGCTCCCGGCAGTGTGACCTGGATGAGCCGCTCCGACTGGACCGGCACCATCCCCACTGCTCCCGCACAGCTGACCGCCAACGAGACTCTGGCTGCAAGCCTCGCCTTCACCAAGTACGACGGCTCTGAGGCCAACAGCGTCGAGATGCCCACTCTGGGCGCCAAAAACGGCCTGACCCTCGCTTCCATGATCGGCAAGGACTTCGATGATCCCGAGTGGGATACCCTGCTGGACCAGCTGACCTACAGCGAGATGGTCCAGACCATCACCCTCGGCTTCCACAACACCGCAGCCGCTGCCTCCATCGGCAAGACTGCTACCAAGGACGAGAACGGCCCTCAGGGTCTGACCGCTGCCCTGACCGGTGGTGCATCCGCAATGTGCTACACCTCCGAGGATGTCATGGCTGCTACCTTCAATGTTGACCTCATCAACGAGGTCGGCAGGTGCATCGGCGAGGACTGCCTGGCCATGGGTTACTCCGGCCTGTACGGCCCCGGCATCAATATGCACCGCACCGCTTACTGCGGCCGTAACTTCGAGTACTACTCTGAGGACCCGTTCGTGGCTGGCACCATCTGCGCTGCTGAGGTGCAGGGCATCCAGTCCAAGGGCGTCTACGTCTACCTGAAGCACGTCGCCCTGAACGACTCCGAGACCAGCCGCCGCGGTGTCAACACCTGGCTGAACGAGCAGACCGCTCGTGAGATCTATCTGGAAGTCGCTGACAAGGCCATCACCGATGGCGGCGCCTGGAGCGTTATGACCGGCTTCAACCGCTGGGGTGCTACCTGGTGCGGCGCGAACGCCAACCTGCTGACCGGCTTCCTGCGCGGCGAGCTGGGTATGCGCGGCATGTGCATCACCGACTTCTCCGGCTCCAGCCAGTACATGGATCTGGTGGACGGCCTGATCGCCGGCTCCGACATCTGGGACAGCCCGATGCCCAAGATCCACACCACCAAGGCTGCAAACTATGAGAACGATGCCTACATCGTCACTCAGATGCGCAACGCGATGCACCACATCCTCTACACCGTGGTCAACTCCAACGCCATGAACGGCTGGGCTTCCACCGATACCCTGAAGACCATCACCCCGTGGTGGCAGACCGCCATCTATGCGCTCATCGCAGTGCTGGCCGTCCTGACCATCCTGTGCGCATGGCAGCTGAGCAAGGCCCTCAAGGCGAAGAAGAGCATGGTCGATACCGCTCCCGCAGCTGACCAGAAGTAATTCCGGCGCAGATTTCCGCAACTGTTAAGAACAAATGGCAGCCTGTCCCCCAGAACGGCGGGCAGGCTGCCGTTTTTTATAAGAAAAAAGGAGACACCGCAAATGGGTGAACAAACCGCAAAGGCGCCGGGCCTGAACCGCGCCAAGACCTACCAGCTGGTGCTGTTCCCGCTGAACAACGGCGCGACGAACGTGTACTATGTGCTGGTGCTTTCCTACATCGCCACCTTCGGCAGCAAGGTGCTGGCCCTGTCCATGATCTTCGCTTCGGTCATGGTCACCGGTATGCGCCTGTTCGACGCGATCACCGACCCCATCATCGGCGCCCTGATGGACCGCACCAACGGCAAGTTCGGCAAGTTCCGGCCCTTCATGGTCATCGGCAACCTCATCATGGCAGCCAGCATCCTCGTGCTGTACTGCCTGACCCCGCTCATCCCCGCCAGCTCGATGTTCCTGCGCTATGCGGCTTTCGTGGCTCTGTACGCAGTCTGGGTCATCGGCTACACTTTCCAGACCAGCTGCACCCGTTCCGGCCAGACCGTTCTGACCAACGACCCCAAGCAGCGCCCCCTGTTCACCATTTTCAACACCGTCGGCTCTCTGCTGGGCATGGGTGCGATGCAGTTCTTCGCCCCCATCCTCGCCAAAAACTATGAGGGCGGCTACGCCTCTGCCGGTTTCTTCCGCACCCTGGCTCCTGTGGGCATCGTTATCTCCATCCTCCTCACCATTCTGGCCATCATCGGCATCTGGGAGAAGGACCAGCCCAAGTACTTCGGCATCGGCGGCGAGGCCAGCGAGAAGGTCAAGCTGCACGAGTACGTCCAGATCATCAAGAACAATAACCCCATGCAGCGTCTGATGGTGGCTGGTGCCGGCTGCAAGCTGGCTCTCTCCATCGCCACCAACACCACCGTCCTGTGTATGCTGTACGGCTGCATGATGGGCAACTATGACGGCCTGTACCTGCCCATGATGGTGCTGGGCTACGTCTTCAGCGTGCCCTTCTTCCTGCTCACCGTCCGCACCAGCCAGAAGGAGGGCCAGAAGGCCAGCCTGATGAAGTACGTCAGCGTGGCATTCATCTGCTACATCGGCGTGCTGGTGCTGCTGCTGCTCTGGGGCCGCAGCGACGCCTTCACCCTGTCCATCATGGGCGGCAACGGCCTGTCCATCAACCTCTACACCATCCTCTTCATCGCATTCTTCGGCATCGGCTACGGCGCATACTACGCCACCGCCGATATGCCCATCCCGATGGTCGCCGACTGCTCGGACTATGAGACCTACCGCAGCGGCAACTACATCCCCGGCATTATGGGCACCCTGTTCAGCCTCGTGGACAAGTTGGTGTCCAGCCTGTCCGCTACCGTCGTGGGCATCGCGGTGAGCTTCATCGGCCTCGAAAGCCTGCCCACCCAGTACGACCCCTACACCCCCGGCATGAACTGGGTGGTCATCGTGCTGTTCTGCATCATCCCGATGGTGGCCTGGGCCGCTACCCTTATCGCCATGAAGGGCTACACCCTGACCGGCGAGAAGATGAAGGAGATCCAGGCGGTCAACGCCTGCCGCCGCGACGCTGTGGCCAACGGCATGAAGCTGGAAGAGGCTATGACCAAGTGGCAGAGCATGGACCAGCTGCCCGCCGAGTACCGCAGCTGAGGCGCTCTTCCTCTGCCTGCGCGGGCGTAGAATAGAACCATGAGAAAAAGCACCGGTTTTCGTAAGAAAGCCGGTGCTTTTTGCGCGCTTCAGGACTCTTTTTCGGGGGTCTGCTGCCGCTGCCCGGCGCTCCCGACGGCTACTTCCTCGTTCTCGGCACCTTCTTCTCCAACTGCGGCGGCGATGTCCTGATCGACGGCGTCATGAAGCTCAGCGATAAGACAGTCGGAGACCCCGCAAATGCCCTGAAATGCGGCAGAACGGAGGTGAAAAATTCCGGAGCAGTTGTAATTAAGAACGGATTGCGGTATTATATAATAGTTGAATTATACGCACCTGTCAGCAGGGCGTGACCATAGAGAGAGTGAAAAGGAAAACTGCGAATGAGATCTGCGGGAAGAAAACCGAAGCATGAGAGAAAAGTCGGCCCGGAAGAGAGACGGGGGCGCGGCTCTGGGTCGGCGCGTCCGCCTGAGCAGGAGAGCGCCGCTTGGGCAGAGCTGAACATCGTCGAAGAGGGCGACGAGCCGGAAGAGGACAGCGAAGCCGAGGAGACAGAAGCTCCCCGGGAAAAGCGGGGACGCTTCCGCAGACATTGGAAGCACCGCCTGAAGCGGAGGCCGGCCTTTTCGTCCGTTCACGACTTCCTCAACAGCCTCCTCTCCTTCCGCCTTCTGTTCGAGGTCTTCGTGCAGAAGGTGCGCTGGCTCTTTGCCGTGGGCGTGGTGTGCACGCTGGGGTTCATGTTCGTACTTACCACCGTCAAGAGCTTTGGGGCCAGCACCACCATGTCCCTGAACTACGAGGAGAGTGTCACCGGCAAGACGCCCAACGGCGCACGCTTCAGCGAGTCGGAGTTCCTGACGCAGGAGTATCTCGAGGCCATCTTACAGGCCACCGGCCTGCAGGACGACCTGACGACCGCCGACCTCGCGGACTGCATCTCCATCAGCCCCACCACCAGCCGGATCGTGACCAAGGAGGACGATTATTACATCAGCTCGTCCTATTATCTCTCGGTCAAGCTGCCGTGGACGCTCTGGGGGAAGATCACGGTGCAGGACTTCCTCGACGAGATATGCCGGGTATACCTCAAGCGGTTCACCGCAGATTACCGGGTCAACGCCACCTCGCTGGACATCGACGATGACTACAGCGACATGGACTACGAGGAGATCGGCTCCTACTTCAGCATGATGATCGACCGGGTCAACAACTACCTCACGGTGCGCAACGATCAGGACGGCTCCTATCTCTCCGCCAGCGGCCAGAGCTACAGTGCCATCAAGAAACAGGTACAGAACCTGCAGGGCTATACCCTCCGGGAATACCAGAGCTACATCTGGGAAAAAGGCGTGGCCAAGAACAATTTCCGCTGCATCGACGACCTCAACGAGCTGAACCGCACCCTGCGGTGGGACGAGATGAGCGACTCCCAGAAGAGCGCGATCTACATGACCATTCTGGACAACTACAACAACAAGATGGTCTCCTCGGTGCTCATCCCTACCTATGACAACGACGGTGCGTTCTATATGTCCCGCACCAAGATCGGCATCGACGATCTGGCCCTGCAGGCCAACGAGCTGCTCAGCTCGGCGGTGGAGGCCCAGAAGAGCATCGCCACCAACAACACCAAGGTCACGGCGCTGGAACAGTACACCGAGTCGCATGAGGTGCAGATGGCGCAGGCCATGGTGGACAACATCACCCGGCAACTCGCGGACATCGTGAGCGCGACACGGGAGCTGGACGCCGACTGCTACGCCCAGCGCATCCACAGCTATCTTATGTTCAGTGAGCCGCAGATGTCTTTCATGCAGCGCTATAACGTGAAACGCAGCGTGATGCTGGCCGCGCTGGTCTGTGCGGTCTGCTATCTGGGCGCAGTCGTCCAAGTGTGTGTCCGGCGCCAGCGCCAGCGGATGGAGAACGAATAATATCCGTCTCTGGGACAGGATGGAGGAAGAATGAAAAGTTTTGATTTGCTGCGCTACCTGAAAAAATGGTGGTTCGTCATCATGCTCGTCACGGCGGTGGGCTGTCTGGGCGTGTATGAGTTTATTTCGTCGCGGCAGTCGTACACGGCCACAGCCGTTATCCAGTACGCCGGCCCCAACGCCAGCGAGGGCCTGAACGCCGACGGAACAAGGATCGACCCTTCCGAGATCACCTCGGCATCGGTCATCAACAAGACCATTCAGGATCTGGGCCTGACGGCCAGCACCGAGTCCATCCGCCCCCGGATCTCGGTGCAGGAGGTCATCCCGGAGGACGAAGAGACCAAAAAGGAGACGGCTCTTTCCAACGGCGACGAATACGAGTATTATCCCACGACCTACGCGGTCTCCTTCACGGTGGACAGCAAGGACGCCACCGACTACGCCCGCAATGTGCTGGACTCGGTGCTGACGAACTACTTTCAGTATTACAGCGAGACCCATGTGGACGCGGATATTTTCCCGAACAATGCCAGCAACGTCTCGGTGGCGAACTACGAGTATATTGATTGCGTGGAGATCCTGCGCAACAACGCCAACGAGAGTGCGGCTTTTCTGCGAAAAAAGGCAGAAGAGAAATACGGCTTTTACAGCGTGAAGTCGGGCTATTCCTTCTCGGACCTCGTATCGGAGTATGAATATCTGACCCAGAACGCCCTGAACGACCTTTACGCCTACGTTATCAACCATAAGCTGGTGCGGGACCACACCCTTCTGGTCAACACCAAGAAGAACGCCATCCTGCGCTATCAGCTTCAGATCGACAGCCTGAACAACAACATCTCTGAGGCCAAGGACATCATCGACCAGTTCGGCGACAAGACGCTGGACGGCGCAGCGGTCTATTCGGCCAACCGGAACGCCGACGGCGGCGAGACCCAGATCATCACCGATGTGGTGCGGGACTACACCACCCAGCCCTCCGGCGATGTCACCACCACCTACGATAAGCTCATCCAGCATTACGCCGACCTCCACGCTGAGCGCATCGACGCCGCCATCGCGCAGGGAAAGGCACAGGAGATCCTGGACGCCTACGCCGATGTGACCCGGAACACCGACCCCGCCAGCGCCGAGGCCCAGTGGGCCAGCGACCGCATCGACGAGCTGGTGCAGAAATTCACCAGCCTGTATGAGCTTTCCATCGAGACCGTCGAGGAATTCAATCAGGTCAACGGCGCGGACAACATCAAGATGAAGAACAGCATCGTGGTCAACGCGAAGCTCAACCTGAAGCTCTATGCGGCCCTGTCGGTGATACTGTTCCTCTTTCTGGGCTGCTTCTGCGCCATCTTCCTCGGACGTCTGGGCGATTTTGTGGACTACTATCTCTATGTGGACAAGAAGAGCGGGCTGCCCAACCGCGAGCGCTGCGACGCCATGGTGGACCGCTACAGCACCGTTCGTCTGAACGGCCAGTTCACCGTCATCCACATTCAGGTCGACCTCTCGGGGATGAGCCGCAACGACGGCGACAAGGCGCTGCGGGCGCTGGGCGACCAGCTGCAATACGTCTTCCGGACGCTGGGCTTTGTGGGCTACAACGGCGCGGGACACTTTATCGTCCTGCTGGAAGATTGCAGCATCGACTTGGCAAGGAACTGCATCGACCGCCTGAGCAATCTGCTGGCCAAGACCGAGCTGGCCGTGTTTGGCCCCTGCGTCTTTACGGGTGTCTCCAACTCGGCGAAGGATGACGCCTACGAGATCCGCGCCCTGCTGCGGCTGGCCATCCGCCGCTGCGCGGACGCAAAGGCCCGTCAGGAGGCCGAAAATGCAAGGAAGGCGGCTGAGTCGTCGCCGCTGAAGAGCGAAAGCTGAGAGTGATCTATGGGAAAGATGAGTAAAAAAATTCTGGCAGGGCTGCTGGCCGTCGTGCTTGTGCTGGGCGGCATCCTGCTGTACAATCTGCAGATGAATAAGAGTTTCATCACGACGTTTTATTCGGTCACGGTGGATAAGCCGGTAGAAGACCTGCGCATCGTTCTGCTGTCCGACCTGCATCTCCACGAGTACGGCGAAGACAATGCCGACCTTGTGCGGAAGATACAGAACCTTGCCCCGGACCTCATCGCGGTGGCGGGCGATATGAACATCGACACGGACACCGATTACCACGTCGTGCTCGACCTGATGCACCAGCTGGTGGACATCGCGCCGGTATACTATGCCCCCGGCAACCACGAGTGGGGGGGACGGTACGCGGGCGGCAGCGACGCCCTTTTTGACGACATTCAGGCCACCGGCGTTCACTGGCTGAACGGCAATTACGAGGACGTGGAATTCAAGGGCAGGAAGCTGCGCATCGGCGGCTTTTTCGAGTGGCCCCGCGCCCAGCTGGAACGGGAAAACTCCCGCGCAGTGGCCGACGCCATGAACGGCGAGACGAACGAGCTGGACGACGTCTGCACCATCCTCATCTGCCACTGCCCGGAGGTTCTGGACACATCGCTGGAGCTGTACCAGTTCGACCTTGTGCTCAGCGGCCACGCCCACGGCGGACAGGTGCGCATCGGCAGTCAAGGCCTCTGGTCTACCAGTCAGGGCTTTCTGCCCAAATACACCAGCGGGGTCAACCAGATGGGGGAGTCGCAGGTGGTCATCAGCCGCGGTCTCGGCGATTCGGAGCCGTTCCCGCGCATCTTCAACCAGCCGGAACTGGTGGTCGTGGATGTGAATTGAGCCACGGCGAGGAAGACAAATGGATGTTTTTAAAAGCAAACCCTTGAAATTAGCCAGTGCAGCATTTTATATTCTGCTCGCAATGCTGTGCTTCTACTGTGCCTGCTATCGGCTGCCTGTCGGCCTAAAATATGGCATCAATCTGATGGTGGCGGGCTGGGCTCTTCTGATGTTTTTTATCCGGCCTATGTTCAACCGGGCCGTATTCTGTATGCGCTTTCTTGCGCTCTTCTTTTTCCCGTACCTGATGTTCTGGATGTGGTCAGTAGCTATCTGGATCTCAGAGTCGCAGACTTTTGATTACATTCTGCGCGGTTCGCTGAACATCTTTTACATGGTAACAAACATTCTTTTTGCAGCTGCGGCGGTTTATCTGTTCGGTGGGAATGCCATGCTCCTGACGCTGATAGGTATGGCGTTGGCGAATATGCTTGTGGCGCTGGAAGTTATAGCTTGGGCAAGCATCGGGACTTTCATCTCGGAATACATCCGTCTGCTCGTCACATTTGCGGACGATACCGGTAGAGCAATGCGTGCGATGGAGCTGCACGATATGGTCTATGGCTGGGGTGTCTGTGCGCTCTACTATATGATCCATAAAGAAAAAAACGTGAAGAAACAGGTGTTCTGCCTTTTGGTGAGCTGGCTGTTTTTTACAATGGGCTTCAAACGCATTGCGGTCCCTGCTATAGTAGGTGCGGCAATGTTATATATCGTTCTTTATCTGTGGAAGCCGAAACATCTTCGGGCACTGGCCAATATTATGGCGCTGGCGACAGGCGGCGGCCTCTTTTTTTATCTTTGGTTTATAAAGTCCGGCAACTTTGTGAAACTGGCAAATGAACTGGAAATCAATCTGATGTACCGGGATGTGATTTATACTTACTTCAGCGACTTCTTTGAGCTAGTGCCTACTTATATAGGGCGGGGTATCCGATTTATTTATACCTACTGTACTGAAGACCCCAGTTACCATCTTGCAGTGACGGCACTGCATAATGTGTATATGGAAACGTATATCGAGGTCGGGTTCTGGTGCTGGTGGATATGGATACTTTTTGAACTGGCTTTCCGTATCCATCGAGTAGAAGAGCGCTACACGGAGATACCGGCTTATGCGCTGATGTCCATGAACCTGTATGTGTTCGGAACTTATCTGACGGATAATACCCTGTTTTATTACGCCATCAATGTACTTTACCGTATGGCCATCATGGAGTGGTGTCTCGAGGTGTCGGAGAATAGCGATTTGCTGGATTCGGAGATGCAGCCGCTGAAGGCGGTACAAGAGGGACACCGGCAGAAGGGGAACAACAAGTGGAAAGTGCAGGAAAAGGCAAAGAGCGATTTTCATATCTGTATGTAATAGTGAGGAGCGGATAAAATGAAAATACTGATGATAAACAAATTTCTCTACCCCAACGGCGGCTCAGAGACATATATGTTTGGGTTAGGGCAGCAACTGGAAAAGATGGGCCACGAGGTGCAGTATTTCGGGATGGAGCACGAGGGCCGCTGTGTGGGCAACCGGGTGGGGGCCTACACCAGCAGCATGGATTTCCACGGCGGAAGCAGGCTGGCGAAGCTTACATATCCGCTCAAGACCATTTATTCCTCCGAGGCCCGGCAGAAGCTGCGGCTGGTGCTGGATGATTTTCGACCAGATGTTATCCATCTCAACAATTTCAACTATCAGTTGACGCCCAGCGTCCTCCTTGAGGCGGACAAGTGGCGGCGGGAGCGGACAGCCCTGCCGCATCCTCTATACCGCCCACGACCATCAGTTGGTCTGCCCGGATCATCTGTGCTATCAGGGAATAGAAGGACACCCGTGCGAAGAGTGTCTGGGTGGACATTATGTAAACTGCATCAAGCATCGGTGCATTCACGGCTCCCGGGTGCGCTCTATCATCGGATGTGCAGAAGCGACATTTTGGAAGTGGAAAAAAGTTTACCGTAAACTGGACGTCATCATCTGCTGTTCAGCATTTTTGAAAAAGAAGCTGGATACCAACCCTGACCTGCGGGGCAAAACGGTGGCCCTGCACAACTTTATTTCCACAAAAAAAGCGCCGGATGTGGAAAAGCAGGATTATGTGCTCTACTTTGGACGTTTTTCCAAAGAAAAGGGCGTCGAAACCTTTGCAAAAGCCTGTAAAGCTCTGCCGGACATCCCCTTTGTGGCGGCGGGCAGCGGCCCGCTGGAAGGGGAGCTGGCCGGTATCCCGAACCTGAAAAATGTGGGCTTCCAGTCGGGCGAGGCACTCCAGAAGCTCATCGCAGAGGCAAGGTTGACGCTCTGCCCTTCGGAATGCTACGATAACTGCCCCTTCTCGGTGATGGAGTCGCTGATGTACGGCACGCCGGTGCTGGGCGCGGACATCGGCGGCATCCCGGAGCTGATCGACGCAGGGGAGAACGGCGAGCTGTTCGAGAGCGGGAACGCCGACGCGCTGGCCGGAAAGATAAGAGCACTCTGGGGCGACCGCGCCAGACTGGACGCCTACACAAAGGCCTGCGGCAAGACCCGCTTCGACACCGTGGAGGCGTATGCGGAAAAGCTGATGCGCCTGTACCAAGGGTAAGATGGAGGAGAAGGAATCATGGCAACCAAGAAACTGAACGGAACCGTTATCGTCACCTATCGCTGCAACGCGCGCTGCACCATGTGCAACCGCTACAAGGCCCCCTCGAAGCCCGAGGAAGAGATCAGCCTCGAGACCATCCGCAAGCTGCCGCCCATGTACTTTACGAACATCACCGGCGGCGAGCCGTTCATCCGCACCGACCTGAAGGACATCGTGCGGGAGCTGCGGAAGAAGTCGGACCGCATCGTCATCTCCACCAACGGCTTCTTCACCGACCGCATCCTCGACCTGTGCAGGGAGTTCCCGGACATCGGCATCCGCATCTCCATCGAGGGCCTCGAGCAGACCAACAATGAGATCCGCGGTCTCGCCGATGGCTACAACCGCGGCTACACCACCCTGAAAAAGCTCCGGGAGATGGGGATGAAGGACGTGGGCTTCGGCATGACCGTGCAGGACAAGAACGCCCCCGACCTCGTGCCCCTCTACCGCCTGTCGGATGAGATGGGAATGGAGTTTGCCACCGCCACCCTGCACAACAGCTTCTATTTCGTGGAGGCCAAGAACATCATCCACGACCGCCCGATGGTGGCCAAGAACTTCGAGGCCCTTATCAACGAGCTGCTGCGGAGCAATTCGCCCAAGAAGTGGTTTCGCGCCTACTTCAACCATGGACTTATCAACTATCTTTACGGCCAAAAGCGTCTGCTGCCCTGTGATATGAGCTTCGACACCTTCTTCATCGACCCCTACGGCGACGTCATGCCCTGCAACGGCACCAAGGACAAGGAGGTCATGGGCAACCTGAACACCCAGAGCTGGGAGGAGCTGTGGAGCAGCCCCGAGGCCGACGCGGTCCGCGCCAAGGTGCGCCACTGCGACCGCGCCTGCTGGATGATCGGTTCGGTCTCGCCCGCCATGCACAAGTACATCTGGAAGCCGGGCTTCTGGGTGCTGACCCATAAGCTCAAGGCCCTCTTCACCAAGACCCCCTACAGTATGTACGAGCTGAAGGTCTGCCGCGACTACCGCGACGGCAGGGTGACGAAGGAGGAGCTGGACCGCTGCTCCACCTGCGACCTCAACTGTGTGGTCAACAACGGCCTGAGCGCCGCCTCGCAGGAGCAGCTGCGCCATAAGTCCGGCGAGGAGATCGTGGACGCTGATCTTGCAAGCCAGCTCAGACAGTGAGGGAGAAGCCGATGAAGATACTCATCATTCGTCCGTGGCCCAGCCTGCTGGACGTGACCAAGAACACCTACAACATTCAGGAGGTGGGGCTGGCCAAAGCGCTGGTCAAGCGGGGCCACTCTACCGACATCCTGTTCTGGACGGACGGGGATGAGATGACCGTGGAGGTGGAGGCAGAGGGCGGCAAGTCCATCCGGGTCTTCTACCGCCACGGGAAAGTCCTGCTCAAGAACGTCTGGTTCAGCGGGCAGGATGCACTTTTCGCCCAATACGATGTTTTGCAGACCGCCGAGTACAATCAGATGTTCTCATGGCATCTGGCCGGGAAGTACCCCGAAAAGACGGTCATTTACCACGGCCCCTACTATTCGCCCTTCAACAAGAACTATAACCGGATGTGCAGGGTGTTCGACGCCTTTTTCGTGGGGCGCTACCGCCGCCGGGGCACCCGGTTCCTGACCAAGAGCGAGCTGGCCCGGAAGTTCCTGCTGGAAAAGCGGCTCTCGCCGGAGCAGGTGACGACGGTGGGTGTCGGCATCGACGCCGAGCTTCTACGCGACCGTCCGGACGCCGGGCAGACCGAGCTGGAAGGGAAGATGCGCGCCCAGAAAAAGGGCCTGAAGCTGCTCTACATCGGCCGTATCGAGCCGCGCCGCGACCCCTTCTTCCTGCTGGATGTGCTGGCCGAGGTGCGGAAAAGCGACCCCGACGCCTGCCTCTACCTCATCGGCGACGGGGACGAGGCGTATCGGGACAGCGTGAAAGCGGCCATTGGGGAAAAGGGGCTGACGGACTGGGTCTTCTGGCAGAAAAAAGCCCCGCAGTACCAGATGAAGGGGGTCTACCAGCAGGCAGACTTCTTCCTGTTGCCGACGGAGTACGAGATCTTCGGCATGGTGCTGCTGGAGGCCATGTTCTTCCGCCGGGTGGTGCTGACCACCCCCAACGGCGGCGCGGATATGCTGCTGCGCAGCGGCGAGAATGGCATCGTGCTGGAAAAATCGGACCCGGCCCGCTGGGCAGAGGCCCTGCTGGACGTCGCCGCCGACCCGGCAAAAAAGGCCCGGATGGAGCAGGCAGCCTATGAGACGGTCATCCATGAGAACACATGGGACGCCCTCGCCGACCGCTTTCTGAAGGTGTACGAGAAGAGATAAGGAGTCCGCTATGCCCGACGTTTCGATCATTATCCCGGTATACAACATTAAAACGCTGCTGCCCCGCTGTGTGGCATCTCTACAGGCCCAGACGTGGCAGGACTTCGAGGTCTGGCTGGTGGACGACGGCAGCACCGACGGCTCGGGACCGCTCTGCGACGAGCTTGCGGTCAAGGACGCCCGTATCCATGTGCTGCATAAGGAAAACGGCGGCCAAGGGTTGG
>ENA-ORND01001197-ORND01001197.1-human-gut-metagenome-genome-assembly--contig:-NODE-1197-length-18543-cov-2.683470_pt1 | contig 18543 bp, 18 predicted proteins | sample MGYA00242111_ERZ509014 | MGnify/ENA primary metagenome ERZ509014 (study PRJEB26280, sample SAMEA2338694) | human gut metagenome | biome: human gut; feature: human-associated habitat; material: faeces... | reverse complement strand
CTTTATTTTTTCACGTGGTTAAATAACTTAATTTTTATTTTATTTTTAAGTTAAACTATTGTCAAGTACAAAGTGATACAGTCTGCTCATATAATCTCCACGCATAGTTTCAATGAGCATTCCGGCATTCATGAGGAGATCTCCCCCATACACTTTCTCCGTTCCGTCAAGTCTGTAATCTGCATCCACGTCAAGTCCTAAAAGTTTTATCTTTCTACTGTGTACGTTAGGTCTTCCAAGCACCTGAACGTAAGTCACCAACGCCTCACTCTTATCCTTTGCAACAACCATCCAGCAATCATACAGTCCATTTTCCCTATACGATGCAACCCTATAATAATCACCCTCCCTTACAAGATCATTATATTTATGATACATAGACACCTGCTCAGGGATCATCGCACGTTCTTCTTCACTTATTTTTGTGATATCGAGTTCATAGCCAAATGTTCCCGCCAGAGCCACATGTGCCCTGGTCATAAAAGGTGTACTTCTTCCAACTGTGTGATTAGGGCAATCCGACACATGGGCGCCCATGGTCGAAAGCGGATATATCAGTTCCGTTCCCTCCTGTATAGAAAGTCTCTCTATGGCATCCGTGTCATCGGAGCACCATATCTGCGGACTGTAGTAAAGCATGCCAGGGTCAAATCTTGCACCACCGCCCGAGCAGTTCTCAAGCAAAAGATCTGGGAAATCGTTAACAAGGCGCTCTTGCAGCTCATATACTCCAAGCACATACCTGTGAGCCAATTCTCCCTGCCTGTCTCCGGTGAATTCTACGCTGCCGATATCCGTGAGCTGTCTGTTCATATCCCACTTAACATACTCAATATTTGCGGATGAGATCACGTTATGCACACATTCATACACATAGTCTCTAACTTCTTTTCTCGAAAGATCAAGCACGTACTGATTTCGCGATAATGTAGCCGTTCTCTCCGGAACCGCAAACGCCCAGTCAGGATGCTTTCTGTAAAGTTCAGAATCAGGGGAAATCATTTCAGGCTCCATCCATATTCCAAATTTCAGCCCCAGCTTATTCACCTCATCGACAAGATGTTTCAAACCGCCCTTGATCTTGTTTTCATTTACAAACCAGTCTCCAAGACTTGTGGCATCATCATTTCTATGTCCAAACCAGCCATCATCCATGACCAGCATCTCTATTCCATGTTCTGCCGCACTCTTTGCTATCGCAAGGAGCTTATCGGTATCAAAGTCAAAATATGTAGCCTCCCAGTTGTTGATGAGGACAGGTCTCTTCTGGTGAAGATATCTGCTCCTTATCATGTGGCATCTGTAAAAATCATGAAGATTTCTAGTCATCTGTCCAAGTCCATCATGGCTGTATGTAAGCACAACCTCAGGCGCTGTAAACGTCTCTCCAGGCGTGAGCCACCACTCAAATCCCTCTGAATGTATGCCCATGACTGCGCGTATGGAATCAAACTGTGATTTCTCTATCTGTGCGATGAAGTTACCCGAGTACACAAAATGCATTCCATATACATCACCCGTAGTCTGATCTGTCCCCTTTGTCATCCATGCCATAAACGGATGGTCCTGGTGGGATGACTCACCACGGAGAGAGCTTACACTCTGCTTGCCATAAGCTATCGGGCGTCTCTCGATCTGTCTCTCCCTGGCCCATGAGCCATGAAGAGTGAGCATCTCAAAATCCTCGTCATCCATGTCTATACATGCAGAATATACCTTTGTGAGCCTGATATCCCTATCACCTGCATTTTTCACGCTCACACTTCTGGTTATAACATCCTCATCCTCAAACACAGAATATATCAGGTCAACATCAATGCCACATCCCCCATCCATCATATGGACAACGAGAGTCTGAACCTCCTCTTCTCCCGCAAATGATGCCGGAAGGCCACTAATCCCCGGCTTTCCATTTACAATATCGTAATCCACAAATTTCAGATCAACGGTTCTGCTGCCATTTGCGGTCTTTACCGCAATACAACTCTCCCTGTAGTCTCCTATTCCATTTCCGGAATACTCTGTCGGAAATGTGTCCATAAATGAACATCTCTCCCTGTTATTCTTGGACGGAACAAAAGGAGCCTCACACATTCTCAAAAACTGATCACATTTCTGCGGACGGATCTTCTGTCCATAATATATATGTCCGACAAACCCCTCTTCATCGGCGATTCCGATACGATAACTCGTGTTTCTCGTATCAAGTTCAAATATTCTGTTTGCCTCATCATATCTTATGCTCATATGTATCTATAGTCTCCTCGTTTTATTTATGGGTATCACTCTCTGCTTATGTATTCAAGAAATTCAAGTGCAAGATCCATATTCTTGGCATTCTCGCCAAATCCCACTGCAGCATCCATTTCATACCAGCCGGTATCCTTCACCCAGGAATTATCACCGATCTTTATTCCGACTGGTATCTTCTCACCCGTTTCAATAACCGTTGCATACACAAACGAATCTTTATACTTTTCTTTCAGTTCATCAGTCAGCACCTTATCAAGATCCTGCATATATCCGAACTCTCCAAAACTCATGACAAGGTCTGTGTCGGCAAAGAACACGTCCACCGCATTCGCCATAAATTTGTTCTGTATAAGCTGTAGACTATCCTGACTCATGGCATCATTCGGATCAGTTGACACGCCGATTCCTGTACTTATACTGACATATTCCTTCTCCGCATCAAGACCATTTTCACTGAGGAATTCCTCATAATACGCCTTGTCATTCGCCGCGGATTCCTGTTGTGTAGTGTTGACCGCAAGGATGTTGAGTGCCGCAGATTCCGCCGTAAAATGTTTTACGACAAGGAATACAACTATGCCAACAACAACAAGTACAAACAGAGCCTTCGGGGCATAATACTCCAGTATATATTCCCTTTTCTGCTGTTTGTTCATAAGGCTGAGCTTCTGTTTCTCAGACATATGCTCATCCACATCCAAGACACTCTCCGGCTCTCGTTTCTCTTTTTCATCGGTTTTCTCATCGATGATATGTCCAGCGATACTTTTTATATTTTTCTTTTCTATTTCTCTCTCTTTTTTTATTTCTTTTTCTATTTCTTTTTCTGGCATATAATCTCCTATACTACTCCTATCCGCGTTTGCCACACACTGCAGTTACTTTATACATTGTAGCATTTTTTAGTTAATTTTTAAACAGATTTTTAGCATTTTTAACTATATTTTACTTTTACAAAAGGGACCTCAGCCTCAAAGCCGAGATCCCTCTTGTTCAGCGCATTGGCTGGAAAGTGCATTTACATGTTAAATTTTGTAGTATATGGAAGGAATGTTTTTTTAGCAGTAAATTCTGCCATATTTTGTGTTTGTTTATTTAGCAAGCTCCTGCACACATGCTTTCATCTCATCTATCTTTGACATGGCATTTTTTAGGCTGATTTCATTCACGCCAAAGTAGAATTTGATCTTTGGTTCATTTCCAGAAGGCCTAACCGCGAACCACGCATTATTTTCCAGCTCATAGTACAGCACGTTTGATTTTGGAAGACCCATGTGCTCCTCTTCGCCATCAAGCGGCTTGCGGATTCCGCTCACATAATCCCTCATGCCGGTAACTTTGATACCTGCAAAGTTCGTAAGTGGATGGTTCCTGAAGTTCTCCATCATCTCCTTAATCTGTGCTGCACCATCTACACCCTTTAGAGTTATCCCAAACGCACCTTCAAAGTAATAGCCATATTTGTGATAAACCTCTTCCATGGCATTACAGATGGTTTCTCCCTGCAGCTTATAAAATGCTGCTATTTCACATAAAATGACAACGGCTGCGCAAGCGTCCTTGTCACGAGTGTAGTCTCCTACTAAACATCCAAAGCTCTCCTCCATTCCGAAGATGAACTTGTATGTGTTGTTCTTCTCAAAGAGAAGGATCTGCTCACCTATGTACTTGAATCCGGTGAGTGTCTCTATATATTTCAGATTATAATTCTCTGCTATCGCCTTTGTAAGATTGGTGCTGACTACTGTATTACAGATAGCACCATTTTCCGGCAGTTTGCCGACTGCCTTCTGCTCACGGCATACATACTCTGCTATCAGGGCACCTGTCATATTGGCATTGAAGCGGACATATGGATATGCCGGATCATCTGCAAATTCCGTGTCTTTCCAGATTCCCGTGCTGTCCTTGACGTATATTCCAAGTCTGTCTGCATCAGGATCTGTGGCCATGATAACGTCCGCATTCACCTTCTTCGCCAGGTCTATTCCCATGGCAAATGCTGATGGTTCCTCTGGATTTGGTGACTTGACTGTGCTGAAGTCTCCGTCAGGAACAGTCTGTTCTTCTACAACATATACATGCTTGAAGCCAAGTCTCTTGAGCACTTCTCTTACAGGTACATTTCCTGTTCCATGAAGTGGTGTGTATACTATCTTGATATCGTCTGCAACCTTCGGAATGATGTCGCCGTGGATGGTCTGCTTTATGAGCGCCTGATAATAGTTCTCATCAACACTTGCAGGAACCATACAGAACAGACCGTCTGCAACCGCCTTGTCCTTGTCCATGGTCTTGACATCCTCGTATCTCTCTACATCCGCCACATGCTTCAGGATATCCTGATCCTGAGGGGATACGATCTGGCTGCCGTCCTCCCAGTACACCTTATAGCCGTTGTACTCAGGTGGATTGTGGCTTGCTGTTACCACGATTCCGGCTATACATCCAAGCTCTCTCACTGCAAATGACAGTTCAGGTGTAGGGCGGAGTGCATCAAACACATAAGTCTTTATGCCATTTGCATTGAGACACAGAGCTGATGCCTCTGTGAACTCTGCTGACATATTTCGGCAGTCATGTGCAATTACTACACCTCTCTTAGCAGCCTCAGGGCCAACCTCAAGTATGTATTCTGCAAGGCCCTGTGTAGCCTTTGTAACTGTATATATATTCATTCTGTTGGTTCCAGCACCCATGATTCCGCGCATTCCGCCGGTTCCAAATTTCAGATTCTTGTAGAACCTGTCCTGGATCTCTTTGTCATCATCTGCGATACTTCTAAGCTCTTCCTTGGTCTTCTCATCAAAGCAGTCTGACTCAAGCCAGAACTTGTATTCGTCCATGTAACCCATCTTTTTTACCTCCATCTTGTAATTATTTTTAGTCGCGACCGCGATCTTCGAACCTATTTTCTGCTGACATTTATTTGCCAGCCATTTCGTTTCTTACCAATCATCCCGTTTTATGAGAACATCGCCTTCACATTTGCTGCAAGCTCGTCAAGCTGCTCTGCCGCATCCTCCTGTGAGTTTCCCTTTACCCCGAGATAGAACTTGATCTTCGGCTCTGTACCTGAAGGTCTCACAAGGAACCATGCGCCATCCGCAAGCTGATAATATATCATGTTGGACTTTGGAAGCACCGCCGCCTCGGACTTGCCTGTCGCTGCGTCTGTCTCTGTTCCAAGCTTGTAGTCGTAGATTTTCTCCACGCTGTAAGTTCCGACCTTCTGCACCGGATTATCTCTCAGCGTCTGTATCATTGACTGTATCTTTGCAGCACCCTCACGTCCGTCAAACTTCATGGTCTGAACCTTCTCTTTGTAGTAACCATATTCCTGCCACAATTCAACCATTCTGTCCCACAGAGTCATTCCGCGGTTCTTGTAGTATGCCGCAGCCTCACAGAGAAGCATCAGCGTTCCAACCGAGTCCTTGTCCCTTGCATATGTGCCAGGCAGACAACCAAATGTATCCTCAAGCCCGAACACATAATTGTGTTCGCCAGTCTGCTCGTAAGCTCTCATTCTCGATGCTATATTCTTAAATCCGATCAGGTTGTTGCAGTCACAGAAGGTGTCGTACTTCTTACATATCTCCTTGACCATATTGGTGATAACAACCGTAGTTACAATCGCCGGATTCTCAGGCAGTCTGCCGCTTTGGGATCTCTGCATCAGCACGTAATCACAGAGGATTGCACCGAACATATTGCCCGTAAATTCTTTATATTCATTATTCTTGCTGTCGTATCCATACATTCCAAGTCTGTCCGCATCAGGATCTGTGACAAGTATAAGCTCGCCGCCGACCTTCTTCGCCAGTTCAAGACTCAAGGCATACGCCTCTGCGCCCTCAGGATTTGGGGACTTTACAGTTGGGAAATTACCATCTTGAACAGCCTGTTCCTCAACGACATGTACATCCTTGAAACCAAGTTCGCTGAGAACTCTTGTAACAGGCTTAAGGCCTGTTCCGTGAAGCGGAGAATATACGATCTTCAGATCTCCCGCCTTCTGAATCTCCTCCGGATTCATGACAAGCTTGTGAAGCTCTCCTATATATGCGTCATCGATCTCCTGACCGATCACATTCAACAGTCCTGCATCTATTGCAGCGTCCTTGTCCATAGTCTTAACCATGGAGAAATCTTCTATATTGTTGACCTCTGCAATGATTTCCTTATCCTGAGGAGATACGATCTGGGCTCCATCATCCCAGTAAACCTTATATCCGTTGTATTCCTTTGGATTGTGGCTTGCCGTTATATTCACGCCGATATTGCAGTGCAGATGTCTCACTGCAAATGAAAGCTCCGGTGTCGGGCGGAGCGCATCAAACAGATACACCTTCACGCCATTTGCACACAGGCAGAGAGCAGTTTCAAGCGCATACAACGAAGCATTGTTTCTGTTGTCAAATGCTATAGCTGCCGACGGCTCTGATATTCCGATCTTCGCCAGGTAGTTAGCAATTCCCTGTGTTGCCATGCGAACCGTGTAAATGTTCATGCGGTTCGTTCCCGCTCCCATCACGCCTCGAAGTCCACCTGTTCCAAACTCAAGGTTTGTGTAAAATCTATCTTCAATCTCCGCTTCATTGTCCTTTATGTTTACGAGCTCCTGCTTCGTAACATCATCTACCTGATCGCTGCCAAGCCACATCTCGTATCTCTGCTTTGCGTCCATCTTCTACCCCTTTCCTGACCTCACAGGCCACACAGATTTTTCCTTTTTATCTATCCACAATTTATCTTCCGTTCATTTTATTAGGCTATTTTTAGCTAATTTATTGTTATTTGTATAATATATTAAGCAGTTTTTAAATTCAATATTTAATCTTGCAATTTATATCACTTTGTTGCGCAGATGTATATTGCAGCCGTTTTATTATGGTGGTACTAACTAAAAGAATTATATTTTTTGCAATTGACTTGTAATATAACCGACCTTTTTTATTCCTTTACAGAGGCCATTTGTGATCTACTCAAGATCAACCTGAGCGTTGTAGCCGGATTTGTGTACAGCAAGATCACGGAGGCACAGAAGGATCAGAAGGAGCTCGTAGTCCAGGTGGCATCCAGGGATCTGAAGAGCCGAATGCCGGAGTATGAACTGATCAGGATCATCGGTATACTGATCGATAATGTGCTTGAATCGACCGCCCCATTTGGCACTGCATATCTGTACCTGGACAGCAGGCAGAACCAGATAGAAATAAGAACAAGAAACAAGGGGTCCGTCAAAACCAACGAATTCCGCCAGAATATGTTCTCACCGGGATATACCACCAAAACCGGAGACAGACATGGCCATGGTTACGGTCTCTACAACCTGAAAAAACTGACCGACAAGTACAATGGTAAAATATATCTCGACACGGTAAATACCGACCAGGGATACTACATACAGTTCGACGTCATCGTATAATGACAGCAAAGCGCCGTCCGGTCACCAGACCAGACGGCGCTTTTTTGTATTTGCTATATATTATTCTTATGCTACTCTGCCAGCTTGTTGAGCTTCTCAACAAGTGCTGTCTGGAGAGCTTCAAGCTTTGCATCTGCATCATCAAGGCTTGTTCCCTTGATTCCGTAGTACAGCTTGATCTTTGGCTCTGTTCCTGATGGACGTACACATGCCCATGCGCCATCCTCAAGGTCGTAGTAGAGAACGTTGGACTGTGGAAGTCCTGACTCTGTGACCTCTCCGGTGGCAAGATCTGTGATCGTGTTCTTCTCGTAATCACGAACCTTGAGAACCTTGAGTGTATCGATCTGAGTAAGTGACTCAGCTCTGAGTGAGGACATGATCTTGCGGATCTTCTCTGCTCCTGTAACACCCTTGAGCGTTATTGTGTAGAGGCCTTCCTTGTAATATCCGTACTTCTCATAGAGATCAAGCATGTGATCCCACAGAGTGATTCCCTGGCTCTTGCAGTATGCTGCAGCCTCGCAGAGACACATAACTGCAACCGGAGCATCCTTGTCTCTTGCGTATGTTCCAACGAGACATCCGTAGCTCTCCTCCATACCCATTACGAAATTGTATGAATTATTCTGCTCGAAGAACTTGATCTGCTCACCGATGAACTTGAAGCCTGTTAGAACCTCGATGAGGTTGACATTGTAATCTGCAGCCAGTGGATCAGCCATATTTGTGGTTACAATAGTCTTGACCATGGCCGGATCCTTTGGCATGAGACCGCATTTTGTTCTCTCTCTGAACTGGTATTCAGCGATTATAAGTCCTGACATATTTCCTGTAAATGGCATATACTTGCCTGTCTTTGTATCGAGTGCGTATATTCCAAGACGGTCTGCATCAGGATCTGTAGCGAGAACTATGTCCGCATTCTTCTCCTTTGCCAGCTTGAGAGCAAGCTCAAATGCCTTTGGATCCTCTGGGTTTGGATACTCAAGCGTTGTGAACTCAGGGTCTGGAAGCTCCTGCTCAGGAACAATGTATACGTTTTTGAAACCAAGCTCGGACAGGACTCTCTTTACAGGTACAAGACCGGTTCCGTGGAACGGTGTGTATACGATCTTGATGTTCTCTGACTGCTCCTTGATGATCTCAGGATGAATGATCTGCTTCTTGAGTTCCTCCATATACGCGTCATCTATCTCGGCACCTATGATAGTGAGAAGGCCCTTGTCAAGTGCCTCCTGCTTATCCATGGTCTTTACTGTATGGAAATCTGTTACAGCCTTAACCTCTGCGATGATCTCTCTGTCCTTTGGAGCTGTGATCTGCGCGCCATCCTCCCAGTATACCTTGTAACCGTTGTACTCTGGTGGATTGTGGCTGGCTGTTATAACTATACCTGCTGTACATCCAAGCTTTCTGACTGCATATGAAAGCTCAGGTGTAGGTCTGAGTGACTCAAAGAGATATGACTTGATTCCATTTGCACACAGGCAGAGAGCTGCTTCTGCTGCAAACTCTGGAGAATACTTTCTTGAATCGTATGCTATTGCCACGCCCTTGTCCTGCGCATTCTGCTTCACAATGAAGTTTGCAAGACCCTGTGTAGCCTTGCGGACGGTGTAGAAGTTCATTCTGTTGGTTCCCGCGCCTATCACACCTCTGAGTCCACCAGTTCCAAATACAAGATCACGATAGAATCTGTCCTCGATCTCAGCCTCATCATCAGCTATGGCTGCAAGCTCCTTCTTGGTGTCCTCATCGAAATAATCATCTGTCATCCAAAAATCATATGTGTCTCTGTAACTCATCTTTCTACTTCTCCTTCTTTTTTCTCATTTAGTATGCCCTTTTATGAACGTTCTGCTGTTTGAGCAATCACTGCTCAGCGCTTCCTATTTTCTCAGGAATTCTAGTGGATCTCCCTCAGCCAGAAAATGTGTCATGAGGTATGCTCCTCTGAGCGACACCTGTTCCTCTGACAGGATTCTTCTGACCTCACCTCGGTCTGCGAGTATGACCTGTATATCCTCTGTGCTCTCCTTGCTGTCGAGATTTGGTGTTCCTGTAACTGTTCCAAATACAGCACTGCTCATCTCATCCGTAAATCCCGGGCCCATATAGAATGGCCTTCTGTAGAGTTTTTCTCCGCCCTCATATACATCAAGGGTAAGCCCTGTCTCTTCCTTCATCTCCCTGACTGCTGCCTGCGCCGGAGTCTCATCTCCGTCCACCAGTCCTGCAGGAAGTTCATATATATACGCATCGAGTGGGTATCTGTACTGCCTTATGAGCACCAGCTTCGGCTCATCTTCCAGCTTAACTCCATATATAACTATTCCTTCCGGTTTTATATCGTGGGTCTTTATCTTGATGTCGTTCTCTTTATTCCTTGAAGCAAAGTAATAATTGAAGTCTTTTCCAGCCGTGTCAACCGCATCTATATGATAGAGATTGAGGAACGGATTATCTGTGAGTTTTTGTACACCTTTGTATTTCTCTTTCACTTCATCACATCCCTTCTGTGTATTTTAATGTATTCAGCCGACCATACATTCGCAAAACCGCACGGTTCCCGTGTTCTTTCGCTGCTGCGCAGCTATTTTGCTCATTGTATGGGGCGGTGACTCTATTCGAGTCACCACAGGATAAGAACACCTGATTCTTACATGCAAGCATGTCGAATCCGCTGTTCTTATCCTGCACGGCTGAATATTTACCTTTATTCAAAATTAGCATAGTTTTTACAATATATCAAATTCTTTTTTAAGTAATTTTATCATTTTTTAGCTATTTTTAATGCTTTTTAGTATATTTGCGTCATTTTGCCATATTTTTCTATGTGATTCCTGGTTTTGATGCAACTATGTTCCTCCTGATTCTGAATATTTTTTACTCAAAAAATCCGGGCACTTTGATCTGCCCGGATTCCAAAAATGTTATGCAATTTATACTCTACTGATTCTCTGTCGATACCAGTTGATATTCTGCATCTCTCAACCTGCAGTAATAAAATGTCTGTCCAGCCTCCTCTGTGTAGGTTTCAAATACTCCCGTAACGATCACCTCACTCTGGTCCGCCGGGTAATCGCCTGGATATACTGCCCCTCCACCAAGTTCAAATTCAAGCCCCTGACTGCAGCATGCCAGAGCGTCAGCTATGAGACAATAATTATAATATTTGTCGGTTATTGGATAATAGGATGCATAATACTTTCCTTCTATCCTTATCGTCTTGCCCTCATATTCCTCAGGTTTTGACATCATCTGATATACCGTCGCATATACAAGATCGCTTCCCATAAGTGTGAGATCCACATCCACACCCTCAGACTTGTATTGCGCTATAACTGAGCTGTCTCCATTCACAACCTGCCCATATGTTGGTTCTGATGTCGCCTCAGTTACAGATGCGGATTCTGTCTCTGTCGTGGTTTGCATCTCTGTTGTGATCATCGTCTCTGTTGTGGCTCCCACTGACGACTTACTTTCCACATCACCATCGCCTGTTTTCTGATTAAGCACCTTATCCACTGCATTCTGTGTGTTCAAACGACTGCCCGCAGTCTGAGATGCTCCACCACAGCCTGTGACAGTCAGCAGCATACTAAGCACCAATATTGACATAATCAATCGCTTAAATCTGTGTCTGCATCCATGCATTCTTCTATTTCTATTCATATACATATTCTTATCTCCTCATCACTTTCCCTGCTATACTGTTAAAAGCAAATATAACCATATCGCATGCAACGATCGTAGATCCTACCGGTGTTGAAAATAATATAGATACCAGCATGCCGGTCAAAGTTCCCACAACTGACAATACAGCCGAATATAATACCACTGACCTGAAACTATACATAACTCTCATTGCCGAAAGTGCAGGGAATACCAGAAGCGCCGTGATGAGCAGGGAGCCCACCAGATTCATTGCAAGCACTATTATCACAGCGATTATCACCGCCAGCGCCAGATTATATGCCCCTGCATTTTTCCCGATTGCCCTGGTAAAACTCTCGTCAAATGTGACTGCAAATATCCTGTTGTAGAACAAACAGAAAAACGCTATTACACATATTGACATAACTATACACAGCCACACTTCTCCCATTGTCAATGTAAGTATTGAGGTTGAACCAAACAACGTAGAGCACACATCCCCCGATACATTTGCTGACGTGGAAAATACATTCATTATCAGATAACCTACGGCTAAAGCACCGACAGACATCATGGCTATCGCGGCATCTCCCTTAAGCTTCGCATTTTGTCCCGACATAAGTATGAGAATTGCAGCAGCCACAGTCACCGGCATCACTATTATCGTGTTGTTTGTCAGTTTCAGGACAGATCCTACCGCCATTGCTCCAAATGCAACATGCGAAAGTCCATCGCCGATAAATGAAAATCTTTTCAAAACCAATGTTGCACCGAAAAGTGACGAACACAATGCTATAAGAATACCAACCACAAGAGCATACTTAACAAATGGATACTGCATATAGTAAATTAACTTATCAACAAGCTGCACTCTGTCCACCACCTTTCTCATATTCTACCGAAATGATGTTCCAATATCTGCTGTTCTTATATTCCTCTCTGCTGCCCCAGAACGAGCCCTCATGATTCATATGAAGCACATGTCTGGCGCAATCTATTGCCCTCAGATCATGTGATATCATGATCACTGCCACACCATTTTCATTTAACTGCTGTATCATCTGATAGAACTGTGCCGTTGCGACAGGATCAAGGCCAGTTACCGGTTCATCAAGCAGAAGAAGATTCTCAGTTGCACACAGGGCTCTCGCCAGAAGGACGCGCTGCTGCTGTCCTCCCGACAAATGCCTGTAACATTTCCTGCGTATATCCCATATTCCAAGTCGTTCAAGTTGAGATTGTGCAAGCTGCTTTTCCTTTCTGCCATAAAAAGGACGTGCTCCGCACTTAGGCAGCGTTCCCGACAAAGCCACCTCCCATACAGTCGCAGGGAAATCCTTCTGCACAGGTGTCTGCTGCGGCAGATAGCCTATATCACGCGATGTCAAACCATCGCCAAACTTTATCTCTCCTGAAACCGGTTTCAACAGGCCAAGCAGAGTTTTTACCAAGGTACTCTTTCCCGCTCCGTTCTCTCCAACTATACAGAGATAGTCTCCCTTGTCTATACTGAAATTAAGGCCTGACGCAACTGCACGTCCATCATATCCCACTGCCAGGTCTTTGCACGTTATATATGACATTTGTTTTCTCCTATAAATCTAAATTTGTTTTATTGTTCAGCAATTAATTCAATGCCTGAGAAAGTACGTTCAAGTTATCTTCCATCACGTTCAGATACGTCTCACCATCAGCTACAGTCTTTGCAGTCACAGACTGCATCGAATTCATCGTCAGGATCTCCTGATTTTTCGAATCTGTTGTCTTCTTTATCGACTCTGCTATACTGTGATCCGCACCCTCTATCGTCAGAATAACCGGAAGCTTTAACTCATCCACCTTCTGCGCAAGGAATGTTATCGTCTCAAAACTTGCCTCCGACTCAGCACTGCATCCCACAAATGCAGCATAGTAGGTAAGCCCATAATCATCCGCCATATATCGGAAAGGGAATCTGTCGCCAAACAGAATTGCCTGACGTTTTCCCTTAGAAACTGTTAGTTCGTACCTTCCATCAAGATCATTGAGTTCATCAACGTACTTGCCTGCATTCTCCATGTAATCAGATTTATTATCTGGATCAAGTGCCTGGATATTATCCGCCAACACATTCGTCAACGCCACTGCGTTCTTGAGTGAAAGCCATACATGTTCATCATACTCCGGGCCTTCCTCTCCTCCCTCTTCTTCCTCTGCCTGCATGCCTGGAACTACCTCTTCCTCTTTGACTGCAGTTCCCAAAGCGTCAAGCATATTTACAACCTTCATATCCTTATTAGTCGCTTCTTTCAGGGCACTATCCCCCCAGCCATCAGACTCACCGCCAACATACACAAACATATCTGCGTCAGCTATCTTTGCTATATCCTCTGCAGTTGGCTGATAACTGTGAAGATCCATCCCCTGATCGAGCAGCATAGTAAGCTGAAACTTGTCGGAATCACCGCCTATAATATTGCGGATCCAGTCATACTGAGGAAAAGTCGTACATACAATGCTGTACGCCGCAGCATTTGCCGCATTTTCAGGCACACTGCCCCCTTTCTGATCAGAATCTGCTGCCGTCATTGATGCTCCGCAGCCACAAAATGCTGACACAGTAAGTACCGATGCCATAACAAGGCCAACTATTCTATTTTTCATAATGATCAATAAACCTCCGAATTGATTGATAAAATTGACAGGCATATTTTGATGCCTATAATTGGGTAAATTTAATAAACTGCCTCTAGATCAAAAAACACCAATAATAAGTATTCGCCCTTATCTTTAGATGTATTTCCAGACGCAATTCTCAGTCAATATCCGTACTTTAAATCAATTCAGCAATTCCACCTTCAGGGAAACGAGCGTATCGGTAAAATACTCGTGGGTATACACCAATACAACTCCAAGTGTGAACACACTTAAGAACGCCAGGAACACTGGCGTAGTTGACATTGTCTTTATATTTGAAAGGAACTGTGCAGCCTGCTGCAAATGCATACATATAGGACATTCCCGCCCCGTACAGTCATGCTCCACATTGCGCGCAATATAGCCGTAAGAGAAAAGTACTCCCGATACAAAGAACACTATAAGAATCCATGACATTATTCTCTTTTTACTCATTCTGCACACCTCCTTTTCATTGTAGGAATTTGGGGATATATAGTTTTCGTTGTGACCGTAACGATGCAATCCCATCTGTAACAATCACGTTTAGTTTAGACTACAGCGACTCCACAACGCCTCTGACAATCTTTGCAAATACCACATATCGACGATCTGTCACAGTCGATCATAAATCCATACCTCTCATGAACTCCTTTAGCTATGTGATTCATGGTATCGCGGTCAATATGTATGACTCTTCCGCACTTAACACACTGCATATGAAGGTGTTCATGACAACTATGATCAGCCTTTTCCATTCTATACATACTTGAACCACCATCAGCACTCTGATACTTTATCAATTTGTCCTGGGTAACCATGCGGTCAAGATTGCGATATACGGTCGTTGTATTCGCATCTATGCCATTCTCATCCAAATACACACTTACATCAGCCGCGCAAAAACCTCTGTCTTGCCTCTCTGCAGCAAATACCTCTATAGCCTGACTTATTCTCGTTTTATACTCCCTCGCCATACTATCCCTCTTTTTGAATTTGCAAATCATTTGCATTTTATTGCATAATAAATGTCATTTGAAAATATGTCAATAGCCTTTTATAAAATCATACTAGACCTATATATCCACCAATACAAAACCTAATGGTCTGCGCCGTCCGGTTATATTATCTATTTCACATATATCTCACTTTTCCATCACAACTATTTTGTTTGATATATTGCTGACAAATGGTATTTTGCCGATAACCTTATACACTGGTATGAACTCCGCCATTCCTTCTACAAGACTGTGCTGTTCTATGTATCTGTATTTCGGAATTATCTCTGCCAGTTTCTTTCCGTTTGACACGCCCCAGGAAAACTTGGCATGGCTTCCATGTATGGATTTCTCTTTGATATGCTTCGCCATGAACGGTGCCATAGTCTCAACAAATACTGTGGCGTGCTCGAATTTTCTGTATATTATATCAAACATCTTCTTAACATCAGCCTCCGTCAGATACATTGTAAGCCCCTCTATGATGACCAGTACAGGTTCGCCGGCATACTCAACCATGTCAGCCCATTTATCGTCCATGGCGGATTCCGCTATCTGATACACAGGTCCGTCCTCCCGCAGGAACTTTGCCCTGACAGTCATGGTCTCCGGGAGGTCAATGTTGTACCAGCCTTTATATCTGCCCTCATTTCTGTAACAGCGGGTATCAAGACCACAGGCGATATTCACAACCACAGCGCCCTTATGCTTTTTCAGGTATTCTGACACCAACTTATCCAACACTATAGTTCTGGCTATGACTCCGCTTCCCATTGCCATATCTTTATCTGCAAGGGAAAAGTCATAATCAAGACTGTCAACTATCTCTATTGCCTTGCCATCGTATATGGCATGATCTGTTTTTCTTGATTCCTTCGCCCTGGCATAGAGTGTTTGGAGCATCGTCTCCGGGACTCCGGTTATATCCACCTTTGATCTGTCTGCTGTGTTGTTCTGTGTGCTACCCATTTCTCATTTCCTCCTACTTGTTAGTTAAATTGTGCAAACATGGAGCAAACGCATGAAAGGCGCTTGCGTGCGGCGTTTGCGTAAAATATAACATTTGTCATGTTTTGTTATGTTTATAAAAATAAGAGGTTCATCATCGATGAACCTCTTTCTTTAAGCTCTCTATCAACTTTTCTGTACCGCCTGTGGCATGAATGCCAATCTTTTCTGTCAGATACATTTTCTTCTCCACATCTACATCCTCGTTCAGTATCGCCATGGCTCCTTCAAGCCGCATCTTCGCCAGCACGCGAACCAAAGTCTCATCCGGCTCGTATCCGAGCTGTGACCGGTAATATGCCGCAAATGAATGTCTCATGAACTCCTCAACCCTCTGGTGATAATTCTCATAGCAGCTGCCGTCAGCGCCATGCATGATGATCATTGCCTCTTCCCTGTGTGACAAAAGGAATTGCATCATGATCTTATCTGCATCTACGCCCGTGGCGGGGTTCTCAATCTCCCCCTTCATAAGTTCTCCAAGCATGGCTTCATATTGGTTCACAAGCGGTTCAAGTATCGCCTTGAACAATGCCTCCTTACTCTCAAATGAAAAGTAGAAGGCTCCGGTGGTAACTCCCGCACTCTTGCATATCTTTCTGAGGCTTGCCCTCTGGTAACCATTTTCAAGGAATTCCTCTTTACCTGCTTTTTTCAGTTTTTCTATCGTTTCACTGCGCTTGTCGTTTTCCATAACATATGTTATGTTAGCACAAACTAACTAGTCTGGCAACATATTTTTGAAAGTTATCTCTATTTGCCATCCAGGTATCTTCGCACCGTCTCAAGGCCGCCGAGTGGCACGCAGAACTTCTGGTCATGGTTCTTACATGCCTCATAGGTTTCATCCAGATCAAACCAGCTCACGCCGTCCAGCTCTTCCTTCTGGATCGTCAGGTCTGCTATGTCCACCGTTTTCTGATACACGAACACAAATGCCACCTCATTGTCCCTGAACATTTTGCCGTGAAATTCCTTCTCATACCGGATCCTGAATGTTCCCGCGAAATCAAGATCTGCGGCCTCAGCTTTGATGCCAAGCTCCTCTCCGAGTTCCCTGAGTGCCGACTCCATCGGTTCATCGCCTGCCTGTATATGTCCGGCAGAGGAAGTGTCATACCTTCCAGGAAAAGAATCCTTATCCATCGACCTCTTCTGCAGAAGAACCTTATACCTTCCATTCTCTTGCTTCGCTATCCAGATATGGGCAGTCCTGTGACATATGCCTTTTGCATGTGCCTCGCTCCTCTCCACTTTGTCTCCGGTAGGGTTGCCCTGTTCGTCGCATATATCAAAAAGTTCCATTATTTTGTACCGTCCTTATTCATTCATACATGAACCATTATTGTTTATCAACTCCGATTTGTAAAGCAAACAGCTAACATTTTTCTACTATTCTACACTTTGTATACTTTTATAAACGTTTTATAAAATATCAGTAATTACACTTGATATTGATCACTTTTTAGGATATTCTCAGATCACTATAAGTTACTAAATAAGTCAGCTCTAATTGACACTAACATTATTGAATGTTAGAATTCTTGTATGATATGATTATGGTAACCTTACCATGCGAAATGGGAACTTTAAGAGATGGGTGTTCTACCATATAAAACAAATGAACAATTTTAATATGGATGTTCTACCATACAAAATGGAACAATTTTATGGGAGCCCTACCATGCAAAAAGGTTTTTAAGAGCTGTGCATTTTAGCACAGCTCTTTTATATTCTCAGAAAGGCGATAATGGATATCCTAAATTTTTACTATATTGATTTAAAATACATAAGAAATCTGTCTCGTGCAGATGACAACGTAATGTCAGTCTCCCCTCAGGTAGGTAAGGAGAATCGACCATTTCTTGGAATAATCATTCTTATAGGTGGTCAGAAATATTGCATCCCCCTTACCTCACCAAAAAAGAAATTTGAAAATATGAAAAGCCAGATTGATTTCATCAAAATATTTGACCACAACAGCAGGCATCCTGAGTATTCTTCTAAAATCATAGGAATTCTCAATCTAAACAATATGATTCCAGTTAACAACTCAGTTATATCTAAGGTCAATCTGAAATTAAACCCTCACGATACCCCAGATAAAACAAAACGAAAGATTCTTATGCAGAAACAATTATCCTGGTGTCGGGATCATTCCGATACTATAATCAATAGAGCCAATAAAGTCTACTCTCTCATAACTGATTTTCCCGACAAAAATCGCAACCTTACAAAAAGATGTGTAGACTTTAATAAACTTGAGCAAATTTTATCTAAATACTCAGATGACTAAAATCCCTACACCACCAGCCTCGCCTTCGCCCTGCCGGTTCTGTCCTTTTCCACCACGATCTGCTTGTCAATCTTCTCCTTGAGTTCAGTCACGTGCGATATTATTCCCACCAGCTTGCGTCCCTCGGTCACGCTGACCAGCGCTTTGTATGCCTGTGGCAGAGTCTTTTCTGTATCAAGAGATCCAAAGCCCTCATCCACAAACATTGTATCTATCTGTATCCCGCCAGCCGAAGCCTGCAC
>ENA-ORND01001190-ORND01001190.1-human-gut-metagenome-genome-assembly--contig:-NODE-1190-length-18603-cov-2.940802_pt1 | contig 18603 bp, 20 predicted proteins | sample MGYA00242111_ERZ509014 | MGnify/ENA primary metagenome ERZ509014 (study PRJEB26280, sample SAMEA2338694) | human gut metagenome | biome: human gut; feature: human-associated habitat; material: faeces... | reverse complement strand
ACATATTTTCATAATAAGAAAGTGGTCTATCAATAAAGTCTCTTCTTTCACCAGTATGTTGCATAATATCTTTAAATATTTTAATCTCATCTCTAGTTATTTCTCTTGACTTAACACCAAGTCTTTCATTTTTTCTTAAAATCTGTCTAGTCTTAGATTCCATATCTTTCATAACATCATCTAAAGAACGATTCTTAACAGTTATAGTATGCATCCATCTAGGTTGTAGGGTATCTTGCATTAGATTAAAACCAAAATGATGATAGCCAAGAGACTTTAAATTATCAACCGTATCACTATTATCAATACCATCTTTAACTAAGTCCCCATTTAAATCATGTTCTTTATACATAACGTAAGGATCTATTTTAATGAATATTCCTTTTTTCTCTTTAGCCCATTTCTTTATTTCCATAGTAAAGGTAGTAAGTAGTTCTAAATCATGATAATCAATTAAAAAACCTCGAGGAGCATAGAACATTTTCTTTTTAATGACCGGTATTTCTTTAGCTAAAATTAAACTAGCTGCTTTAATCTCTTTTTTATCTTTTAATCCTACATAATAAGCCTTCCAACCATTTCTTTTCTTTAAGTCAGCCCATTCTTTAGTTTGATGAAAGGTTATCTCATCATTTTTTATAGCCCAATTAGTAAATTCTTTAATTGTTAATGTTTCTAACTTCATCTTTTAACTCCTTCTTCTTTCTTTTCTTAATATAATTTCGATAGATTGGTACAAGTTTAGTAAAAGCAAAGTAGTAAAGAGGCTTTAAGACATAATCAAACTCTCCCATAAATTCAACATAGTCTCCACCAAACTTTTTCTTAAATTCATGTAGACCAAGTCTTGGATTATCTTTAGATAAATCACCTATCGTTCCAAATTGATCATATATTTCAATTCCTCTTTCTTTACAGAACTTTAAGTGTTCATAATAAGTATGGTAATTAGTATAAGTCTCTGTTAATAAATTATGGTTACCAGCATATAATACCCATGCTTTATTACCATAAGTTACAATCATGTGAGCAGATAAAGTTATTACTTTACCATACTCTTTTTCTATCTTTTTATACTTTGCTAAATCTTCCGTTAATTTATCTTTTCTTCTTAATAATTCTTTCTGCTTATTCTTAGCACTCTTAGATGTTTTTTCCTTCTCTTTATCATATTCTTTTTCAACATCAGCTAAGTCATTCTCTAAAATACTTATAATCTTTTCAAGATTAACTTTACCTAAGAATAAAAATACATCATCAGTTTTCTTAAATAAACGATAAAGAGTTTCATAATATTCAAAAGGGTATGAGACAAAGTCTTTTCTATCTTCTGTTAACATCATTAATTGATAAAATTCACCTAAATCTTTTTCACTACCAATTTCTACTTCTGTAGCTAATTTTAAAGATTTATTAATTCTTTGCATCGTAGTCTTAGAAAAGTGCTTTTCAATTTCTTCTAAATCCTGCTTTAAATCTATTCTAAAAGTATAACGAGGTTGTCTAGTTTCAAAATTTTTAGTGAATCCTAAATGATGATATCCTAGTTTTAGTAAACTATTCATTATCTTTTTCTCTTTCGCTTCTTCTAAAATAACTTCACCATCATATTTAGTTCTTTGCCATACTATATCAGGATCTAATTTAATATAAATAGCCTTTCTCTTTTTAGCAAATGAAACTAATTCTTTAGTAAAACTTTTAAGTAATTCAAAGTCATTAAAATCAATAACATAACCACGAGGGGCATAAAAATAACATAAATTAAGAGGAAGATGTTTCTGTAAAAGTAGGGTAGCGGCCAAAATATTACCTTTTTCATCAACTAATCCTAAATAATATGGTGTAAGGTTTCTTTTTTCTTTTGATAACTCTCCCCAAGCGGCTGATTGTAAAAAATGACTCTTATATTTATTATTTCTCACAAACTCATCAAATTTATCTATATTTAATTCTTTTAACTTCATAATTATTTCCTCATTTCTACTTAAAAGTATAGTATTTTCCTTGCTAAAAGTCAATTTTAGTATATCCAGATATAGTTATTTTACTCTATTTAAAAAGACAATAATTGGATAGTGGTCACTAAAGTCTTTATACTTATCATCCTTTATAACTTTATACTTTAAAATATTCATTTTCTTACTTACAAAAATATGGTCTATGGCATTATTTTTATTATGTGTTTTATAAGTCTTTTCTAAGACATTTACTCTTTTAATGCCTATTTTCTCCAACTCATTAATAAATTCCTTAAAAAGTGGATTATTAATTGTCATATTAAAGTCACCAGTTAAAATTACGGGATTAGTTTCTTTCTTTATATTATCTAGAATAGAATCTAATTGTTTTTTCTTAACCTTATCATTTTTAACTGATAAATGAGTGTTATAAAAAGTAATTAATCCAAACTCTTTAGTATCAATATAGGCTTTAGTTAGAATTCTTGGTATAACATTAGGCAAGAAAGGTAAATGACAAGTTTTACATTCTGTTACAGTCTCTTTACAGATTATACTGTTAGCTTCATCATACTTTTTTAAAACTAATAATGGATATCTATACTTACCATTTATAGAATATTTATCATTAATTACTTTTCTAGCTCGTTCTAAATACCAATAGACAAACTCTTGTGTTCCTAATATATCAATATTATAATCATCTAGAAACTGCTTTAATAAAAGAACATTATCTTGGTTATTGAATCTACCATTATACTTATTTAATTTAAATTTATTTTGAAGATTATAACTTCCTACTATAAGCATCTAATCACTTCTTTCTTAACAAAAAGGTAGACAACACTGTCTACACTATTTTACATCATATATTTATTATTTGCACTACCATATCCGGTGTTTTGACTAGAATATGGAGTTATTAAACTATTCTCTATATTATTAACTCTATTATCTAGTCTTCTAAGTTGTCTTTCCATTCTATTTATTTGACTTTCTAACATTTGTATTTTTTCCTGACAATTACTTCCCATCCCTTGACCTTGATTAGGATCAAAAGCAGGTGGGAACATATTATAAGGTGGCATTTGATTCATCATATTTATCCATTCCTTTCGCTTTATTATATGCAAACTTATTATACATGTGTTAAACTATTAACTGGGAAGTGATAACATGCGTATAAGAAATGTAAAAAATAAAGAAGAAATACTTGATAATTGTTCCTTTCTTTTGAATAATCCTAAAGAATATAAAGGTAAATTTAAAGAATTATTTAATAATGATAATCCTATCTATTTAGAAATAGGTATGGGTAAAGGACAATTTATTTATCAAAATGCTAAAAAGTATAAAGATATAAACTTTATTGGAATAGAAAGATTTGATAGTATTATGGCTAAAGCTATCTTAAAGATGGAAAAGTTAGATAATCTAATCTTAATTAAATATGATGCTAACTTAATTGATGATTTATTTGATCATGAAATAGATAAAATATATTTAAACTTTTCTGATCCTTGGCCTAAAAATCGACATGAAAATAGGAGATTAACTAGTAAGCTATTCCTAGAGAAATATAAAAATATTTTTAAAGATAAAGAAAGAATAGAAGTAAGAACTGATAATAGAGATTTCTTCTTATATTCAGTAGAATCACTTGGTGATATGGGTTACTTATTAAACGATGTATCATTTAATTATCAGTCACCTGATTTAATAATGACCGAATATGAGAGTAAATTTAGGGGAAAAGGTGCAAATATTTATCATTTTTTTGCAGAAAAGTGATTTAAAAAGTCAATATTATTTGTTATAATAGGATAAGAGTAGGTGAAATATGAAAAAGAAAATACTATTTCTTTCACTTCTTTGTTTTGTAGTAACTGGTTGTAGTAATCTCTCTAATAAAAGTATAGATTCTTTATTACCAATATTACTTAAGGAAAATAATAAACATTATAATGTTGTTTATGATGGGTATAAATACTATATTCCAAAAGGGATAAGGTTTACCTCTAAGAAAGATTATAATGCTGTTTTACTTGATGAGAAAAATAGAAGTTATTATTTCTATAGTGATGTAATTCGTTATTATAATAAAGAGAAGTTGGATTATAAAGTTAATAAGGAGGCATACTATTCTAAAAAATTAAATTATAATGGTAAGAGTGGTTACTTGGAGATAACTAAGCTTGATAAAGATGATTCATATTTTATTGAATTTATGTATAATTATGGAAAAATAGAAGCGATAGTTAAAGAAAAAGAGATAAGAGAAGTATTACCATATATGAGTTCTATTTTAAATTCTATAACGTATAACAGAGTAGTTTTAGATACTTTAATTGGTACTAAAGTTCTTAACTATAAAGAAGAGACTTACAATGTAATGAAACCTAAAGGTAATGAGAAGACTAAAGAAAGTTATCTTGACTATGAAGAAAAGTATGGTACTTATGAAGGATATACAGAGAAGAATACCGATGAAGATAAAATAGATATTGAAGAGTCAGAATAATGAGGTGAATAAAGTGAAAATACTAGATAAGTTAAAGAATGCTCTTTTTGAAGAAGAGTATGTAGAAGTAGAAGAAAAAAAGGATAAAAAGGAAAAGCCTATTGCTAAGAAGATAGTTTTACCAGAGACAAGAAGAGAAAGAAGGGAAGAAGCTGTCTTTGAAGAAGATGAAGTAAAAGAAGAATTACCAAAAGAAGAAAAGAAAACTTTTAAATTTCCAGCTATTAGTGAAGATGATTTTGCTGATATTAGAGAAAAAACGCCTACAAGAGTTGAGGAGAAACCAAAACCTGTGGAAAGAAGAGAAGTACCACAAGACTTTCATCCAGCTTATCCACCAAGACCTGTGGAAAAAAAGCCTGAGAAGCTTCCTTATGGAAATAAAAAAGAAGAGATTAAGATTGAAAGTTATGGTACTTATGAGAAGAAAGAAACAAAGAAAACTTTCCATCCATCACCTGTTATTTCACCAATTTATGGTTTAATTGATTCTGGTGAAGCAAAAGAAGAAGTTACAACTAAGAAAGAAGTTAGAATAACAAGTAGTTATTCTTCTCGTAAACTAGATGTAGATAGTGTTAGAGCTAAAGCTTATGGTGGTAATGATGATATTTTTGATGAAGAGTTAACATCTAGTGCTAAAGAAAAAAAAGATGATGACTATTTAGATGATAGAAAAAAATATAAGGAAATTAGTGAGGAAGAAGCAGATACTAATTCTATGTTAGAAGATATTACTGATAATACTCCTGCTGTTCCAAAGGTAACTGTAGGGGATGCTGAGGAATATTTTGAAGATTTAGGATTAGAATATAATGTTGACTATAAAGATATTTCTCATGAGAGAAAAACTGGTAGAAGAAGTGATTTAAGACATAAAGAAGATACTGAACCAGAACTTGAAGATAATTTATTTGATTTATTTGACTCAATGTATGATGATACTAAAGAAAATTAGTTATAATAGAGAAAGGAAGATTAGTTATGGAATTTGTCAATGTGTTTTTACCAGCAGTAATGTATTGTCTTCTAATTGTTCTTATTATTGTATTAATTATACTAGGTATTAGATCATTAGAAACAGTTACTAGAATTAATACACTATTAGATGATTTAGAAAAGAAAATGGATTCTATGAGTGGATTGTTTAATGTAATGGATTTTATTACTACTAAAGCAACTGTTGTTACTGATACTATCGCATCAACAATAATGGGGACAATTAAAAGTTTGGTAAAAAAAAGAAAACAGAAAAAGGAGGATGTTGAAGATGAGTTGTGAAAAAAAGAAAAGTGGACTAGGTAAGTTCATTGCAGGAGCTGCTATTGGAGCAGGACTAGGTATTTTATTCGCTCCTAAAAAAGGCAGTGAAACTAGAAGAGAATTAAAAGAAAAGATGGATGAATTAGTTAATAAAGCTAAGGATATCGATATGGAAGAAGTTAAAGAAACTTTTGAAAGAAAAGTTGATGAAATCAAGGAAGAATTAGAAGACCTTGATAAAGAAAAGGCTTTAAAGATAGCTAAGAAGAAAGCAGCAGAAATTAAGAAAAAATGTCAAGAACTAGTTAATCTTGCTGTAGAAAAAGGAACTCCTGTTTTAGAAAAAGCAGCAGAAGATATGCGTCTTAAAGCTATTGATGTTACTAATGAAGTGTTAGAAAAATTAGAAAAAGCAGGAAAATAAAAATATTTAAGAAAGTAGAGGTGCCGTCCATGAATATATTAAGTTTACAACTAGTTAACATGGGGGGGGGCATTAAGTAGACAAACTACTTTCTTTTATTGTGTAGTAGAAAAGATTGAACTATAAGATTAGTCCTATCTTTTTTGTGATTATTAAATAGAAAGGTAGTGGACAGAATGAGAGCAGTAATATCAAACTGTCAAAGGTATAAGTGTGTAATTTTTAGAAATGCTAAGAATGAAAGGATGATTAGCATATGAAAGATAAGAAAATAATAGTCTTAATAGTTTTAATACTAATAAGCATAATTGCACTTATAGGTAGTAGTTATGCTTTACTTACCAAATCATTTAAAAGTGAAAAACTAAGTATGCAAGTAGGTACTTTAAAAGTAGACTTTACTGAAGGCAATGCAATTACTATGAATAATGCCATTCCAATGACTGATGAAAATGGCATGAATACAACACCTTATACTTTTACTATTACTAATAGTGGTGATGTTGATGCATACTATACGGTATCTAATGAAGAAGAATTAGCTAATACATTAGATACAAATTATTTAAAGATGAGATTAACTGGTTCTGATGGTTATGATTCAGGTATAAAGAGGTTAAAAGACTTAGGTACATCAACTTATAGAATAGTAGATGAAAGAGATTTACTTAAAAGTAAAAGTGTAACCTATAAACTATACTTATGGATATCATCAGATGCTGATAATAGTGTACAAGATAAAGTTTATAAAAGTAAAATAGTAGTCAGTAGTACAAGTAATAGAGTAGGAGATACGTATTGTTTAGATAATGGATTTACTAAGTTATCAGATTGTATGTTAGTAATAAATAATCATGAAAAAACAACTGATATAGCAAAAACTAATATCAAAGCCAAAGGAACACCAGACTTTAGTAAAACAGCAACAACGGATGAAGGCCTTTTCATGGCAGAAGATGATGAAGGGGAAAGTTATTATTATCGAGGAGCAGTAAAAAATAACTATGTATCATTTGCAGGATTCATCTGGCGAATAATAAGGCGTAATGGAGATGGTTCTATTAGAATGATTTATTCAGGTAAATCAACAACAGATACAGGTGATGATACAATGATAGGACACACATATTTTAATGAAAATGATTTTGATTCATCCTCTGTAGGATATAAATATAATGAAGACTTTGAATTACATGAAAATAATGATACTACAGGATATCGAGGGTTTACTAATACACAAAAGTATAATTATGGAACAGGTTATACATTTGATGCCTCTACTAAGAAATTCACCTTAACAGGAACAATAAAACAACTAACATGGAAAGATAATCATGATGAGATAGTAAAAAATCAGTTATATAGTTGTTTGGAAACATCTTGCAATGTTGTATATAAACTAACAGGATATCAAAATGATACAACAATGACGGTAAAACCAATAAGTTATAGTTCAAAGAGTCTGAAAACAGCACAAACAAATAATACAAATTCAACTATTAAAACAATAATAGATACCTGGTATAAAAATAATCTAACTGCTTACACATCAAAATTAGCTGATGAAACATTTTGTAATGATAGAAGTATAATTTCCGGTTCTGGATATTTGCTAACTTCAACAACAGTTTATGCAGCATATAATAGAATTACTTTGGATAAAAATTTAAATTTAAAATGTATACAAGATAATGATAAATTTAGTGTATCAAATGAAAGTGCTAAACTAGAATATTCAATATCACTTATTACAGTAGATGAGTTAGCAATGGCAGGAGGCGTATTAAGTATTTCTAATAATAATTATTATTTATATAATGGAAAACAATTTTGGACAATGTCACCATCACTTTTAGACTCTAATTATACGCATGCAGTTGTCTGGAGCATTGGTGCCTCTGGAAATTTAGATTGGAATCGCGTCTCTAATTCCTTCGGTGTCCGCCCAGTTATAAATTTAAGAGCTGATACACTGATAACAAAAGGTGATGGTTCGGCACTTAGTCCATTTGTTGTAAAATAAGCTTAAAACTATTGCTATCTTCATAAGAAAATGTTATAGTAGTTCTAGATTTCTGTGAAGAATGATAGTAGTTTAGAATAATTATTTAAGAGACTTAGTGGTTGGTGGGAACTAAGATAATGTTTTAGATGAAATACACATTGGGAGAAAGAATCGTGTTAGAGCGTTAATCTATTAAGAGCATAGTTTCTATGAAATAAGGTGGTACCGCGGATGATATCCGTCCTTATATTTGTAGAAACTTTTTATATTTTAAGGAGGAATAAATATGACATTATATGAAGATTTAAAATGGAGAGGTTTAATTAAAGATGTGACATCTTTAGAGTTAGAAGAAAAATTAAATAAAGGTGGAATGACTTTCTATATAGGGGCAGATCCTACAGCTGATAGCCTTCATATTGGACAGTTTCCTACTTTCTTAGTTGCTGAAAGATTAAGAAGAGCAGGACATAAACCAATAATCTTAGTAGGAGGTGCTACAGGAAGAGTTGGAGACCCTAGAGGAACTGGAGAAAGAGAAAAAGCTGATATTAAAGTTATAGAAAGTAACTTTGTAAAGATTAAAAAACAAATGCAAAAACTATTTGGTGAAGATACATTAGTAGTTAATAACTATGATTGGTTTAAAGACTATAACTATATTGATTTCTTAAGAGATGTTGGAAAGTATGTAAATGTCTCTTATATGATTAATAAAGATTTAGTAAAAAGACAAATGGATATTGGTATTTCTTATGCTGAATTTTCTTATATGTTAATTCAAGGATATGACTTTAAATACATTCATGACCACTATGGAGCTGATTTACAGTTTGGTGGATCTGATCAATGGGGTAATTTAACTACAGGAATAGAATTAATAAGAAAATTAAATAATGAAGAAGTATATGCTTTTTCTGTACCTTTAATTGTTGATTCTACTGGTAAGAAGTTAGGTAAGAGTTATGGAAATGCTTTATGGTTAGATGAAGAAAAGACTACTAGCTATGAAATGTATCAATATATATTAAACTTTGAAGATATAATGATGGAAGAATATCTTAAGAAATATACCTTCTTAAATAAAGAAGAGATAGAATCTATTATGAAGGAACATAATGAAACACCAGAAAAACGAATTGCTCAGAAGAGATTGGCTTATGAAGTAATAACATATCTTCATGGAGAAGAAGCATATAAACAGGCAGTTAAGATAAGTGAATCATTATTTAGTGGTGATATAGCATCTTTAACTTCTAAAGAAATAGAACAAGCCTTTAAGGGAATAGAACAACAAGAAATAGATAAAGAATATCTATTAGTAGATTTATTAGTAGAAATGGGAATTTGTAAAAGTAAAAGAGAAGCTCGTGAATTTATTACTAATGGAAGTATTAGCATAAATGGTAAAAAAATAACAGATTTAGAATTTATGGTTACAAAAGAAGTTGCAATTGAAGATAAATATATTATAATTAGAAGAGGAAAGAAAAAGTACTTCATTATAGTATTTAAGTAGGTGAAAAGATGGAAAAGAATAAAAAATTATTAAGATGGTTAAAATTTTTGGTGATAGTGTGTATTGCTATTATAGTAGTAGAAGGTATTTATATAGGAGTTAAAATTTATCAAGCTAATAATAATACTGTTTATGTTGATACCTTAAGTTCAATTAAAAAACTAAAAGATGGTTACTTAGGTAGTGGTAGTAGTGACTTTAAACATAGTAAATATAATAAGTATAGTAAATACTATCAAAAAGCTAAGTTAGTTAAATATGATAAGAATGAAAAAATAGTATTTGAAAGTGCTTATACTAAAGGATATGATTCTTATTTCTATGATGCTAAACAAACTAAAGACGGTTATATTGCTGTAGGTTCTGCTGCTTATACTAAGACTCAAGTTAAGGAAAAAACTAAGGATGGGTTAATTGTTACTTATGATAAAAATGGTAAACAAATAAATTCTAAGACTTTACAAATAGCAGGTGATACTAAGTTTACTAAAGTAGTAGTAATGGATGATGGGTATTTAGTTATAGGACAAAGTATTTTAGAGAATATGACTATTGGAAATGATCCTGATGGTGGGGCTATTATGGTTAAATATGACTTTGATTTAAAAGAAAAATGGCGTACTAATTATGGTGGTAGTAAATCAGGAATATTTAATGATGTAGTAGTAGATGATGATGCAATTTATCTTGTTGGAAAAGATGCTACTAGATATGGATTTTTTGCTAAATTTAGTAAGACCGGGGAAAAAGAATTTATTAAGACTTATGAATATACCGATGTAGTTGGTTTCTCATCAATGGCTAAAATAGATGATGATTTTGTAGTAGTAGGTGGAAAAACAACTAATATAGAAGCAGATGATAAAGATAAGAAAACAGAAGCTGTCTTACTAAGATATGATAAAGATGGTAATATCAAATATGAAAAGAGATATAGAGTTAATAGTTCTGCTAGATTTAATAAAGTAGTTGTAGATGGTGATAATATAGTAGCTATTGGTCATACAGCTAAGAAGGATAAAAAAGAATCAACTGATTCTTATAATGTCTTTAGATATAGTGGTATCTTTGCTAAATATAAGAAAGATGGAGAAGAAATTACTAAAAAAACAGAGATTGGTAGTAGAGATATTTACTTTAGTGATATGTTAGTAACAAAAGATGGCTATACGATTGTTGGACAAACATCTTCTAAAGAACTAGGTGGTAATAATAAAGATTTAATCCCTTATTTCTTGAAATATAATAAGAATGGAAAGATAGTTAAATAATGAAATATTATTTACTAGAACCATTTGCTAAAGACTTATCAGTAGAAAAAAATCCTCCTTTAAGTGAGAAGGGAATAAGAATGGCTAGAGTTTTTGCTCTAACGATGAAAGGTATTTCAATTGATTATTGTTATACTGATACTTCTATTGCTTCTTTTGGAACAGCTTTATTATTAGTAGGAGATAAGGTTATAGTAAATAAAGTTGATGCTTTAGATAAAGAATTAGAAGAAAATGTTACTTCTTTTATAGAAAAAATTAATAACAAATATAAAGAAGGAAAAATTTTAATTATAGCAGAAAAAAGTGTACTATCTATTATTAATAAGTACACTGATGCTATATTTATATCATAAGAAAAAGACTTTGTTAATAAGTCTTTTTACTTGTTATAGAATTCAACGATTAATGATTCATTGATATCTGCATTTAATTCACTACGTTCAGGATATCTAACGTAAGTTCCTTCTAATTTGTTTTCATCAAAAGTAACATATTCTACACGTTTAGTAGCTTTAGAAACAGCATCAAGTGCAGCTTTATGATCTTTAGAATTTTCCTTTAAAGCAATCTTGCTTCCTGGTTTAACTCTATATGAAGGAATATCAACTTTCTTACCATCAACAGTAATATGTCCATGATTTACAAGTTGTCTAGCTCCACGACGAGTAGTAGCAAATCCCATACGATAAACTAAGTTATCAAGACGAGATTCAAGTAAGATTAAGAAATTAGTACCGTGAACTCCAGCCATTTTACTAGCTTCATCAAATGTCTTACGGAATTGTCTTTCGTTAACACCATACATGAAACGTAATTTTTGCTTTTCTTTTAATTGATTAGAGTAATCACTAGGTTTACCTTTTCTATCTTTACCATGTTGACCAGGTCCATAAGGACGTTTAGCTAATTCTTTACCAGTTTCAGTTAAAGAAAAACCAACACGGCGAGATTGTTTATAACTAGGTCCAGTATATCTTGCCATAAAAATCCTCCTTTCTTTTAATAAATTGCATCTTCTTGAAAAATTATTTCCAACACTTTCTATGGGAGTTTTGTTTTGTTCTTTCGCTTCACAGCAACGAAGGTACTTGAAACTTTCAAAAAACACATATAAAAAGGCGAAATATTGCTGTTCAAGTAAAATTGCAGATTTATTGTAATATAAAATTGTAGATTTGTCAAATATTTGTAGCTAAAAAACTAGTATTATGGTATTATTGAATAGTAGGTGGTGAGCTATATGAAAGGAACATTACTATATGTTTTGACCGGAATTTTAATTGTAATCATTCTTATTATTGTGCTTATCGTTGTTTTAAAGAAAAAAAGGAGAAACTATTATTTAAAATTATGTAAAAATTTAGATACAGAAAAAAACTTAATTGGAAGTACCCCTGTGCTTCTTGAACTTTCTAAACTAGAACCGATTATAAAGAATGAAAAGATGGAAGAGAAATATCAGAAATGGCAAGATGAATTTGCTTATATTAAAGATGAAGAACTTCCTAAAATAGATGATTTGTTAATTGAACTTGATACATTGATTGATAAAAAGGAATATAATCTTGCTAAGAGTAAAATAAGTAAGTGTGAGATAGGTCTTTATAAAGCAAAAGAAAGGGCTAATTATTTACTTGACCAGATTAAAGAAATTACTCTTAGTGAAGAAAAGTACCGAAATATAATTACTAAATTAAAAACTAAATATAGAGAATTAAATAAAGAATATCAAGATCATAAAAACCTCTATGAAGAAATGGCTGAAGCAATAGAATTGCAATTAGAGAATATTGAAAAAAGATTCTTGGAGTTTGAAACAGCTATGGATCAGAATCAGTATACAGATGTAGTCCATATTGTAAAAGCTCTTGATACTATGATTGAGCATATGGAAATAGTTATTTCTGAGGTGCCTGATTTACTATTGATGTGTAAACAAATGGTTCCTAAGAGAATAAAAGAAATAGAAGATACTAAAGAAAAGATGGAAAGTGATGGCTATCCATTAGACTTTTTAAGTATTGATGATAATATGGCGGAAGCTAAAAAGAATGTAAGTGTTATTCTAGATAGAATTAAAGTCTTAAACTTAGAAGACTGTATGTTTGAACTTAAGACAATATTAGACTATTTAGATAGTATTTTTGTGGCCTTTGAAAAAGAAAGATTATCACGAAAAGTATATGAAGAAGCAAGTAAGGATTTTGAAAAGAAACTAAATAAAACAGTTAAACTAGTAACCGATATATATGAACAATTAGATGATATTGAGAATATGTATGATTTAAATAAAGAAGATGTAAAAATAATAGATGAGGTAAATAAAGATTTAATAGTTATAAAAGATGATCATCATAAGATGCTAGAAAAAGTCAAGAATAAAGCGACACCTTACTCTAGTGTTAATGATGAAGTAGAAAAGTTATCTAATAGATTAAAACAAGTAGAATCAACTCTAGATATTGCTTTAAAATCACTTGGTAATATGTATGAAGATGAACAAAGAGCAAGAGAACAACTAGAAGAGATTGAAAGACTCTTAAAAGAATGTAAAGAAAAAATGCGAGAGTATAAATTACCAGTTATTGAAGATAGATACTTTGTTGAACTTAGTGAAGCTAATGAAGCTATCTTAGAGGTAATAAAAGAATTATCTAAAAAACCAATTGCTATTAAAACCTTAAATACTAGAGTAGATACAGCTAGAGATTTAGTTTTAAAACTTTATAATACAACTGTTTCAATGATCAAAACTGCTAAGATGAGTGAAATGGCTATTGTTTATGGCAATAGATATATTCCTCTTCATGAAGATATAGAAGAAGGAATTAATAGAGCAAGAAATCTTTTCTTTAAGGGCGACTATACATCCTCACTAAAAGTTAGTGTTGATACTATAAAATTAGTAGATGATAATTTTGAAAGAAAGTTGTTGGCGTATGAAAAAGAATAGGAAAAAGAAGAAAAAAAATAATAAAGGATTTGGAGCATATGAATTTTTAACAGTAGCTGTTGTTTGTTTAGTATTAACCGCTATTTTATTAGTGGCAATTCTTAAGCTAAGTAATAAAGAAAAATATCAAGTATTTAACTTTAATGCTAGAGTAATGGCTATGAATGCTATTAATTATAATTTCAAAGATGAAGGTACAATATATTTATATGAGATGTTAAAGTTAGATTTGATATCACCAATTAAAAATCCTTTCAATGGTAAGAACTGTGACCTTTATGAATCTAAAGTAGAATTCTTAAAAGAAGGTAAAAAGGTAACACTTAAATGTGGAGAATATCTAATAGATAGAGAATTAGTAGGAAACAAAAGTTATACACTTTATAGAGTAACTGATTGGAATGATGATAAAGAATATGAAGCTAATGATAGTAAGACAATTTATAATCTTTCAAAGAATGGAAAACTAGTTCTTGATAATTATTATGAAAAAGATTTACTTGTTACTATGCTAAACGAAAAGACAGATAAGAAATATGACAGTCTTAAGGAAATAGAAAAAGATTATAAATTAGTAAGTAAAAAAGTATATAGAAGAAAAACTAAAATAAGAGAAGTTACTAATTAATATTAAATAAAAAGAAGGTGTTTATATGAAAAATAATAAAGAAAAAGATTGGTTTGATAGTCCACGAATGGTTACTTATGTTATTATTGGTTTATTAATAGTACTAATAATTTTATCACAGTCATTTGCAATTAATAGTCAATTAGGAACATCTGATATTATTAGATCTATTTTAAATCATAATAGTATTTATGTTTTAACTTTAATCTATTTTGTCATGCTTCACTTTAAAGTGGGAAAAAAATACTTTGATCATTTAAATGTAATTATGCTTGTATTCTTTGGTTTAATAACCTTAGCTAGTATGTTTACGGTATTTCAATCATTTGGTTTAGCTTCTCTTTTGCAGTTGGGAATTAATATACTATTTACAATTTATTTTCTATATGCTTTTATCTCAAATACAGTAATTGGTAAGGAGCTTCATTTGAGTACTAGTGTAATAGTAGAGTTAAAGAATGAACAATATTTCTATTTAATTACTACTTTATTAGTTATTCATTTAGTAGTAGTACTTATTAATTCAACATCATTTGAAAGTATAGTTATTTCCTTGCTAGAAGTTTTATTCTACTTTCTATTTGCTAGATATATATCTTTATATAAAGAATATGACGATATGAAAGTATCTTCTTCTAAAAAGAAAAAAATTAAAAAAGAAGAGGAGAGTGATAAATAATGAAAGATTTATTTGATGAGATAGAAGTAGAAAAAAAACCACTTCCTAAATTAAAGAAAATTAGTAAAGAAGTAACTAAGGCTAGAGAGTATAACTTTTATCAAAAACTAGCTTATCTATTATTTGTTTTCTTCTTTATAACTGGTATTATTTTAGGTAATATTTTCCCAGCTTGTACAGAAACATCAACTTTATTTAAAACATGTACTAATACAGAGTATAATCTTGCTTTGACATTATTGTTTTGGTTAGCTAGTTTTGTATTTTGTTCTTTAATATATGGCTTTGGTGAAATTATAAAACTTTTAACAATTATTAGTGAAAAGAGATAGGTGAGATAATGATAAGAAATTTAGAAGTAAATCAATCTAAAATAATTGATTTGAATAAGAAAAAAAGATTAATAGCTCAAAGAAAAGCTAGAGCTAGAAGAAGGTTTAGGACAAGAGTAGGTATGGCTGCTTTTGCTGTTGCTTTGACTGGTGCTTCCATTGCATATAATAGTCATACTAGAGCTAGAGCTGATGAGCCTGTAATTACTACTGATACAGTAGCAACAGATGATACTATTTATGCTGATATTACAGACTTAAATAACTTAAATATTGTTTTAGTAAATGATGGGGTACAAGATAACTTTATAAATTCTCTTTCAAATAAATTAGCAAGTGAAGGTGTTTCTGTAGAGACTGTTGTCGATTCTTATAGTATTGAAAATATGAATGGTAGTGAAACTTATATAAGTTTACTTGATTACAATAATGATGGTAAAACAAAAGTCATTGGTCAATATAATGAAAGGGATAACCAAACAGATCCATTAGCAGTAAGCCTTAATAGTTGTTTAAAAAGAAACGGTTTAGTTGATATGGATATTCAATGTGGTATAAAAGGTTATAATGATGATGGATATCCAACATTAAAAGAATCTCCAATTGAAAATTCTTTAGGAGAAAAGGGGGCAAGTCGTTTTGCAACAATCGCAGTAGATGCAAATACTGATGTTAATAAGTTTACCGATTCTCTTACTGAAGGTTTAATTAGATTTCAAGAATATGTTAAAGAATCAAATGACTTCGATTTAATAACAAGAGTTACTGGTGGTCAAACCCTAGATATAATTGCTAATAATCATAATATTTCTACTGACTATTTACAATTACTAAATAATAGAAATGATAATAGAATATATATGAATGAAACTTTAAAAGTGTCAGAATATCCTGATATATTAACTAATAGAAATATTGAAATAAATAAGAATATTCAAGAAAAATCATATTAAAAAGTTACTATTTTATGAGTAACTTTTTTCTTTCATTAAATCCTAAATAATATGTTTGGTTACTTATATAGTAACTGTTATTGGTTAATAAACTTTCTATTATAGGATTATGTTCTTCATTAATTGCTATGATCTTAGAAGAGATTAATAATCTTTCATAATCCTTTAAATCTTCTTCTTGTTCCATTGTATTACCTATTAGTTTATGATTTAGAATATAAAGTGCTTCTTTCATATAACCTTTGTTTCTTTCTTTTTCAGTTATACCAAAATGTATATATAAGTCATTACTAGTGATATCTTTTGTTTCTAGAAATATGAATCCAATTGGTTTATGTGATTTATTACCATTAATTTCTCTATATTTTTGAATAAGAAAGACAAAGGGACATCTTGGTGGTAATTCACTATATTTTTGGAATGATACATCTTCAAATAAGTTTATCAAGTCCCATATGTCATCTTTATTTTTATAATCTAATAATTCTAAATTTAACCATTCATACATACTACTACACCTTAATATTACTCAAACGATGGAGTCATATTAACAGGTTCTATTTGTATAAATGTGTTTCCATCATTTAGTTTAACCTTGCTACCATCCATATAACTATAGATAGTTTTACCACTTCTTGCATCTTTCTTAGCAGTTATTGGTATGGCATATCCATTTGTTATATAATATGCTTCTTTAGTACCTGTGGTATCCAAGTCTTGCCTACCATAACTATCTAAAGTTTTATTTTTAACCTTGATAATAATAATATTTTTATAATGATATTGTTCTTTACTATCTCTATCTATATGAGCATTATGATTCATATATCTTAGATAAACTTTTCTTTCACTATCATAGGCATAACTTCTTGTTTGGCTATTAGAATAGGGAATAGTTACTTTGTTAGCTTGTACTAAACCAGTATCACAATCAGTATCAGTACAAGTCTTATTCTTTATTTTCGTTAAATCTACATTGTCACTAGTTATTGGTAGAGCTTCCCACTCATCAGTAATTGTTTGGTAACCAAGATTTTTCGCACTCTTATATAAAGTTTCTATGTTAGTAAAAACATTATGGGGAGCAGCAATTTTTCTATCACGCCAGTAAGCACTATCTACATATAATCCATTAATATTATTTACTCTTAAAGATTTAATATCATTTTCAGCAAATGTACTCCAACCATAGTGGGCATAAAGAGAATCATATTCTAAAGCATAATCTAAAAAGTAATGTCTAGAACTTCTAACTGGTCCTATTAAAGAAGTATTAGTATCTTTAAATATAGCCATCATTCTAGTAAGACCACCTTCTACTATTGCCTCATATGTTACAAAAGCATCTTGTAATCCTACTTGTGAAGAGTAACCAACATTATTATCTATCATAACAGCAATTGGTCTTTTATTACTATCTTCATCATATATAGTTAATTTTTTCTTTTCCGTTTTAGTTGTATTAATATCCGTAAATGGAATTTTTATTTCAATTTTATTAGTTGATGCTAGATATATCAATATAATAATTATTATAATGAAGAGTGTAATAAAGGTAATAATCTTTTTTCTTTTCTTCTTCTTTTTCATAAATCCTCCATCTTTATCTAAAGTTTATCATAAAGTATTAAATAAGAAAATAAATTTCTAAAAAAACTTGTAATCTTATGATACAATAAATAGGGAAAGGATGGTTTGATGAGTAGAAAGAATAAGAAACTAGTAACATCTCTTTTAAGTTTAATTGTCTTAATAGCAGTAGTTAGTTATCAATATATATTACCATCTTATGCTTATAAAGATAATAGTAATAATACAAGTGACGTTATTAGTATACCGAGTTATGATAATGAGCCTTATAAAGAGGTAAATAATAATAAACCAACATTTACAGATAGTGAAAAAGAGTTAACAGAAAAAGAAGAATATAGTGATTTAGATTCTTTAGGTAGAGTAGGAGTAGCTTTTGCTCTTATTAGTAAAAGTACAATGCCAACTACTAAAAGAGGTAGTATAGGGATGATTAAACCAGCTGGATGGCATACAGTTAAGTATGATTTTGTTGATGGAAAATATTTATATAATAGATGT
>ENA-ORND01001189-ORND01001189.1-human-gut-metagenome-genome-assembly--contig:-NODE-1189-length-18610-cov-12.103692_pt1 | contig 18610 bp, 18 predicted proteins | sample MGYA00242111_ERZ509014 | MGnify/ENA primary metagenome ERZ509014 (study PRJEB26280, sample SAMEA2338694) | human gut metagenome | biome: human gut; feature: human-associated habitat; material: faeces... | reverse complement strand
CCAGCGTGATGTACACCATCCACCGGCTGGACCGCAGGGACGTGAAGCATATCGGATGCCGCCAGTTCGGGATGCAAGCTCTACTAAAAGGCATTTACGTGCATAAGGACTTGCTCTTCTTCCATGTTTCCCTGGCGAATAATTCCCATGTGCCTTTCGATGTGGATTTCGTGAGGTTCAAGATTGTAGATAAAAAGATAGCCAAACGGACGGCACAGCAGGAAACCTATATCGAGCCGGTACGCACGCTCAATGCCCTAACACGCATCGAAGGGAAAAGTACGGGACGTATCGTGTATGCTTTCCCGAAGATAATTATTCCCGATGACAAGTTGCTGGAAGTGGAAATTTACGAGAAAGCAGGAGGCCGTCACCAGCGGTTCTATATTGAGAACAGCGACTTGGTGGACGCCCGTATCATGAATGAATTAATCAAGGAGTAATCATGAAAAGAGTTTTATTTATTATGTTATGTATTTGTCTGCCCTTTGCGGCAGGCAAATCCTTTGCCCAACGCTATTTGTTAGGACAAAGAGGTCTTCAGCTTACAGTAGGCGGTGTAGACAACTTCGGTTCCAATGTGAAGCATCTGGGCGGTAACTTTCAGGTGGGTCTGGCTCTGAGCCGTTATAATCGGAACCATTCCCGGTGGCTGTTCGGGGCGGATTATGTGAAGAAACACTATTCGTATAAAGAGATTGCGATACCCAAAGCGCAGTTTACCGGGGAAGTCGGTTATTTCGTGCCGTTCTTTTCCGACCGGGGCAAGAACGTGTTCTTCTCTGCCGGTCTTTCCGGATTGGCCGGTTATGAGACGACCAACTGGAATGACAAGCTGCTCTATGACGGGGCGACACTTAAGAATGACGGCTGCTTCATTTACGGTTTTGCGCCGGCTTTCGAGATGGAGGCGTTCCTTTCGGACAGGCTGGTGCTTCTTTTCAATGTTCGTCAGAGGATATTCTTCGGTTCATCTGTGGGACATTTCCACACGATAGTCTCCATTGGTGTCAAGTACATTTTTAATTAGGGATAGTATGGAAAAAAGTAATTGGAATATAGACCAGATGCTGCACTGGCTGGACATAAAAATAGAACGGGAAGACCAGGACATAGCCAAGCAAAAAAAGCAGATGGACGGGGATTTCCTGTACTATTTCGAGTGGAATGCGGAGAGCCTGTATAAATCCCACTTTATGTCAGACTGTTATAAGAAACTCCGCCAGGCACTGGACGGGGTAAAAGATACCGACGAAATCCGAAATATCCTCAAAGAGAATGCCGCCTGCTGTGAGAAGAAACTGCTGGACGGCCAATTGGATTATCGAAGTTCCAGCCGGGGAGCGAACATGGCCCATTCCATGAGACTGGAATGTATGCAACAACTGATAAAGGATTATCGGGAATTTACGAATATTCTTTCAGTAACGACCCCTGAAGAGAATCAGCAGCAGGCACATAAAACCGGCAAGAAAGAAGAACCGCCCGAAAGGAAGATAAAACGGGGTATCAGGCGTTAGCCATGCCGCCGGATTCAAGTAAATAATCAATTTAGTAATATATAAAGTCATGAAGATAAAATTAATTGCAAGTAGTATCATGCTCACATTACTTTGCCTGCTGGGTAGCTGTGACGATAAACTGGAAGTGCAGCAGGCTTATGATTTCTCCCTTACCTCGTGGTATCTCCAGAAAACCATCTCCCCGGATGAGACCGTGGAGATTCGTCTGACACTGAACCGCAGTGGAAACTATGAGGAAGCCCGCTATCAAATCGGTTATATACAAATAGAGGGCAGCGGAGAGGTTTACGATAAGAAGAACATCCGTTTGGTGAACCGGGAGATGCAGCCACTGGATTCGATTGCGGAATTGGAGGGCGGCGATCCTTGCCGTCAAGTGTTCACACTCTTCTATCGTAACCGAAGCAGCAAGAACGCAGAGATTAAATTCGTAGCTGTGGATAACTTCGGACAGGAAAGGGATTTGGATATTTCTTTCGCAACAGAAACGGAAAACGAACAGTAAAAAAGGGACTATGAATAAAGGCGATTTAAAAATCGAACGGTTGCAGCAATATCTCGACAGACAAAAAGGAGTTGTGGAAAGCAATATTAAAGAGTATAACCAGCAACTGGAAAAAAACTATCTTTATTTCTTTGGCTGGCATGCCGATGATTTGTACAAGGCATATTATATGAATCAACACTACAAGGCCATCCAGGAGAATCTTGATAACGCCGAAACTCCCCAAAATATAGGGGAGTTTTTGAAAAGATGTATTTCTTATATGGAAGATGATCTCCTGCAGGGTCAACTTGTTAAAAGAAGTACCAGCCCGATGTCGAACATAGCCCATTCCTTGGAAATGGAATGCAAACAGAAACTACTGAAGGATTTTCAGAATCTGAATAAAATACTTCAAAGTGAAACTGTGGGTGAGAGAATAAGACCGCAAGAATCTACTAAACGGGAGATAACGCCGGCAAAAGAAAAGAAGAAAACGGGACCGCGGTTGAGATAGTTTTTTGAGACCAGCAATAAAGAAGAAGGCCGCTGAAGCATGATTTCAGCGGCCTTCTTCTTTATTATATTGGAATCTTCTGCTTAGAGCAGACAAGCCTCAAACAGATAATGTATGAATAACCGGCCCTTTTCCGTCCAGACGGTCAGCATGGCAGTGCCTGTATCGCCATTCCGGTTTTCCCACCAATGGGAAAACCGGAATGGCGGAACTGGATGCCCGCCCATTTCAATCGCTTGTTCAATGCACCGGCACTCATACCCAGTTCTTTGGCTATTTGAGTGGTCGTATAGGTGCTTTGGGATTGCAACACCTTATCATAATAAGCGACTTTAGGGGCCTGTAATTTTAGCTTCAGAAAGGCAAGGCTGTTTGCCTGCTGCAATTGGCTGATATGCTCGTCACGGGCCTTGATTTTGCTCTGCGCAAGCAACACGGCGCGTGCCAGCAGTTCATTGTCCGTTTCGCCGTTCTTTCCCAGGATATAACCACCGTTTTTTAGTGTTTCGGGAACCAGTTCATCAAATATCCAGCTTTCGAATTTTTCGGCAGCCGGCAGCTTGCTGCCGGCGATCAGGCGGTACACATTCCCTTCATTGATGTATTTTATCTTCTGTACGGCACTGCGTGTAGGGGTGTCGTAGATTGCGACGCCTATTGGTTTACAGTGTCTTGCAACGGCATCCCTCGGATTGGCATAGCCGAGTGCGGAGGCAATGTCGGAGGCGCAGAACCATATTTTTCCGTCAATATCCAGTGTTCGGATACGTCCGAACTCAGGATGTTCAAATACTGATATTTTATTCATGACTGTCTGACTTATAAGTTTCTTCTATTGCTTTGAATATCTCGTAGACTACCTGGGGGACGATGGCGTTTCCGTATCCTTTGATGGATTTTTCTCTTCACTGAGAAAAGGTAATATCGTCCAACTTGGCGGAAAACCCATCATCTCGGCTACAAACAGGGGGTTGAGTTGGAAACTCTTTCCAGTCCGGGCGAAGAAATCGGGAAGGCTGTTCTTTTCCGGTATCCGGCCTCTCTTCTCCAGACTCTCCAGGCTTGCCGCACCCTTCCAATCCCTCGCCGTCGGCGTGGGCAGAAGTTCGGCCATCCTTCCAAGCCCTACACTCCAGACATGCCCTTTCTGATTGATCTTCCGTATCTTCCCTTTCGGTGTCACAATAATCCTGTCGTTTTTCCCCATTACAGCCCCCACACCGGCATCGCTGGCTACCGGAGTGGGCAGCAGCATCCCGTAAAAGTCCAGAAAGTCGCTCAGGCCGTTGGGCTTCTTCTTTCCGTTGAGCTGGCTGTGCAGGGATGGAGCATGGGCCTGTTTCCATTTGTGGACTCTCTCCGGATGGTGTATTTCCGTGGCCAGCGGAGTAGGAAGAAGCATCGCACGGATGATCTCCGGGAGTCCCTGCTGGCTGCTGTTCGGTCCCCTCAGCTTGTAATCCTGGGCTGTCACGGTGGGCAATAAACCAAACCCGGTCCCTCCTGTGGGGCGCACCGACGGAGCAAGCCGGTATAAGTACCGGCTGGACGGAATATCCTTCACGTTCAAGATCACGGCAAATGGTTTCAACGACATATTCCTGTTGTCTTTTATATACAGGGTTACTCTCTGAGAATAAAGTGGGTTGACTTCCCACCTCCGTCTCCTGACCGGGCTGTACCATTGTGAGGATGCCAGCAACATTTTCACCAACAACCCAATCGGGTTTGATTTCATGTATGGCTCTGAGCATATGAGGCCAGAGGTAACGGTTATCGTCTGTTCCCTTTCTTTGGCCTGCGACGGAAAAGGGTTGACAAGGAAAACCTCCTGTAAGGACATTAATCTTTCCTCTTCACTGTCTGAAGTCTGTTTTTGTGATGTCTGTATAACTTTTCGCATCTTTAAACCAGTAATTTAAAACCGTGTTACAAAAATCATCTATCTCACAATGGAAGGCGTTCTGCCATCCAATTCATTCGGCTGCCAGATCAGGGGCACCGAATCCGCTGAAAAGAGAAGCGTGTACCAAACGCTTCTCTTTTTCAGCACTTTGCTTTTCTTCTTTCATTATTATTCATTATTTAAAGGTTCAATATTCATGGCTTTCGCATCTATCTTGCGGTAGATATTTCCCATTTCCAACATGTTCTTCAGTCGGAGCAGGTCGGTGATTTCATAGACAGTCATGCCTTTGTGCGTTGTGAAGCGGATATATCCCTTCTGCCGCTGTATCTCCACTTCTTCGGGTGTCATCTGCAAAACTTCACAGATTTCCAGTAAAGTCAAGGTCAGGCTTATTTGTTTGACAGTATAGATGTAGGTCAGGATGTCCAGCATCTGGATACATTTACGGTGTGATTTGACAAGTGCCGCAAATTTGTTTCGTTCAATGACGATTACTTTACTTTGATTTTCCATATGAATTGTTATTTATGAGTTTATTGATTCAGACATAAAATCTTCGTTCCGGCATTCTTCTCTCAGGAACTTGTGTACGTCCGAGGCCCAGAAGTAAATCTTGCCGCTGAGTTTGAAATAGGGCAGCTTGCCGGAGTTGCGCCAACGGATCAGTGTCCGGTCACATACTTTCAACATCAGGCGCATGTCCCGGCTGTCCAGCATCTGTTTGCCGTTGAAACTGGTTACTGCTTCCAGTGCAGTTTCCAGCTTGCTTATCAGTTTTCGTTGTTCCTCAAAGTTTTCTTTGATCATCGCTTTGAGCTTTTCAATGTCATTGCTGTTCTCTTCCATACGGATATTCTTTTGTTTGAGTGAGTTGTTTATCTTATCTTCGGCTGCAAAGTTTTAAAAAACGGACATGAAAAAATAGGGCTGACGGTAACCGCCAGCCCCATATTTTCTTTCTAACTCACTTAATATCAATATGGTATTTAAAAATATTTTTTCTCCTTTGTCATATATAAAGTGAAAAGGAAATCAACCGAAGTGTTAAAATGAGGAAGAATATATAGTAAAAAGAGGCTGGCAATTAATGCCCCCCCTTTCTAAATATCTTCAGATTAACCTATAAGCACCAGAAACATTGCTTACCTTTGTGCTACAGAGATATTTGGAATTATGTAGAACAATGCAATGTGCAACTGGACTTCCACTACTGAATCGTTGCCTGCAGTTTAAAAAAACACTTTTAATTGCTGATTTATAAAAGATTAAAACGAACTACATTGTTTTAAGTGGTTAAAACTTACTCATCATTCAATACATATATAGCTAATTAACAGTATATTACCAGATATTGACAGGTTATAAAACTGATTTGGCAACGAATGGTATAGAAAAAATAGATGATAATTTTTGTTAGCCCAAAAGAAATCTGTATATTTGGACAATATTTGTCAAGATTAAAAATGTCAACTATGATAACAGATAGTTTTGGGGAAAGAGTACGCAAACTTCGAGAGCAGGCAGATATGCCGTTGCGTAAGTTGGCTGCATTATTAGATATTGATCAATCTACTTTAAGTAAGATTGAACGTGGAGAACGTAAACCCAATACAGAATTAATAGAAAAGCTATCTGCTATTTTTAGTATTGATAAAAAAGAACTACAAATTAGTTTTATTAGTGACAAGGTGGCTTATGAAGTTCTGTCAGAGGAGTATAGCCAAGAAATATTGAAATTGGCAGAAGAGAAAGTAGAATATTTAAAAGCACATAAAAATAAATAGAGTTTTTATTTAATTATAATGGCTTATGGCATATAAAGTAACACAATCTAAAGAAGAAAGTTTGGAACAGTTGAAGGTGCTGATAAGTGCTTTCGAAAGAGAATATGCCATATATAAAACCACCCAATATAGCGAAGCTCAACTACGGATAGATTTTCTTAACCCATTACTAAAAACATTTGGATGGGACGTTGATAACGAACAAGGCAAATCACAATTTCTCCGTGAAGTAATACAAGAAGAAAGTATTGATGTTGAGGAAGAAGATGTGGTAACCAAGAAAAACCCTGATTATACTTTACGAATTCAAGGCATTAGAAAACTTTTCATTGAGGCAAAGAAGGTATCTATCGATCTAGATAAAACAAATAAGCCAGCTTTCCAAACACGCCGATATGGTTGGAATGCTAACCTAGGAATCTCAATTCTTACTAATTTTGAGATACTTTCTATTTATGATTGTAGGCTTAAACCTGTAGTGAACGATAGTGTTAATACAGCTCGTTATAAATCATTTCACTATTCTCAATTTATTGTTGACTTTGATGAATTATATCGAATTCTCTCTTTCCAGTCAATAGCATCAGGTTATATTGACGAATATTTCTCTCTTGCGCAAAAAGAAACGATTACGTTTGATGAGTATTTTTTGAAACAAATAGAAAATTGGAGAGAAGGTTTAGCAATCGACATTATTGCAAATAATACGGGATTTAACAACGAAGAAATAAATTTCCTCGTTCAGCGATTACTCAATCGAATCATTTTCCTTCGTATTTGCGAAGACAGAGAAATCGAGAAGTACGAAACCCTTAAGCATATTAAGAGTTATGATGAACTAAAAGCACTGTTTGTACGCTCTGACAAAAAATACAATTCTGGACTTTTCGATTTTATCGAGGATAATTTCTCTCTTAACATCAAAATTAATCCAGGTATTCTTATTAGCATTTTCAATGAACTATATTATCCGCAAAGCCCTTATGATTTTTCTGTTGTTGATCCAGCCATTTTAAGTCAGATTTATGAGAGATATTTGGGGAGTAAGATTAATATTGTAGATGATCATACCATTTCTGTTGTTCAAGAACCCGAAGTGGCCGCATCAAGTGGTGTTGTTCCAACGCCTAAACTCATCGTCCGAAATATCGTTAACGAAACCTTTAACCCTTTGTTTTCGGGTAAATCATTACAGCAAATTCAACAATTAAAAATTGCTGACATTTGTTGTGGTTCCGGGACGTTTCTCATATCGGCGTATGATTACTTTCTTGAAAAAATCATCTTAAGTTTGGTTCACATGGGAGGTGATAATTCCCAGGTAATATATAAAACCTTTGACGGCTCTTATCACCTTACAATGCGAGCAAAACACCAGATTCTAACCGATAATATTTTCGGAGTAGATATCAATCCCTATGCTGTAGAAGTGGCTAAATTTAGCTTATTACTCAAACTTCTGGAAAACGAGAATGCTAGTTCAATAGATGATTTCCTTGCCAAATATGACACAAAAGCTCTTCCTAATTTGGATAGTAATATCAAGTGTGGAAACTCATTAATTGATGACACTTACTTCACCTATAAGCCAGAAGCCATAGAAGACAATAGTTTACTTTTCAAAATAAAGCCCTTTAACTGGAATGATGAATTTGACTTCTTAAGGCAATCCAACGGATTTGATGCTATTATTGGTAATCCACCATATGTAAGAATCCAGAATATAGCAAAATTTTCAAGTGAAGAGATTTTCTTTTTTCAGAATAAAATTTCTGGTTATGAAGTTGCCGTATCTGATGCTTTTGATAAATACTACTTGTTTATTCAAAGAGCAATTGAATTACTTAACGACAATGGGATGTTAGGCTACATCGTTCCGCATAAATTTTTCATTGTAAAAGGAGGTAAATTTCTTCGTCGATTTATAATTCAAAAAGCATCGATACAAAAAATCATACATTTTGGAGTTAGTCAGGCGTTCCCCAATCGTAGTACTTATACTGCGATTTTAATACTGGACAAGAAAAAAAGAGATGATTTTTACTTTAAACGCATTCGTGTTTTTTCTCCTGAATTTATAACAGGAGCTATAAAATATGATACCTATAAATCGGCTTTGTTCAGGGAAAATCCCTGGGTATTTGTGTCTAAAAGCACTGAAAGTATTTTTAACAAATTGAGAAGTCCACAAACGGCTCCGCTTAGTTCTATTGCCGAGATTGCTGTTGGTCTGCAAACAAGCGCAGATAAAATTTACATCTTTCAACCAATTGAGGAAACTGAAACCACATATCGTTTCAAATATAAAAACAATATATACGAAGTAGAAAAAGCTATATGCAAACCTTGTTTGTATGATCTCTCGCTCGAATTATTTGATACAGTAGCTTCCAACGCTAAAATTATTTTCCCGTACATAATTCAAGGAGGGAAAGCCGAAGTTTTTTCAGAACAGCATTTCCAAACCAATTTCCCGTTGACATGGGGGTATTTAAATGAACATAAAGACATACTCGTTAAACGAAGTATTAATGGTAGCAAAGAACCCAAATGGTATCAATATGGAAGATCGCAAAGCTTAACCCGATTCCATGATACCCCCAAATTAATCTGGCCAGTTCTGTCTACGAAGCCAGGGTATGTATTTGATGCAAATAATCTGCAATTTACGGGAGGAGGAAACGGCCCATATTATTCTTTATTTGCTAAGTCTAGTTATTCTTTGCATTACATATTGGGAATTCTTTCTCATCCAGTAATCGAGGCCATGGTTAAATCCGGTGCCAGTGAATTCAGAGGGGCATATTATTCTCATGGCAAGCAGTTTATCGAGAATTTACCAATCCGATTGATCGATTTTAATAATAAATCAGAGGTTACTCTATATAAAGAGATAATCAAAGCCGTCAACGGATTAATAGAGACGAAGCAGGCAAGTAAGGGTATACATATAACATCCGAGAGAAGGGTTCTTCAACGTAAAATGAACCTACTTTGGAATTTACTTATTTCAAAAGTCAATTTGCTCTATGGATTATCAGATGAAGATATAAGAGAGATTGAGGCTGATGAGTTGTTAAATAGTGACATAAATGAAGACTAATATAGTAGTGGAGAAAATAGAGAATATAGATTCGAAGAAACTTCGTGGTGGGTATTACACACCACAGGAGATCACTGACTTTATTTGTAAATGGGCAATTAACAGCCCTGCACAGAAAGTCCTGGAACCAAGTTGTGGCGATGGAAATTTTATAGAGTCTGCCATACGACGGTTTAATAAATTAGGAGTTGACGGCAATAATTTATCTGGATTGATAAAAGGAATTGAGTTGATCGATAAAGAAGCCCAAAAATCCAAAATAAGAGCAGCAAAATACGGTTTAAATTCAAATACAATTCAGAACGCAGATTTCTTTAGCTATATTTCAACAGCTAAGGAAAAATTTGATGTGGTTATTGGTAACCCTCCTTTCATCCGTTATCAAAACTTCCCTGAAGAACATCGGGAGTTGGCACTTAAAATGATGCATGAATTAAAACTGCATCCCAACAAACTTATAAATATCTGGGTTCCATTTCTTGTTATTTCCGCCAGTAAATTAAAACCCTCTGGAAAGTTAGCAATGGTTATTCCGGCAGAATTATTCCAAGTAAAATATGCCGCGGAAACAAGAGTATTCCTCTCTAACTTTTTTTCGAGGATTACTATTGTTACATTTAGAAAATTAGTTTTTGATGATATCCAGCAGGAAGTAGTATTGCTTCTTTGCGAGAAAGATTTAGCTGACAACCATGGAATTAGGGTTATTGAAGTCGAGAATTTGGTTGAACTTGAAAATATTGATTTTGATATTATTCATCAATCAGACGTGAAGTATCTTGACCATTCGACAGAAAAATGGACAAAATATTTTTTGAATGAAGATGAAATTCAGCTTTTAAGAAAGATTAAATCTGATAACAGAATCTTGCCATGTTCAACGATTATGGACGTTGACGTAGGTATTGTTACCGGGAAAAATAATTTCTTTATGCTTAATAAAGAAACTGTTTCCGAAAAAAAGCTCATGCCCTACACAACTCATGTGGTAGGCAAATCAAATTATTTTAAAGGAATTGTATACAATGAGGAAGACTTTCAGAAAAACTCAGAGGCAAATCTTCCTGTTTATCTATTTATTCCTCCTGCAAAGGATTATGCTACATTACCTAAAGAATGTCGGGACTATATTTCTTATGGGGAAACACAAAAATACCATGAAGGTTATAAGTGCAGTATCCGAAAACTCTGGTATTTGACACCTTCTCTATGGACACCGGATGCCTTTGTTTTAAGACAGGTGGGGGATTATCCAAAACTTATACTTAACCAAGCAGAAGCATCTTCAACAGATACAATTCATAGGGTACGCTTTAAAACCAAAGCCATAAGTGGGGAAACTATTGCTCTCTCATATCTTAATTCTTTAACTTTTGCTTTTTCCGAAATAACCGGTAGAAGTTATGGTGGCGGAGTTCTTACTTTTGAACCAACCGAGATAGAGGAACTACCTTTGCCCATATTGGGAAAGCATAATATTGACTTTAAACGAGTAGATTCTTTAATCCGACAGAGAAAGATTGAAGAAGTTCTTGATATTGTTGATAGAGAATTGTTGATCAAACAACTTAAATTTTCAGAGAAAGAGGTCAAAACTTTAAGAGGGATATGGAAGAAACTATCCGGCAGAAGAACTAATAGAAAAAGTAAGTAACATAAATATTTACATTATGAGAATATCTTGTCTTGAAATACAAAATTTCAGAAAATTAAAATCTTCTCGAATTGATATTGCAGATGATAGAACGATATTTGTCGGGGCTAACAATAGTGGTAAAACTTCTGCTATGGATTGTTTGATTTTATTTTTCAGAGACAAGAAAAGTTTTACTACACAAGATTTTACTCTATCCAATTGGAGAGAAATCAATAAAATTGGAAATGATTACATAGTCTATTCTAAAGAATCAGATTTAGATGAAAACAAGTTATCTATTTCTGCTTGGCAACCATTCGTCCCACAATTAGATGTGTGGATTAATGTGGAAGAAAATGAGATACATTACGTGAACCGGATTATTCCTACGTTGGATTGGGCTAGTGGGAAATTGGGTATTCGATTAAGGTTTGAGCCTAAAGATATAAAAACTCTGTATACGGATTATACTACAGCTAAATCTACAATTGAAGAATTAACGAAAGATCGAAGCAAAAAGGCAACGAAATTATGGCCTATTCACTTGTGGGATTTTTTACAGAAGAAATTACACACATATTTTACAGTCAATGCATATATTCTTGATCCTAGTAAATTTGGGCAGGGAGATACGCCTCAACTACTTTCAGAAGATAATATACCTATTGATTTCGATCCTTTTCAAGGTTTAGTAAAGATTGACATAATTAATGCTCAAAGAGGTTTCTCAGACCCTAATACTCCTGAAACGGGTATTAGTAACTTGTCCAGCCAACTACGTGAATACTACTCAAAACATATAAATCCAACAGAGACTATAGATGCCACTGACTTGGATGCATTGGAGGCAATTGAGGAAGCGAATAAGGCTTTTGACATACGATTAGAAGCTGGCTTTTCCTCCTCTCTCGATGAATTGAGAAACCTGAATTACCCTGGATTTGGTAATCCGGAAATAAGCATTTCAACCAAAGTCAGTCCGGTTGATGGACTCAAACATGATTCGGCAGTCCTTTTCAATGTTCAAAAAGGGGAAACAGACGAACAATGCCTAAGGTTATCGGAAAAATACAATGGTTTAGGATATCAGAATCTAATTTCTATGATTTTCAAACTCATTCGATTTAGAGATGAGTGGATGAAAGTCGGGAAAATTGCCAAAAATTCGACTCATGAGATAGAACCTTTACATATTATTCTGGTGGAAGAACCGGAAGCACATTTACATGCTCAAGTGCAACAAGTGTTTATACGTAAAGCATATGATGTATTAAGAAATCATGCTCGTCTTAAAGAGAAGAAAGACTTCTGTACACAATTAATTATCAGCACACATTCAAGTCACATCGCACATGAATGTGATTTTAAGTCTTTGCGCTATTTTAAACGGAATATTACCCAAAACCAAATTCCGACTTCAACAGTTATAAACTTATCCAAAACATTTGGTGCGGAAGATGAAACAACAAAATTTGCAAAAAGGTACTTGAAAACGACCCACTGTGATTTGTTCTTTGCAGATGCCGCAATTCTCATAGAAGGGCAAGCGGAAAGAATGCTACTACCTTTCTTTATTAATCAAGAATTTCCGAAGCTCGCTTCTGCATATATTTCATTGCTGGAAATCGGCGGAAGTCATGCTCATCGACTAAGACCACTAATTGATGATCTTGGTATAATCACCTTGATTATAACTGATATAGACTCTGTTGATCCGAATGCACATAGGAGATCAGTTCGTCCCGAAAAGGGGAAAAACTACGTCACTAATAGTTCTACGTTAAAGCAATGGACTCCTGCTAAAGAATCTATTGAGGAGCTTGTTGATTTAGCATCAACTAAAAAGCAATCCTCAAATGGCTTGGTGAGAGTCGCATACCAATATGGCACTAAAATCACTTTTAAAAATAAAGTAGTCACTGTTTATCCCTATACATTTGAAGAAGCACTAGTTTTTGACAACATTGATCTATTCAAATCAATGAAGGGAGATGGCTTGATAAAGAAATATTCGGAAGCACTGAATGAATCGACAATTAAAGAATGTTTAAGAAAAATGTTTGAAGCATTGGATAATGCAAAAAAGGCAGAATTTTCTTTGAATCTACTTTTCATTGATGACACGAAAAAAATCAAAACTCCAACATATATTTCAGAAGGTCTAAAATGGCTTTCAGAAATATTAGAGAAAAACAGCAGTAACTGTAGTATGTCGGTTTCTTCAAATGCTATAAAATGATAACAGATTACGATAATTGCCTAGATGACAAAGTGGATGAAGAACTTTTGGCTTGTTTGAATCTTCAAAATCCTAAAAGTTTCTTCCTATTTGCCGGTGCTGGCTCCGGAAAAACAAGGTCATTAGTCAATGTTCTAGAGCAAATCAAAGATAAGTACGGAGACGAATTGAAACTCCGTAGAAAGAATGTTGCCATAATAACTTATACAAATGCTGCCTGTGATGAAATTATTCACCGCTTAAAAAATGATCCCACATTTGCCGTTTCAACAATACACAGCTTTGCATGGGAATTAATCAGACATTACACGGCAGATATTAAGAACTGGCTACGTAATACACTAAACAAAGAAATAGACGAATTAGAGATTGAAGAATCGAAAGGGCGTCCTGGAACTAAAACATCTGTTGATAGAAAAAGGAAGATTGAGAATAAGAAAAATCGGCTTTCGACATTAGATAGAATATCAAAATTTGCATATAACCCTAATGGCGACAATATAGAAGATAATTCGTTAAGTCATACTGAGGTCATTAGCATAAGTGCTTTTTTCTTAGAAAATAAGCCTCTCTTTCAAAAAATATTAATTCAGAAATATCCTATTTTGTTGGTTGATGAAAGTCAGGACACTAAGAAAGAATTAATAAATGCGCTATTCATGGTTCAAGAAAAGAATAAAAACTTTTCTCTTGGGTTGTTTGGGGATACTATGCAAAGGATATATACTGATGGGAAAGAGAATCTAGGTACCAATCTACCTAATGACTGGTATAAGCCTGAAAAGAAATTAAATCATAGATGCCCTAAAAGAGTGGTTACCCTTATCAATAAGATTCGCAGTGATGCAGATGGTATTGAACAACTTCCAAGAACTGATAAAGAAGATGGTTTTGTTCGTTTCTTCATTATTCCTTCTGATGTTGACAACAAAATAGCCATTGAAAATGCGATAAAGCAGAAGATGGCAGAAATAACAGGGGATGATTTGTGGATTAATAGTAGCGATGAGAAGGCTGTAAAAACGCTGACATTGGAACACCATATGGCTGCTAAAAGAATGGGATTCGACGATTTATTTGCTTCTTTATATAAAGTTGAACGCTATCGAATCGGGTTATTGGATGGCTCTCTACCTGGAATACGATTCTTTACTCAATTCGTTCTTCCTCTTATTGAGGCGAAAAGGAATGGGGATGAGTTTGCCGTTTCAAGAATTGTTCGACTGAATTCGCCTATGTTTAAGAGAGAAAATATAAAACTCCATGAAAAGCAAACTGATGTTATCAAAAGTGCTAATACCGCTGTTAATAGTTTGTTTTCGCTCTGGAAAAATAATGACAATCCAAAGTTACTTGATATTTTAAATAACATTGCAAAATCTAAGCTGTTTGTTATTCCGGATAGCCTTAAAGTTATTGCGCAGCGTACGGATAAGGACTCTGTAATAGTAGATGATTCATCCAAAGATATTGATGAGTCGATTGCGGCATGGGATGAAGCATTATCAACTACATTTGAGAAGATTATTAAATATAACGACTACATTTCCGATAAATCGATGTTTGGTACGCATCAAGGCGTTAAAGGTTTACAGTTCGATAGAGTATTAGCTATTCTTGATGATGATGAAGCCAGAGGTTTTTTGTTCAGTTATGAAAAATTGTTTGGAGCTAAAGAGACTAGCGATACCGATAAAAAAAATATGAAAGTTGGAAAGGAAACTAGTATAGATAGAACTCGCCGATTATTCTATGTGATATGTAGTAGGGCCATGAAAAGTCTTGCAATTGTTGCATATACCAACAATGTTGATGCCGTAAAGAATACAGCAATAGACAATGATTGGTTTACTAAGGATGAAATTCTTCCTTTAGATTTACTTGCAATTAAATAAAAGCCGCAAATAGTGGAACTTAGATAAAGGTGTTCAATGTTATCTTCATCAATATTGACTGAAGTTTTACTATAATCTGTCAAACTTTTCCAAAATAAGATACTATTTCTTTATTACTTCATAAAAGAAATCTGCCATTTCACTATAAGTATGTTCACGTCCTTCCTTTAATTTAGATAATATAGATTTCTCAGAATTTTCAATTGCTATATCAAGATTTCCTCCATTGGCAAGCAAAAAATTATGTAATCCTTTGCATTTTCTACTAAAAAAATCCTCGGTCTTTTCATAATTACAAATATGCTCCAATTCCTTAGCTAATTCATTAGAGCTATTAAATTGTTGTGTTGTGTATTTGAAATGATACAAGAACCATATTTCCAAACAGCGCTCGTTCTCAAAAAAACGTATTAGACTTTCTGTTCCTTGCCGCTTCTTGATGATCGTTTTTTGATGATATTTTGTTTTCAGTCTTAAATAGTTCTCTCGATTACGCCCTTCTTTCTTATTATCCATATCAATTAGACAGAATATCATATTATATCCGTCATCGATGCATTGTTCTATTCGACGTTCCAATTCAGCCATACTGGTGGCATGATTTGGAACTACTGGTTTCACTTGTGCATGGATAACACCTTCCAATGACTTCAAATAATATTTCTCAGTCGGCCCTTCACCAATAACAGCTATTGTAGTTCTTGTTTTTCGCATTTTCATATTACTTCCTTAAAAAATGGAACCTAATTCCGGTTTAGCACCGAGTTTCCCTGTTCTATATGCCTTATAAAGAGATAAATTCTTGTGCAATCCAAATTCAGAAGCACAATAAAGTTCAGTAGAGGCATCTTCCTTTGATTTCTCAGTAAACCAAACCATATCCCGACGTATAAATTCTTCATCCAATAACTGCTGGTCTTGTGTAGTGAACAATATTTGAGAATTGGCAGTATTCATCATAAATGTTGTCAGGAAATGGAGCAAAAGATCATAATGCAAATTACTTTCTATTTCATCAAAACTATATATATGATCTTCACGCAACATATTGAACATGCATTCCTGTAGCTGAAAATAGCGTAATGTCCCCAATGATTGGTCAATAGAAGATAAAGTAAAATCAGATCCGTCTATGGTGTGATGAGTAAAAAATACATCTTTGCCACTTTGCATTCTTGCTTCATTGTCAATACTTATATTAGAAATATTAAAATCAGCCTTTCGCATAGCCGATATAAAATAATCTTTCTTCTCTTTATTATCAATCAACTGTTGGGCAATATCCAAAAGAGTATTTCCCTTCATGCCATGCACATACCGAACAATCCAGTTATAGGTATCACGGAATATCTTTGCATCTTCATTTAGAGATATTTTTGCGAAAGTAGACAGTACAGTATGGTTATTCAAAGTATTGTCTACAATTGTTTTCTTGCTTTTCAAATGCAAACCGACTGTACGACCAAATTCAATATCCGGTACTACATCTTCATGGACAAACTTCCGACTATAAAATAAAGATAATACTCCATTAGGAGCATATTCCATTTTCTCAGAAATGATATAGCGGTTATTATACTCCACTGAATAATCGTATCGTACTTGCCCTATATAAAAGGACACGGACAATCGGGTATTTTTATCCTTATCCAAAGCAAACGGATAAAAAGGTATGGCCTGCAGCTTATTAGCATAGGGAGAAACCAACATTCTCCATATTGTTTCATAGGCATAGAGAATATTACTCTTCCCGGAAGCATTAGCCCCATAAAGTATAAGCATACGATTTAACCGCATCCCCGGTTTGATTTCGACAGTCAATAACTCATGAGAGGTCTTGTCTTTGGTAGCCTCGAAAGATAACACCTGCTCTTTTCGTATTGACATGAAATTTTCTATACTGAGTTCTCTAATCATACATTCATCCTTTTATTTTGTAACTTTCCTACAAAAATAACAAATCATCTGCATAAAAAACACTTTTCTTGCAATTATTTCACTTTTTTATCTTTTGGCGTAATTTTGTATTATCACCAGTTGATTAATTCCATTCCTTATGAAAAGAGCTGACTTTCTATGACAATAAATGACACTATAACCTAAATCATGCAAATACGCCCTATCTTGCATCAAAATTATGGTGCAATTTAAAAAATATCATTATTATGGAAGTCATTTACATTGAAACCAAGCTGTTTGAAAAGATGATGAATCAATTCAACGCTTTTACAAAACAAGTAGATTCGCTTTGTCAAAAAGTCAATGTCAAAAATCTTAGTGCATGAATGGATAGCCAAGATGTATGTTTGAGATTGAATATTTCTCCCCGAACATTACAAACTCTAAGAGATAACGGTAAATTACCTTATTCACAAATTCAGCACAAGATTTTCTATAAACCGGGGGATGTAGAGGCATTATTGACTTTTGTCGGGCTTCAACGGAAAGAGAAAGTTTTAAAATCAAAAAATATAAATCAATAGCTCATGGAAGGTATTATAATGAAAGACAACAAACAGGTTGTTGCTTTTTTCAAGGCATTGGACAGTATGCTTGTGAAAATGAACAAGATCGTAGATAATAGCCGTCCTCCATTGAATGGAGAGCGATATATTACAGATAAGGAGTTAGCCCAATGACTAAAAATTAGCAGAAGAACTTTGCAAGAGTATCGTAACAATGGAATACTTCCTTATTATCAGTTAGGGGGGAAGATCTTGTATAAAGAATCAGATGTGGAAAAGTTATTGGAAGATAATTATTGTAAGGCTTTTCAAGAGTAGATTCTCTATCCGGTCTGAAATATTATCAAAGGTGTTATGTATAATATTCATCTGATTATAAGAGTGCTATGTTCAATTAGTGGCTCACAAATTAGCATATCAAATAGAAATTTCGTAACTTTGTAACATGATAGAAGGATGAATACCACTGTAAAATGCAGCAGGTAATACAGAGTGAAATCGGAGGACTTCACAAACCCGATATCTTAGAAAGGTTGATAATCAAATGGTTACAGAAGCATAATATAAAGTGTTCGAGCCCCAGGCGGATCACTGAAAACAAAAGAAAAATCAAGCAAATCCCTGATAATCAAGCATTATCGGGGATTTCTTTTTTCTGGCAGATAGCAGAAAATAGCCGTTTCAAGCATATTGTTGGTGTGCAAATCGTGGTACATAAATCAGGCTGAAAAAAGTCCCACGATTTAGCTTCTTTCTCACTGATTCATAGCATTTTGCATGGTCGTACTTTGGAAGAGAATACATAGTTTTGTAACTCTAAAAACGATGTAAAAATGGCTAGAAAAACCTTCAATGTGCTATTCTTTATCAAGAAAGCCAGATTATTAAAGAATGGAGAAGCACCCGTGTGCATGAGAATTACTGTAAACGGCTGTATGGTAGATGTTTTAGTAAAAAGAAGCTGTCCTGTAAATCTATGGAATCAGGCAAAAGAAAACTCCTGGAAAATCCAGTGTAAGCTGCCCCCTAAAACCAAGCGATTCTGCCCCCTTAAA
>ENA-ORND01001165-ORND01001165.1-human-gut-metagenome-genome-assembly--contig:-NODE-1165-length-18916-cov-7.496845_pt1 | contig 18916 bp, 17 predicted proteins | sample MGYA00242111_ERZ509014 | MGnify/ENA primary metagenome ERZ509014 (study PRJEB26280, sample SAMEA2338694) | human gut metagenome | biome: human gut; feature: human-associated habitat; material: faeces... | reverse complement strand
AGTCGGCTTTATTTTTGGCAGACGCTCCTCGGGTGCATTCGATGTGCGCCGTCTGGACGGTACAAAGATTTCTGCCGGTATTTCCTACAAGAAACTTTCGCTTCTTGAGAAGCGAAAGATGTTTTTAACTGAACTGAGAAAGGAGGGCCGCGATTCCTCCCGCGTCTGAAGACGCGGGTTTCCTCGCGGAATTTCTATGAAGAAGGTTTTCTTATCAGCTCTTACAACGGCTGCCGCAGCGGCCTTTCTTTCGGTCGGTACGGCTTACGCTGCCGGCAACACCACGATTGACTCCTTTAACGAAGCCAAGAAAACGCTGGAGCGAAAGGTCTACATGGATCACCGTGTGACTTTCTACTGCCGTGCGGTCTTTGACTCGCGCAAAAACATTACGCTGCCGGACGGTTTTACGACGCCCAAACACGAAAAGCGGGCGCGGCGCATTGAGTGGGAGCACGTCGTGCCGGCGGAAAACTTCGGGCGCTTTTTTAAAGAGTGGCGTGAGGGCGATGCTAAGTGCGTGGATAACCGTGGCAGGAACTTTAAGGGCCGCAAGTGCGCGGAAAAGGTGAACGAAGAGTACCGCTACATGCAAAGCGACATGTATAACCTTTATCCGGCAATCGGCGCCGTCAATGCGCTGCGCAGCAACTATAACTACGCGATGCTGCCCGCAGCCAAGGTGACGTTCGGCACGTGTCCAATGAAGATCGAAGACCGCCGCGCTGAGCCCCCGGAATACACCCGCGGCACGATCGGCCGCACGATGCTTTATATGGCGGACAGTTACCCCAAGATGCGGCTTTCAGATCAGCAGCGAAAGCTCGCCGAAGCCTGGGCCAAACAGTATGCGCCTGACGCTTGGGAGTGCACCCGCGCCAAGCGCATTGCGCGGCTTCAGGGTAATGAAAACAAGTTTGTTGCGGAAGCCTGCCGTAAAGCAGGGCTCTACTGATCTCTGTTGTTTCGTCTGTGAGCAGGGCGGCGTGCCCGACGCTGCCTGCTCACAATCATTCCCTGCGGCCATCGCAAGACTGTGGCTGACGCCGTCAACCTGCAGCACGGAGACGAGGTCATACCAAGGTGCATCCGATCAGCCGTCTTTACCGACAAAGAAACTGAAAGTCTTACCGTGCGCATCGGTGTTGCCGATGACGGTGTTAAAAAGCATCCAGTCCAGAAGGGATGCAGCCGTCCGTGCCCGAAGTGCGGGATCTGCAAACCGCACGAGAGAAAAAAGCCGCACAAGACTCACGCCGGTACGGATGGCGGCAACATCGCGGCTGTCTCCGAACGGCCGCTCGTACTTGTAGGCAGAGGTAAGGCCCAAGGCCTGACAGGCGTCAATGACGTGCCGGCGCCACACGCGTTTCTTGCCGGCACGCAACTCCGTTTTTCTGTCAAAGCGAAAAACTTCCAGAACACGGTGTTCTCCCATGCGGAAAAGCCGGGCTTGAGCAACAGGATGGCCGAGTGCACGGGCGAGCTCCAGTGACAGAAATTCTTTGATGGCGAGAAACGGAGAGCCCTTCGGCTCAAACTTCAGAATCCGGTCGGAGGCAATTGTTGAACCTTCCGCAAGCACATAGCGGCCGTCAGTCATCAGGAGGTTGAGTTTGGGCTGGGCGCCGGCAACCGTCACGCGCGGCCGGTTGTCCCAGAGATCCATGGGATGCGTGTCAGGCGCTTCGATGCGGCTTGTAATTTCAGCGGCCGTGACCGGGCGGATTGCCTCCCTGACTTCGCCAGAGGTATCGGCCGTCTGTGTTGCCAAAACCAGGTTTTCAAAGGCTCGGCTTTCAGGCAGCATGTTTTCAAAAAAGGCAGTGACGGCGCGGGAGTCGGCGGGCCCGGTGAGAGGAAGCGCCGGGCTTAAGGCAAAGCCCGAGGCTTTCCAGTCATCCGTGTAGGTAAGGACCGGATCTTCGGGCGTGAGTTGTACACGGGCGGCGAGCCGGTTGCCCTCCCAAATGCCGGCGCACTCAGAACCAGACAATCTCATCCTCCTTTTCCGGCTCCGGAGCAGTGATATTGAGCGTGCAGCCCAGAAGTCCGCAAACGGTAAGCACTGTGGACACCCGCACATCGCGGCCTTTTTCCAGCGCAATGCGTGTCTTTTTGGTAATGCCGGTCATGTCGGAAACCGCATCGAGCGTGAGTTTCAAGGCTCTGCGCCTTTTGTGTACCGCTTCGCCCAAAGCAGCAGCGGCCGCCGTGTCGTCGGTAAAAAACACGGGGGTTGTGCTTTTTTGTTGGCTGTCAGCGAATTGAGCACTGAAAACGATAAATAGTGTAGTAAAGGATACTTTTATCGTGTCCAAAACAAAAAGTGTAGAAAAAGATACTTTCTGTTTTCCGGTCTGAATCGGACGGCTTCAGAGATCCGGGATGCAGGCAAAGACTGCAGCGGTGCTGTTTTTCTTTGTATGCAGCCGTTACCCGGCTACATGGCCTATGCAACGCGCTTTTATAATCTTTCCGCTTTTTCGGGCACGCCTTGGTGTGCTCTCAGTACTGACTACGACACTCTCAGGAAGAATTTCCCATGTTTGAATACAGCAAAACTGCCGCCGTCACCGACGCCGAAGTCTGGAAGTACATCGAAGACGAAATGCAGCGTCAGGAACAGCACATCGAAATGATTGCAAGCGAAAACTATGCTTCGCCTGCCGTGATGTCTGCCCAGGGCAGTCAGCTCACCAACAAGTACGCCGAAGGCTATCCCGGCAAGCGTTATTACGGTGGCTGCCAGTTCGTCGACGAAGTCGAGCGCATTGCCATTGCCCGCGCAAAGAAACTCTTCTGCGAACCCGCGGGCGTTGAGATGGCCGTAAACGTGCAGCCTCATTCGGGCGCTCAGGCCAATGCCGCGGTCTTTATGGCGGTTCTCAATGAGGGCGACACCTTCATGGGCATGAGTCTTGCCGACGGCGGCCACCTCTCTCACGGCATGCACCTTAATTTCTCCGGCAAGTTCTTCCACTGCGTGCCCTACGGCCTCGGAGAAGACGAAAAGATCGACTACGATGAAGTCGAGCGCCTTGCCAAGGAAGCCAAGCCCAAGCTCATCGTGGCCGGGGCTTCGGCTTATTCCCTCAAGATTGATTTCAAGCGCTTTGCCGAGATTGCGCATAGCGTCGGCGCCCTTTTGATGGTTGATATGGCGCACTACGCCGGGCTTATCGCCGCAGGCGTCTACCCGAGCCCCTTCGGCTACGCCGACATTGTGACGACCACGACGCACAAGAGCTTGAGAGGACCGCGCGGCGGCATCATTTTCTGCCGTCCGGAACTTGAAAAGAAGATCAATTCTGCGGTGTTCCCGGGCATGCAGGGCGGTCCCCTGATGCACGTGATTGCCGCCAAGGCCGTGGCGCTCGGTGAAGCGCTTACACCGGAATTTAAGGCCTACGGCGAGCAGGTTGCCAAAAACGCGAAGGTCCTGGCGGAAGAACTCACCAAGCGCGGTCTGCGGATCGTTTCCGGCGGTACCGAAAGCCACGTGATGCTCGTGGACCTCAGAGCCAAGCACTTAACCGGCAAGGCTGCTGAAGCGCTTCTCGGAGAAGCTCACATCACGGTGAACAAAAACGCCATCCATAACGATCCGGAAAAGCCCTTTGTCACCTCGGGCCTGCGCCTCGGGACCCCTGCGATGACCACGCGCGGCTTTAAGGAAGAAGAAACGCGCGAAACCGCGAACCTCATTGCGGATCTTTTGGACGCCCCCGAAGATCCCGCGGTGCTCGCCCGCGTGCGTGAAGCCGTGGACCGGCTCACCGCGAAGTTCCCGGTCTATCGCATGTAATCAGTCTGTCAGCGGGCTTATAAGCCCGTCTGACACGGACCGTCCGAAGCATCCGCTTGCAAAATCGGTGCGCTTCGGGCGGTTTTTTTGCGGTTTACGGTCTCATCCCGCATACAATTAAAGGATGCACACCCGAAAGACACCATATCCAGTGGTTGCCTGCGGCGTGCTTCGGCACAGATTGCGCCGTTTGTTTTGGGAGAGAAGGCATGCGCTGCCCCTACTGTAAGGCCAAGGATTCGGCTGTTATTGATTCACGTGCGAGTGAGGACGGATTCTCGATCCGCCGCCGACGGCAGTGCGAATCCTGCGGTAAACGCTTTACAACCTTTGAGCGTGCTGAGCTGAACCTCCCGACGGTCGTTAAGCGTGACGGCGGGCGTTGCGAGTTTGACCGCGAAAAACTCAAGGGCTCGATGCGCCTTGCGTTAAGAAAGCGTCCGGTAACGATGGAGGCGATTGAAGCCTCGATTGACGCGATTGAACTGGCGCTCATGACCATGGGCGAAAAGGAAGTTCCGAGCGCCAAAATAGGCGAACTCGTTTTAAAAGAGCTCAAAAAGCTCGACAGCGTTGCTTACATCCGCTTTGCAAGCGTTTACTTTAATGTCGACAAACCCGAGGGTTTCCGCAATCTGATGCGCGACCTCGAAGCCACGCAGCACAACAAATGATGGACGTTAAAGACATTAAGGCTGATCCGGCCGATGAATTCTGGATGCGGCAGGCGCTTGAAACCGCGAAAAACGCCGAACTCATTGCGCCTCCGAATCCGGCGGTGGGCTGTGTGATTGTGAAAGACGGCATTGAGCTCGGAAGGGGCTCAACGCAGGCGCCGGGCTCAGCGCACGCTGAAATCAGTGCGATTAACGACGTATACGCCAAGGGCATGACGCCTGAAGGAGCCACGTTTTATGTGACGCTTGAACCCTGCTCGCACTACGGAAGAACCCCTCCCTGCGCGCTGCGCCTGATTAAGGAAAAGGCGGCGCGCGTGGTGGTGGGAACCACTGATCCCAATCCCCTCGTGGCCGGCCGCGGCATCGCGATGCTCAAAGACGCTGGTATTGCCGTCACAACGGGCGTTTGTGAAACCGAAGCGATTGAATCCAACATCGGCTTTATCACCCGCATGAAGCGGGGCACCCCCTGGGTACGGATGAAGCTTGCGGCCAGTCTTGACGGGCGCACGGCGCTTGAAAACGGGATGAGCCGGTGGATTACGTCAGAAGATTCCCGCGAAGACGGGCGGCTCATGCGCGCGCACTCTCAGGGGATTTTGACGGGTGTGGGAACCGTACGGGCGGACAATCCCCAAATGAACGTGCGGTTGCCCGGCAACTGGAAGGATCCGCCGAAATTTGTGTGCGACGCCCGGGGCTCGATACCCTCGGAAAGCCGGATTCTGGAAGGCGCCCCCTGCACGGTCTTTGTCGCCGAAAGCGCGTCAGAAGAAGCCGTGGAGCGGATCACGGCCGCGGGCGCTCAGACCGTGCGCGTTGCCGAAATCGAGCTCGGTAAGCTCGATTTGGGGGAAGTGCTTCACGAAATCGGGAAAAGAGAAGTCAATGTGCTTCATGTGGAAGCCGGAGCGAGGCTTTCGGGGTCGCTGATGACCGCGGGCCTTGTGGACGAAATTGTTCTTTATGTGGCGCCCTGCTTTATGGGCAGCGGCAAGGTTCTCGCGAGCCTTCCTCACTTTGAGCGCATGCAGGATATCTACCGCTGGCGGTATCACGCCGTGGCAACGGCCGGCAGTGACCTTAAAATCGTGCTTCGCCCGCAGTCGTAAGATTGCTGGTGCGTAACGAAAACAGATTTTCAGACATCAGAAAGGAGTTTCTTGAATGTTTACCGGGATTATTCAGGCTGTGGGTAAGGTGCGCGAACCGGAAAAGCTCGGTGACGGCGTGCGCCTCACCATTAAGACTCCTGCGGAATTTCACCTCGAAGAGGTGCATGTCGGGGACTCGATTGCCGTTAACGGCGCCTGCATGACCGTGACCGGCATTGAAGGCGACTCCTTTACGATTGACGTAAGTGCCGAGAGCCTCTCCAAGACCGTTGGCCTTAACACCTTCGGGTTTGTGAACCTTGAAAAAGCCATGCGGCTCGGTGACCGTGTGGACGGCCATCTGGTGAGCGGACACGTCGACGGCGTCGGTCAGGTCGAAGTGATGGAACCCAAGGCCGAGAGCTGGCACCTGGTGATTCTTGCGCCCAAAAAGCTCTCTCCGTACCTTGCCTACAAGGGCTCTGTGACGGTTAACGGTGTGTCGCTCACGATTAACTCCGTGGAAGACACGCCGGTGGGCGCCCGTATTTCCATCAATCTCATCCCGCACACCGTGGAAGTGACGACCTTAAAGAGTCTGAAACCTCAGGACGGCGTGAATCTTGAGATCGACACGATTGCCCGTTACGTTGAGCGCATGATCAGCCTGCGCGACAACACGGACGATCTTTTCTAAACGAGAATTTTGCAGCGGAGGCTTTCATGACGCTCTTATTTTCACCGCTCACACTGGGAAAACTGAAGCTTGTGAACCGCCTCTGTGTGCCGCCGATGTGCCAGTACCGCGCCAAAGACGGGGTGCTTCAGGCCTGGCACCGGGTGCATTATGGGAAATTGGCGGGGTCGGGTGCAGGGCTCGTCGTTGTGGAAGCAACGGCCGTGACGCCTGAGGGCCGCATCACGCCTGCGTGTCTCGGGCTCTGGAACGATGAGCAGACCGAGGCCTTTAAGGCGCTCACCTCGGAATGCCGCGCCGTAAGCCCCGAGACCAAACTCATGATTCAGCTCTCGCACTCGGGCCGCAAGGGAAGCCGTACGGTTCCCTGGGAAGAAAGCCGCTTTCTGACGCTTCAAGAGGGCGGCTTTGCGATTGAAGCGCCGTCCGCCGTCACGTGCGGAGAACCCGAAAGCCTGCCGCGGGAAATGACAGAAGATGATATTCACCGTGTGATTGAAGCCTTCGCGGCGGCCGCAAAGCGCGCTCAGGCTGCAGGTTTTGACGGTATTCAGATTCACGCGGCGCACGGCTACCTCATTCATGAATTTTTGTCGCCGGTGACAAACCGCAGAACGGACGGCTGGGGCGGAAGCCTCGAAAACCGGATGCGCTTCGGGCTTGCCGTCATTAAGGCCGTGCGCGAAGCCGTGCCCGATATGGCGCTCGCGGTGCGCGTTTCCGCCACCGATTGGATCGAGGGCGGCTGGACGGTGGAAGATACCGTGGCGTTTCTCAAGGCCGCAAAGGCGCTTGGGTGCGACGCGGCGGATGTGAGTGCCGGAGGGCTTGATAAGGCGCAGCAGATGCCGGAACTCAAACCCGGCTATCAGGTCGAATACGCGCGCGTTGTGAAAAAAGACACGGGGCTGGTGACCTTTGCCGTGGGACTTATTAAGGAGCCCCTGCAGGCTGAAGCCATCCTTGCCGCGGGGGACGCCGACGGGATCTGCGTCGGCCGCGAGATGCTCAGAAACCCCAACTGGGGGTGGACCGCCGCACAGGCCCTGCACGCCATGGTGGCCTTTCCGCCGCCTTACCTTCGGGCCTTCTGATTTTTCTTAGTATTTCGGCCAAGGCGCAGTGCCCGTAGCACGGGTAAGATTCCGCCTCATCTGAATGTATGAGTTAAAACGCGGCCTTGGTCCGCGGAAAAGTCTGATGGTACGATATTTTTCCTGCGCAGCCGCGCTCTGTCTCGGGGCCCTGGTTTTTCAGACGGCAGCCGCCGCTGACGCGCTTTCCTTTGACGAAGCCCGTGCGCTTTTTCACGAACGCTCCGATATCTTCCGCGCTGACGCCGCGGAAGTGGAGCGCGCCCGGTTAACGGCCGAAAGCGCCAAATGGCTCTCCGGTCCCAAGATCGACATGATGGCCATGCATATGGAAGGCCGCAAAGAGCTCGACCTTGATATTGACGTGCCCGCGAACCTGCAGGCGATGGGGCCGATGCTGGGTGCTGCTTTGGGCGTTGGTCCCATTTCCATCCCTTCAACGATTAACGTCGGCCAGGAGCTTGACTTGGGTGGGCCGCGCGCAACCATTCAGGCGTATTGGCCGCTTTATACGGGCGGGCGGATTTCCGCCAAGCAAAACGCGCTTGAGCAAAAAGTCCGGGAAGCCGATGCCGCCAAGAGTGAACGCTTTGAGATGAAGGACGCGGAACTTGCGGGCAGCTACTGGGGCGTGCAGCTTGCGCGTTCCGTGGAAAAGCTCCGAAGCGACATGCTCGCCGATGAAGAGGCGCAGCTCTTGCGTGCCGAACGCTTTGAAAAGAAAGGGATGATTTCCAAAATTGAGCGCATGAGCGTGGAAGTTTCGCGCGATACGGCCCGCCGGGAACTGGCCTCAGCGCAGACGGGCGCGAGGGTCGCGGAAGCTGAACTCATGAGTGCTCTCAGAGAAAAAACGCTCCCGGAACTTTCAACGCCCCTTTTCGTTCTCACCGGGAACTTGGGCGTACTGTCCGAGTGGCAGAAAAAGGCGCGGCTTAACGCGCCGCTTCTCAGAAAAATCGATGCGCAGCGAAATCAGGCCGAAGAAGGAGTGAAGGCCGCGGAAGGGAATTTTCATCCCCAGGTCTTTGCCTTCGGCATGAAAAACCTGGTGAAACACTACCTCACGCCGGTGGAGCCGGACTGGATGGCCGGAATCGGCGTGAAGTTCACGCTTTTCAGTAACAGCGACCGCATGTCCGATATTGCGGCGGCAAGGCAGCTCGTCACCAAAGCTGAAGCCGCGCGCGCTGAGGCCGATAATGCCCTGATGACCGCGGTTGAAGTGGCGTTTCTGCAGACCACGCAGGCCCGTGAGGAATATGACCTCACGGCCTCGACCGTGGCGCTCGCCGCGGAAAACCTGAAATTGCGGCAGATAAGTTTTAACGAGGGACTTTCCACCGCCCTTGACGTACGGGAAGCCCGCACGCAGTTAATCGGCGCGCAGATCGCGCAGCGTGCCGCCGCCTTTAAGTTTGTCGTTGCCTGGGTGCGGCTTCATGCCGCCAGCGGCGTGATGCCGGAATTCATGCAGACGCTCACGCGTGCGGACCTTGTGCCTGTTAAGTAAACGGATTAAAAACAAAAATGCAGTTAGCCAATCAGAAATTTTCCAAGATTCCGGCCGTTATCGGGGGCGCTGTTCTTTTGGGCGCGGCCGCCTTTATCGGCTGGGGAATCTGGCAGGCGATGGCGCCGGTGGCGGTTCCTCTTCAGGGGATGATTGATGCCCGTACGGTTTCAGTGGCCGCAAAGGTCCCGGGGCGCCTTGCCAAGGTCCTTGTCAAAGAAGGAGACACGGTGACGGCGGGGATGCCCGTTGCGGAACTGGCGTTACCTGAAATCAATGCCCGTGTGGCGCAGGCCAAAGCCGTGGAGGCTGCGGCGCTTGCGAAGTCCGACCTTGCACAGGAGGGCGCGCGCACGCAGCAGATTGAAGCGGCGAAGGCTGACTTTCAGCGGGCGGCCGCAGCGGCGGCTCTTGCCAAAAACACCTTTTCCCGTATTGATGCGCTTTACAAGGAAGGCCTTGTGAGCGAACAGAAGTGGGATGAAGTCAGGACCCAGCTTTCGGGGGCCGAGAAGGTCAGGAAAGCCGCGTTTGAAAAATTGTCTGCCTTAAAGGAAGGCGCCCGCACGCAGGAAAAGGCGGCCGCAAAGGCGCTTGCGGCGCAGGCTGCCGGGGGTGTGGCTGAAGCTGAGTCTTTGGCCGGTGAAGCTACGGTGCACGCCGTGACCGCGGGCGAAGTCACGCGCATCGTGATGCATGAAGGCGAAGTGGTTCCTGCGGGTTTTCCGTTGGTGCTTGTCACGGACCTCACCGACAGCTGGGCTGTTTTTAACGTCCGTGAAGATGAACTCCCCGGCATTGAAAAGGGAACGGTTTTAAACGCTTACCTGCCGGCTCTTAAAAAGACCGTCGCCTTTAAGGTCTACTGGATCAATCCCAGAGGCGAATACGCCGTGTGGCGCGCGACGCGACAGTCTTCCGGCTACGATATCCGCACTTTTGAAGTGCGGGCCCGCCCGGTTGAGCCCGTCGCAAACCTGAGGCCCGGCATGACGGTTGTGATTGAACGCAAGTAACCCGGGGGCACGATGCTCTGTTGGTTTAACCGTGTTGCGCGTGTGGCAGCCGCTGAAGTGCGGCAGGTTCTCGCGCACCGAGTGGAGTGGCTCACGGCCGTCGTTGTGCCGCTCATCTGGCTTGCGGTGTTAACGCTTGCGTTCGGGCCGGGGCTGATGACGCAGTTGCCCGTGGGGCTCGTTGACGCCGATAAGTCGGCTGCCTCGCGCGAAGTCGTTGAGGCTCTGTCCGCCATTCCCTCGGTGCAGTTCAAGTCCTTTGAGTCCACACTGGAAGCCGATAGGGCGCTGCGCGGCGCCAAAATCTACGCAGCGCTTACCATCCCTCCTGACTTTGAGCGGGAACGCCGCCGCGGGGTGGGTGCCCCTGTGGTGCTTGAAATCAACAAGACCTATTACGCGATCGGCACGATTCTGGAACTTGACGTCAAAACAGCGCTTGCCGCACAGAAGGTCGCCAATTTGGCCGTGCGCATGACGCAAAAAGGCGGAAACTTCACGGAAAATGCCAAAAATCTGCGCGTGACGATGCCCGAAGTCTATTTTCTCGGGAACACCGGTTTTAACTTCGTGGCCTACCTGCTCCCCACACTCATTCCGGGCGTGATGGCATTGGCTGCCCTTTTGGCGTTTGTCAGTACGCTCGTGCGTGAGTGGCGCACGGGGCGCGTGAGAGGACTTCTGAAAACCGCCGGGGGATCGGTGACCGCGGCGGTTGCGGGGAAACTTGCGCCGTGGCTTGCCTTCTGGCTTTTGATGTCCTGCATCTGGGTCGCGGGCTTTGCGGGCTGGGGCGGCTGGGGAACGGCCGGCCCCGTGATTCTCTGGTTTACGGCCGCCTGGCTTCTCATACTTTCGATGGCCGCGCTTGCTGTTCTTGCGGTTGCCGTGTCGCCCACCTGGGTGATTGCGCTTTCTTGCTCGATCTGCCTCATTGCCCCGACCTTTCCCTTTACCGGGTTTTCGTTTCCGCTCGACTCAATGACGGCGGGCGCGCGTGTCTTCGGGATGCTTTTGCCTCTCACGCACTTTCTGGAAGCGCAGGGCCAGATTTGGGTGCTGGGGTCTCCGCTGGACGCCATAGCGAAAAAGGAACTTTTGATGTGCCTTTTCCCTGCGGTCTTTTTCACCGCGGGCCTTTTGATTCTTTCGGTGCGGATGAAGTCCTGGAAGGCCAACGAACTCGCCGCACGTGATGTGCCGGCAGTAACGGCAAAGTACCGGGAGGAACTCACGGGGTTTTGGCGCACCTTTGCGCTTACCTTAAAAAAGATATTCATTTCCCGCGACACCATTGCGGTTTTCGGTGCGGCCGTTGCCTTTTACCTTCTCTTTTACGGCTGGCCCTACAGCACGCAGCAGATTGAAAACGTGCCGGTGGGGGTGGTGGACTTGGACAGAAGCCCGGCTTCAAGGTCGCTTATTTCTGAGCTTGACGCGGCAAGCACCTCCAAAATTGTGTTTGTGGTGCACGATGAAGCCGAAGGGCTTGACGCCTTTAAGCGCATGAAGGCCGATACCCTCATCACGATTCCGCACAATTACGCCGAGGAACTTGCGCGCGGCAGAAACGTCACCGTAAACGTTTTGGGTAACGGCGCGTACCCCGTTAAAACCCGTGCCGTGCAGGCAACGATTGCCCGCATTGTCGGGGACACGGAAGAGCGCATGAATCATGCCTCCTGGATGACGGCGGGGGTTTCTCCGGAACTTCTTGCGGCGGCGTCCCGCCAGGCACCCGACATCATCGTGAAGTACCGCTTCAACGAGATTTCCGGTTACGGCAACTACACCGTGCCGATGGTGGGGCCGCTCATTATTCAGGCGGTGCTGTTTTTCGGCGTGGGGCTGTCTTTCGGAGGGTGGCTCAATGAAAAGCCGCGCCAGCGCTTTATCCGTGATGCGGTCAGAAACCCTTTTTACGGGGCCGTGGCGGTGTTTCTTGCGTTTTGGTCGGTGGCGCTCGGGTGGTTTTTGTACATGCAGGGCTTTGACTTCTCGTTCGGGGAGTACGGGGCCATGCAAAATCCGTTTGCGGTGTTTTTGGTCGCCTTTTGCTTTACGGCGGCCGTGACCGCCTTTGCCATGGCAGCGGCCACGCTGACCGGAAACGGGTGGACGGCGCCCGCGGTGGTCATCATGTCGGCGCCGGTGTTCTTTATTTCGGGGGCCGTGTGGCCCCTGGAAAACCTCAACCCCTTCGTGCAGGGCTTTGCGCAGCTTATTCCCACGACGCCCGGGATTGTGGCTTCTGCCGCTGCCGCGCAGGACGGTGCGGCGACGGCGGATATTCTGCCCGCGTGCCTGCAACTGGTGCTTCTGACGGCGCTTTACCTCACATTTCTCTTTTGGCGGCTGTTTGCTGTGCGCCGCAATGCTTTGTAAATACAGTAATTTTTCAATTTACTCAATGCGCACGGGTAATTTACTCAGTCGGCTGAGTAAATTTACTCAATCGACTGAGTAAACGGCAGAAAGGATGTTTGAACGCGAAGAAGTTGCTGTTTTAAGAAGCCGTCTGGCTGAGCCGCGCCGCCGCATCCAGATCGTTTCCGGTCCGCACGGTGTCGGTAAGACAACAGCCGTGCAGCAGGCAACCGAGGGACTTCAGGTGCCCGTGCTCTTTGCGTCTTGTCCGCAGGACGCGCGACGAAGTCCGGTGTGAGTGAGGTTTGGCAGATGGCCCGGCAGATGATGGCGGCACAGAGGGCGCCGGAACTCGTTTTGTTTCTGGACGGCATTGATGCGGTTTTTGACTGGCGCGAGGCGGTGAAGTGCGAGTGGGATACGGACGGCCACAATGGAGGATGTAAGGTTTTTTGTGTCCGGGCGATAATAGCGCTCCCGTAGGGCGCGAAAGGAATCACCGTGGCACACCGTACACCCAAAATAAACGACACCGTAAAATTTACCGACCAGCAGCAGGCCATTCTGAACGATGCCGTAGAGCAACTGATGGAAGCCGGCGGCTTAACGGCCTTAACGCAGGCTCATTTCAACGAAGCGATGAAGATCGTAGCCCAACGCTTCATCAACGCCGCCCTGCAAGGGGAACTGAAGCACCATTTGACACAGGAAGACGAAAATCTCAACGAAGAGGAATCGGCGGCTGAGCGCGTTGAAAACAAACGCAATGGGTACAGCAAGAAAACGCTTCAGCATTGTGCACTCAGGCGCCGTCGGTCACCTTGTAGAAAAGGCGCGCAAGACTCATGTCGACGCCCTCGGGCGGCACAAGCGCGATGACAGCGAAAAAAGCAGCGCAAGCCACACGCAAAACTGAAGAAAGTCAGCAGGGCGCGCAATGCGGGGTAAAGAAAAAGAGAAGGCTTTCATGGTGAGTGAAAGTCTTCTTTTTGGTGCGTCAAAAACGCGTCAAAGTCGCGTTAAAGCCGCGTGAAATGCCGTAACAGAAGCAAAATCCGGAAAAACGCCCGAAGGCATTTTCCGGATTGTGAGAAAGGCTTAAATCAGTCCTTGTTCTTGCGGTTTCTGAAGAAGTTCGCTTTTTCGATGTCGTTGGTGCGCACCGTAAAGAGATCGTTCATGAGGCGTTCCACGAGCTCTTCGGTTTCGGCAAAAATCCGCAAGCTGAAGTTCTGCAGAAGGTCGTCGGCAGCCTTCTTGTCCGTGGCGGCAAGTTCCGTGTAAGCCGCTTCAAAAACCTGCATGCGTGCGGCAATCTGGGTTTCATGATCGGCAAAGGCCTTTTTGACGATCGGCGCAAGCTTCGGGTAGTCCGTCATCGCAAGCGTCTGAAGCTTGCGGAACTTCCAGTAAAGCGACACCGAGTCGGCGTGATCGGTCCCCATGCCGAAGTGAAGCGGCACGGACTTGAGGCCCTGATAGAAGGGCATGAAGCAGGAGAGATCGGCCATACCGAAGGCGATGTAAATAACGCAGCCGATTTCCTTGGGCATGTTGGGACGGACCTGCAGGATGTGCGCTTCATACGTTCTGAAAACGCTGATCGGACGCCAGGGTTCGTTGCCGTTTAAGCCGTTGGAATACGGATCGTGATCGGTGCCTTCGTAGTGGTTTCTGAGGCAGAACTTCAGATCATCCACCGTGATCTTCGCTTCGGGCTTGAGGTAAACCGCGAAGTTGCGGCCGTCGTCCACGGGCTGCTCGATCGAGGGGTTAAAGTGCTTCTGCATCACCCAGACGCGCGGATCGTTGTAGACACGGTCGCGGCTGTCGTCACGGGTGTAGGCCGCGGCAAAGTCAAAGTCGCCCTTTGCCGGATCGTAAAAGCCGTGTTCGGCGGCAAACTTCACGACGTTTTTGCTCGCCATCATCCCCGGGCATTCCGGAGAGTACTTCCTCAAACGGCCCTGGTTGCCGGTTGCCATGTACTTTTCCGGCGGGCAGCGGTGGGCAAGCCACTGATGCGCCGTGCCGGTTTCAAGGTACCAGACGTCCTTATCATCGATAAAGCCCACACCAAAGCCTTCAGCGGCACCGATCTCTTCGATGATGCTCCCCAAAAGTACGCAGGCTTCTTTCGCAGACGACGCGCGCGGCAGAATCACGTCCGGAATATCGTCTTCGCTGATGCCGGTTTCTTTGTTCCAGGGATCAACCAAAAGGGCGTCATCGCGGGCAAAGATGGATTCGGTGCCGGTGAGACCGACGCCTAATTCATTAAAGCCCACGGCGCCGTGCAGCTGCGTTTTCCAGTTTGCAACCGTCGTAAAGCGCAGGCTGTGCGCAGGCAGCGGATACGTGAAGTTGTTGAGCCCGTGGTGTGCGGCGCAGCTGTAGACGCTGCCTACGGGGTTATCGCAGGATTCGTGAATGATGAAGTGCTGGGCCTTCATGGCGGAGCTGTCCGCGCTGCGGGCAATCATGAAGGAGCCGTCGGCGGTGGCTTTCTCTCCGACAACAACAGAAGTACACATGGGTGAAATTTCCTCTGTTTAAAAGTGGATTTTGAGAATAGGCAAAAAGCCTTAGATCCGGGGCATTGTAGAGGAAAGGAAGTGTTAGGGGGATTTCGAAAAAGGCCTTGTGTCAGGAGAGGAAAGCGAGTGAAGGGATTCTTGGAAAAAGAAGCTGACGGTCGGAGCCGTCAGCTTCCTCAATGCGTTAAAGGGCGTGAATTACTCAGAGGCCGGTTTCGCGCGTTTTCTGCCGGCCTTTTTAAATTCTTCCCAATCGAGCGGATCCCCGTCATAACGAACCGACCCCAGGCGCGTGAAGTCATTGTCGCCGGCTTTTTTGCGAAGAAGCGGCTGCAAAAGCTTCAGGATTCTGTCGCCCGTAACTTTCAGTGAATGCTGCTCGGCATTTTTCCTGCAGCCCTCCTGCCACTTTTCCGTGTTGTCGTAAAGCTCATAGAGCGCATCGGCCCAGGGGCGACACTCTTCTTCGCTCGGCAGTACAAGCCAGTTTTCGTCTTTGCCCTGATTTGATTCAGGAACGGGAAGCGTAATGCCGCCCGTACCAACCGCTTCCGGAATGCCGCCGCTTTGCGAAGCAAGCACCGGAATGCCGTTCATGGTGGCCTCCGTTGTCACGCGGCCCCAGCTCTCATACCAAAGGGAGGGCGCAACGAGCACCTTGGTGGTTGCGTAGATCTCGGAGACGTTAAACGTTGCATCGCGCAGCGCAATGTTTTTAAACGTCTGATTCTGAAAGGCCGAACCCACTTCGCCGCCCGGCTTTTTAAGTGCCCGCAGGGCATCGGCAAACTTCTTGCGGCTTTCCACCACCATAAAGGAGATGTCGGGCCGTTCTTTATTGGCCATGAGAATCAAGCGCGCAACAATCGCCACGCCCTTGGCAAAGGCCGGGTTAATGAATGTGACGGTCTGAGGATTGCGTGTTTTAGCGGTGACGAGATCCGCATTGATACAGATGCCGTACGGGTGAATGGTGAGTCCTTCGGTTTCTTTGTAGATTTTGGCTGTAGCTTCCGAGTCCGTGAGCACCATGTCGTGCAGCGGGAAGCGGTAATGATGATGGTTGCCGTTAAAGACGTGGTAGACGGTCGGGATACCGAAGGTGCGCGCTTCCATCCACAGGGACCGGCAAAGTGCATCACACCCGTAGCCCATCACGAGGTCGGGCTTAAAGGTTCTCAGTACCTCGGTGTACTTGTTGAGGAAGTTTGTTTCCTCTTCGTGCGTCATCTCGTTCCAGACGGTCGAATGAAAGCCCGTAAAGAACCAGTGCGTGATGGGATTTTCGGGATTGGCGGAACTGTCCTTGTTGATCAGCACGGCCTTACCTTCGTTTTGCTTGATCTGTTCGGCAAGGTTTGGGATGCGGGCGGCACCCGCGGGATCATCAAACACACCGCCGCAGAAGGTGGCGGTGTCAATCCCGCGGCGGGAGAACTCCTGCAGCAGCGAATAGATCTGCATGGAGGCGCCGTTACTGACGTCGAAAACGGTCTGCGGACAGGCAAAAAGAATGCGGTAAGGACGTTTTGTGGCCATGATGGACTAAAAAGAAAAACAGATAAAACGGGTACAGGACTTCAGGCTGCCAATGCAAAGGTTTTGGCGGCGGAGATGGTCACGGCAGCAGAGCCGGAGGAACCGACAGACGACACAAAGCCGGCGAAGCGTTGTGCTTTACCGGCTTTGGAAAGTGATGGGGTGAGAAGCAGTGCAGCGGGCAGAGTGTCCGCTGCGAAAGGCAGGAAGTTACTGTTCGGCTGACTTTTTACTGATGGTGCGTTTCCTGTGGGCAGGCTGCCTGAAGTTTTCCCAGTCGAGCGGATCCCCGTCGTAACGCACGGACCCCAGACGCGTAAAGTCGTTGTCTCCGGCCTGCTTTTTGAGAAGCGGCTTGAGAAGCTTGAGCAACCGGTCCCCCGTCTTTTTGAGCGAATTCTTCTCGGCGTTTTTGGCGCAGCCGCTGTGTCCCCCCCCCCCTTGCGTCCACTTCTCGGTGTGGTCGTAAAGATCATAGAGGGCATCAGCCCACGGGCGGCACTCTTCTTCGGACGGAAGCACCAGCCAGTTTTCATCGGGCCCCTGGTTTGATGCGGGCTTTTCAAGCGTAATGCCGCCGGTGCCTACGGCTTCCGGCAGACCGCCGCTCTTACTGGCAAGCACAGGGATGCCGTTCATCGTGGCTTCGGTTGCAACGCGCCCCCAGCTTTCATAGCAAAGGGACGGCGCAAGGAGCACCTTTGTTGTCGCATAGATTTCGGAGACGTTGTAGGTGGCATCACGCAGCGCAATGTTCTTAAACGTCTGGTTCTGAAAGGCCGAACCCACTTCGCTGCCCGGCTTTTTAAGTGCCCGCAGGGCGTCGGCAAACTTCTTGCGGGTTTCAACGACCATAAAGGAGATGTCGGGGCGCTCTTTGTTGGCCATGAGAATGAGACGTGCAACAACCGCCACGCCCTTGGCAAAGGCGGGATTAATGAAGGTCACCGTCTGGGGATTGCGCTGTTTTGCAACCACGAGGTCGGGGTTGATGACGTTACCGAATGGATGCACCGTGAGGCCGTCTTCATCCTTATAAAGTTTGGCGGTGGCTTTGGAATCACACAGCACGATGTCGTGCAGCGGGAAGCGGTAGTGATGGTGGTTGCCGTTACAAATAATGTAGGCAGTCGGAATCCCGAAAGAGCGTGCTTCCATCCACATCGAGCGGCAGAGCGCATCACAGCCGTAGCCGATCACCAGATCGGGCTTGAAGGTGCGCAGCACCTCGGTGTATTTGTTGAGAAAGTTCGTTTCCTCTTCGTGCGTCATCTCGTTCCAGACAGTCGAGTGAAAGCCCGTGAAGAACCAGTGCGTGATGGGGTTTTCGGGATTGGCGGAACTGTCCTTGTTGATGAGCACGGCCTTGCCCTGATTCTCCTTAATCTGCTCAGCCAGATTCGGAATGCGCGCGGCACCCGCAGGATCGTCAAACACACCGCCGCAGAAACTGGCGGCTTCGATGCCGCGGCGGGAAAACTCCTGCAGCATCGAGTAGACCTGCATGGAGGCGCCGTTACTCACATCGAAAACGGTCTGGGGGCAGGCAAAGAGAATACGTGACGGACGGGCTGTCATGGCGGTAAAAACAAAGAGTCGGGACAGAAGCTACTTATTTTAAAGGCGGGGCCGAAATTTTGAATTCTTTCGGCAAGGGCGCGGTAGCAGCGCTTTGCCCGGGCTTTTCGGAGCCTTTTCCTTTTCTGCCGACTTCCTGCCTTTTTCTCTCACGAGCGGATCAATTGCAGAATCGGACAGTAGCTTTGTATGCCAATAAATACGGGTCCTGGTGGTTTGTAAACACAATGTTCTGCTGATTTTTCGTCAGAAAATGTGACTTGCCTGAATCTCTCCGACTGAAGACAATATGCAGCAAAAGAGGTTTTTTCGGAGCAGAGAAATGACGGAATGCGCTTCCCCGATCATCGATGAGATCAGGCGCCTTGTGATGCAGTACGCGGCGGACAAAACCGGTCCGCAGATCGAATCCCCGATTGACGGGCTCTTTTTCTCCGTGCGCTACGGCAGCACGGGAACGTGCACGTGTTCGGTGTATGAGCCGTCGGTTGCACTGATGCTGCAGGGCCGCAAGATGACGACGGCCGGCACGCGCGTTTATACCTACGGCCGCGGAGACCTCCTCATCACCTCCATGGACGTGCCCACGACCTATCAGGTTTTGGAAGCCTCGCCCGACAAGCCCTTTGTCGGGATCGGCATCAGGATCGACGCGGTGGTGATGACGGACCTCATCCGGCAGCTGCCGTTGGACATCCTGGGCATCCTCGAACCTGATCTGACCATTGGTGCGCTTTACCTCGTCCACCACATCCCCGCGCAGGGCGCGGCGATCCTCCGTCGTATCCCGGAAGTGGGCGGCGATGGTGTGCGCCATGATGCCCTGCTCCACCGCGCACTTGAAGAGAATGCCGTTGGTGCGGTTGGTGCTGTCCGCGATGATCCCGCGCAGCGTTGCCACCAGTGCGTCCGAGAGATACTCGGTAATATTCTCCGTGCCGAGATAGCCCATATAAAAGCGTAGAGCCTTTTCCACGAATTCGTTTCGGTTTT
>ENA-ORND01001154-ORND01001154.1-human-gut-metagenome-genome-assembly--contig:-NODE-1154-length-19041-cov-3.823027_pt1 | contig 19041 bp, 18 predicted proteins | sample MGYA00242111_ERZ509014 | MGnify/ENA primary metagenome ERZ509014 (study PRJEB26280, sample SAMEA2338694) | human gut metagenome | biome: human gut; feature: human-associated habitat; material: faeces... | reverse complement strand
TCGGGCTCCATCGTCAGCCGGTAGCCGCCGCCCTTTCCGTGCTGCCCCTCGACAAAATTTGCCTTGCTCAGAAGCGGCATGATCTTCTCTAAATACTTGAGCGAGATTTCCTGCCGCTTGGCGACCTCCTTCATAGGCGTAAACGCTTCGCCCCGGTGCTCGGCAAGGTCAATGAGCACGCGAATCGCGTACCGGCCTCTTGTTGAAATCATACGCCCGCCTCCTTTGTGTCTTCTGCAAACGTCCCCGCAATCACGCCGCCGCCAAGAACGATATCGCCATCGTATAACACCGCGTACTGCCCCGGAGTCGGCGCGCGCTGCGGCTCGTCAAACAATAACCGGATTTCGCCGTTCTCCAGCACCATGACCGAAACAGGCTGCTCGGGGTGGCGGTAACGAAGCTTTGCCTTGCAGCGGAAGCTTTCTCCCGGCGCGCTGCCCGCAATCCAGTGCATATCCCGAACCTTCACGCCGCGATGGAACAAATCCTCGCTCGCGCCGAGAACGACCGTGTTGTCTTCCGGACGAATCTCACAAACGAAATATTTCTGAGACAAGCTCAGCCCCAGTCCCCGGTGCTGGCCGATGGTGTAGCGGATGATGCCGCTGTGCCGCCCTAAAATATGCCCGTCTTTGTCGATGAAATTACCGGGTTCGGCCTTTTTCCCCGTGCGAAGCTCGATGATCTTCGCGTAATCGCCATCCGGGACAAAGCAGATGTCCTGACTGTCCGGCTTGTCGGCGTTGATAAAATCGGATTGGCGCGCAAGCTCCCGCGCCTCACTCTTGCGGAGCTCTCCCAGCGGGAACAGCGTCTGAGAAAGCCGCTCCTGCGTCATGTCATAGAGCACGTAGCTCTGGTCCTTTGTCTCGTCATACGCCTTGCGCAGCTGATATAGCCCGTTTTCCTGCGTGATGCGCGCATAGTGCCCGGTTGCGATGTGGTCGCAGCCGAGAATTTTTGCCCGCTCGTAGAGCTTGTCGAACTTCATGTAGCGGTTGCAGTCGATACAGGGGTTCGGCGTGAGGCCGCTTTCGTACGAGCGGACGAATTTATCGATGATTTTTTCGCCAAAGTCGTCCGAAAAATTAAAGACGTAATACGGCATGCCGAGCTTATAGCAGACGCTTCTCGCGTCCTCCACATCGTCGAGCGAGCAGCACGTATGCGCGCGCGGAATCCCCGCGTCCTCGTTGTGGTAGAGCTTCATCGTCGCGCCGATGCACTCGTTGCCGTCCCGGCACAAAAGCCCTGCCGCAACGCTCGAGTCCACGCCGCCGCTCATCGCAATCAGAATCTTCATCTGCGTATCTCCATTCCGGTCTGTCAGCAGACCATCCCAGTGTGCAGGTCTCATTATAATACGCCGCGCGGAATTCTTCAAGATGCAAAAACCCGGCAGGTTTGTTCCTGCCGGGTTCGTTGCTACATGCCGCGCCGTTCGCGGATTTTTTCCTTTAATGCGCCGGTTTTCCGCTCCAAAAACACACCCAGAATCGAAAGATTCCGGAAAACGGACTCCGCCGCAAAGGCAAAGATGATCATCAGCAGCACGCAGATTCTCGACATATCGCTCAGCGCGAACAGCTGCTTGAGGAAAATGCCGCAGAAGATGAGCCCCGCGATGTTGACAAGGATGATCGCGTACTTCATTTTGGTGAGAGGCTTGCTGATGCGAATCAAAATCATGAAGCCCACCACGGCCAGCAGCATCGTCGCCGCCGTCGCAATGTCCCCATCCGAAAGCCCGAACACCTCGCCGCAGATGACGAGCGCGCCGACCGCCAGCACATCCGTCAGCGCAGCCGGAAGCGCGCGCAGCAGAACCTTCTTGAGGAAGTTTCCTTCAATGCGCACGTAGTTTGGCTCCAGCGCCAGCAAGAAGCCCGGAATGCCGATCGTGAACATCGCAATGAGCGAGACCTGCGCAGGCTCAAGCGGATACGTCAGGAACGACACGGCGGAGAAGACCGAGAGCAAGAGAGAAAACAGGTTCTTGACCAGAAACAGGCTCGCCGAACGCTCGATGTTATTGACGACGCGCCGCCCTTCGAGCACCACGTCCGGCATGCGGGCAAAATCGGAGTCCAGCAGCACGACCTGCGCCGCTTGCGCCGCCGCTTCGCTGCCCGAGGCCATCGCGACCGAGCAGTCCGCATCCTTCATGGCAAGAATGTCGTTCACGCCGTCGCCCGTCATCGCAACCGTATGGCCGGCCTTCTGCATGGCCTGCACAAGCTTCTGCTTCTGCGCGGGGGTGACACGCCCGAAGACGGTGTAAGTTTCCGCCGCGCGCGCAAGCTGCTCATCGGTCACAAGCATCGCCGCGTCTACAAATTTGTCCGCGTTTTCGATTCCCGCCTGCTTCGCGATTTCCGAGACCGTGCGCGCGTTGTCGCCAGAGATGACCTTGACGGTGACGTCCTGCTCTTTAAAGTAAGCGAACGTTTCCTTCGCGTTTTCGCGCACGCGGCCCGTCAGGACAGCGTATCCAAGCGGCTCCGGAGAATTGCCCTCTCCCCGGCTCTTCGCCAGCAGCAGCACGCGGCATCCCGCATCCAGAAAAGGCTTCAGCTCCTCCGCCACCTGTGCGTACGCGCCCTTCAGCACGAACTCCGGCGCGCCGAACAGATACGTCCCTGTCTCAAAGGTGATGGCCGAATATTTTTTACTGGACGAAAACGGCTGGACATCCAGCGCGATTTTTGCCTCCTGCGGGTGCTCCAGCCGCCGCTGCTCGGAAAACGCGCGCAGGGCCTGCATCGTCTCGTTCGTATCCTGCGCGGCCAGGCAGTAGTCAGCTAGCAAATCCTGCAAGGCTTCATCATCAAATTGGTCGTTTTTCGCGCATTCGAACGCGTGTGCCTCCTGCACGTTCATACCGGGCTCGGTGATCGTGCCGGTCTTGTCGACGCACAGAACGTCCACGCGCGCGAGCGTCTCAATGCTCTTCATATCATGCAGCAGCACCTTCCGGCGGGCAAGGCGCATGGTCCCCAGCACGAGCGCAATCGTCGTCAGCATGTAAAGCCCCTCGGGGATCATGCCGATGACGGCGGCAATCGCGGAGACGACGCTTTTTTGCAGCGTCTCGCCGGAATAGAAATAGCTCTGGGCAAACAGAATCACGCCGATCGGCACGATCGTAAAGCCGATCCATTTGACGATCCGGTTGATCGCGCGGATCATTTCCGACTGCTCCCCGGTCTGGACAGCCTTGGCCTCGCGCGTGAGCTTCGCGATATACGATTCGTCCCCGACCTTGTCGAGCCGCGCATAGCACCGTCCCGCCACAACGAAGCTGCCGGACAGGAGTTCGCTTCCGGGTTCTTTTTCAATTTCGTCGCTCTCGCCCGTGAGAAGCGCCTCGTTGACCTGCACCGAACCCTGCAAGACCGTCGCGTCCGCCGGGATCTGATCCCCCGCCGACAAAACAACAATATCGCCCCGCACCAGATCGTTTGCCGCAAGCTTCTGCTCTGCCCCGTCTCTGAGCGCAACGGCATGCGGCGCGTGGAGCAGGCTCATCTTATCCAAAATGCGCTTGGCGCGCAGCTCCTGAAAAATGCCGATGAGCGTATTTCCGATAACGACCGGCAAAAACGTCAGGTTGCGGTACGAGCCCACGAGGCACAAAAGCACCGCGATGACGACAAAAATCAGGTTAAAAAACGTAAGCGCGTTCGAGCGGATGATCTCCCCGGCCGACTTTCCGCCGGTGTCGCTTTGCTGATTGGAAAGGCCCTGCGCGCGCAAAGCCTCTGCCTGTTGGGTGCTCAGGCCGCGAAGGGGCGCGGAGTCCTGAGATTGCGGTAGCTGCTGCATAAAAACGTTCCTTCTTTGTCCCGCAACGCTCTTGTCCGCGGGAAAATTCCGACTGTAAAATCGGGAAAAATTTCTGACTTTCCCCCATTTTAGTGCTGCGCGCGCCCATCGTCAAGTTCTTCCGGCGTTGTTTTACAGTTTCGTTACAGATGGCGCTTAAAAACATACTTGACAAGTAGGACAAAAGCTGGTATGATGGCATCGAGTTAGATGAGTCTAACTTAAGTTTAAGCTATCAAACAGAAACAATTTTCCAGTGCGTCTATGGACGCATGATTTTCACCCAAATGGTTAAACTACTCTAACTATCGAAAGGAGCAGCTTATGAGTATCGTCATTCTCGGCGGCAACGAATGTATGGAGCGCCGCTACAAGGACCTGTGTGACAGCTATCAGTGTCAGAGCAAAATTTTCACCAAGCCCAGCGGCGGCCTCCGCAAAAAAATGGGAAGCCCCGACTTAATGATTTTCTTCACAAGCACGATGTCGCACAAGATGGTGCAGGGCGCAATGAGCGAACTCAAGGGCGGCAGCACCGTCATTGAGCGCTGCCACACCAGCTCTCTTTCCGCCCTGCGCGGAATTCTCGAGAAGCACGTAGGGAGCATGGCGTAACATGCCGGAGGAACTTGTCGTACGCCAATGCGCGCCCACGCTTGCAGGTCTCAAGACCGGAAGCCTCTTCCGTGCGGCCTGCACCGACAAAAAGGCGCTGCTCGCGCAGATTCGCGATCTCAACCAGCGCCTGCGGGAAAAGGGCCTGTGCCTCATTCCGCTGCGTTTTCGAGACGGCAACGCGCTTTTGTATCTCTATCGCCCGGCGCGGCTCAAGATCGATTTAAAAAACGAGCTGGCGCGCAGGACGCTTGGAAACGCGGGGTATCTCGATGAAAGCCCCGAGCGGTGCATCGTCAACCTCATCCGGCGCTTTCAGGGTGAAGAATTCCCGCACGAGATTGGGCTCTTTCTCAGCTATCCGCCCGAGGATGTGCAGGGCTTTATTGAAAACCACGCGCAGAACTACAAGCTCTCCGGCCTCTGGAAGGTCTACGGAGACGAGGCATACGCGCGCGCGGCCTTCGCAAAATATAAAAAGTGTACCGATATCTACTGCCGCAGCTGGCGCTCAGGCGCAAGTCTCGAGGCGCTGACCGTGGCAAGCTGAAGCGGACATGATTTTTAAAATCAGAAAGGAACAACCAACATGAAAAAGACAGCTGTTGTATTTTGGAGCGGCACAGGCAATACGGAATCTATGGCAAACGCCGTGCTCGAGGGCATGAAGGCCGCGGGCGCGGAGGCGGAGCTCTTCACCTCCGAACAGGCGGACGCCGCCAAACTCGCAGGCTTCGACGCCATCGCCTTCGGCTGCCCCGCGATGGGCGCGGAAGAGCTCGAGGAGACCGAGTTTGCCCCGATGTTCGACGCGGTCAAGGGCTCCCTCTCCGGCAAGGACGCGGCACTCTTCGGCTCCTACGGCTGGGGCGACGGCGAGTGGATGCGCACGTGGGAAGAGGACTGCAAAAATAGCGGCCTGAACCTTGTCTGCCAGAGCGTCACCTGCTGCGAAGCGCCCGACGACGACGCTTTAGAGGCCTGCCGCAAGCTCGGCGCCGAGTTGGCAAAATAAATTAGTCCCCCGGCATCCCCGGTACACAAACACCCTTCCTCTTTGTGTACCGGGGATTTTTGCGCCTTTTGATTGACAAAGCGTCCGCTTCCGGCTAAAATTGGGACGATTCTGAATGAAAGCCGCGCCCGCGGCGAAGGAGCGTGCCATGGAGCTGACCGTACAGGAACTTGCGAAGCTGGAACAAACTACATACCTTCTCATCGACATGCGCTCGGAGGAAACAAGGGCCTACGGCATGCTCCCCGGCGCCATCCCCGTTCTGCCGGAAGACCTCTCTTCGTTTGCAGTCGAACACCCGGGCAAGAAGCTGATTCTCTACTGCGCGCACGGCGAGTCCAGCATTCCGGCGGCGGAAGCTCTGTGTGAGGAAGGCTATGACGCGTACAGCCTGACGGGCGGGTATCTTGCGTGGCTGCGCGAGCAGATGGCGCGGCAGAACGATGAGGAGATCCAAATGCGCGTCGAGACGAGCCTTCGCAAGCGCTTCCGGGAAAAGATCTGGTGCAACTTCACGAAGGCCGTCCGGCAGTATGAGCTTGTGAAGCCCGGAGACTGCATTGCCGTGTGCATCTCGGGCGGCAAGGACTCGATGCTGATGGCCAAATTATTTCAGGAGCTGAAGCTTCACAATAAATTTCCGTTCGAGGTCAGGTTCCTCGTCATGGACCCGGGCTACAGCCCCGCGAACCGGCAGATCATTGAGGATAATTTGCGGAAACTCGGCATCCCGGCGCAGATTTTCGAGTCCGATATCTTTGGCTCCGTTTACAATGTAGAAAAGTCCCCCTGCTATCTCTGCGCGCGCATGCGGCGCGGCTATCTTTATAACTTTGCAAAGCAGCTCGGCTGCAACAAAATTGCCCTCGGGCACCACTATGACGATGTGATCGAGACGATCCTCATGGGCATGCTCTGGGGCGCGCAGGTCCAGACGATGATGCCGAAACTCCACAGCACCAATTTCCCCGGCATGGAGCTCATTCGCCCGATGTACCTCATCCGGGAAGACGACATCAAAGCGTGGCGCGACGCGAACGATCTGCATTTTATCCAGTGCGCCTGCCGCTTCACCGACACCTGCACCACCTGCCGCCCGAACGAGGAGGCAAAATCCAAGCGCCAGCAGACCAAGCAGCTCATCCGCGAGCTCAAGAAGACAAATCCCGAGGTCGAGGCGCATATTTTCCGGAGCATGGAAAACGTCTGTCTCGATACGGTCATCGCCTACAAAACCGGCGGCCGGAAAATTTCGTTTCTGGAGAATTACGACCGGCCGCGCAAATCGGGCGAAACGGAGTAAGTTTCCTCTTTACGAATCGGGAAAAGTATGCTACAATGCGTCGTCTTCTTTTTTGAGTTTCTAATTCTGAGGTGAACGCTTTGAACTTTGTATCGACTGCGCTGGACCCTGCCGCGCTCTCGTCCGGGAATTTATTCGTCCGGTCGCTGGCAGTATTTATTTCGTCACTGCTGCCGTTTATTGAAAATAAGGGCGCGATTATTTTAGCCGCCGCCCTCAAGCTCAAATGGTACCTTTCCTACCTTCTGACGTGCATCGGCTCGTATCTTCCAGTTCCGTTTCTGCTGCGGATGAAAAAGCACCCGCTCGGCAAAAAGGAAACCAGCCCGAAGCTGCTGCAAAAAGCGCATCAGGCGCTCGAAAAGCACGAGGCCCAGCTCAAAAAATACGGCCCTCCGGCGCTCTTTGTCGTCGTCTGCATTCCGCTCACAGGGGTCGGCTGCTGGATCGGCTCGACGCTTGCGCGGCTGACAGATATGGACGAAAAGCGCGCGGGACTCGCGATCCTGGGCGGGACGCTTGTCTCCGGACTCATCACGATTCTCGGCGTCTACGGCCTCATCGGCGGCATTCAGTATCTGCTCAAATAGGGCTTCCACGCGTGAATACGCGCGATTTTTTGTATATTTTCAGCAAAATTTCGCAGAGAACGCCGCAAATTCTGTGGATAATCCCAGCGTTTTCCCCATTGACGCAGTAGGTAAATTGGTGTATTATAGCAGAAAGAAATTTGAGCGGTATTTTTCAGGGAAGGAGGCGAACGCAATGACGTTCCGTAACACCATGATGATGCGAATGTTATTCTCCCGGGCATGTAATATGGCCAGGTGCTTCGGCATGCGTTGCTGTACGCCTGAGAATAACGCTTGATTGAGCGCGAAAGCCATTTGCCCGGGAGCTGAGACAGCCCCCGGTTTTTTGTTGCTCAAATTCCTTCCATAAAATAAAATTTCGTTTCTGAATCAAAGGAGTGTATCTCATGAAACAGTTCAAAAAAATCATTGCGCTGGCTCTGGCTCTTGTACTGAGCCTGTCTCTCGCCGCTTGCGCATCCAAGACCGAAACCGCCGCTTCCACCGAAACCGCTTCGACGGAAACCGCGTCCGAAACCACCGAGAGCAAGGGCACCATCACCGTCGCCGCCAGTCCCACGCCGCACGCCGAGATCCTCGCGCAGGCCAAGCCCATCCTCGAGGCCGAGGGCTGGACGCTGGAGGTCAAGGAGTTCCAAGACTATGTGCAGCCGAACAACGTCGTCGAAAGCGGCGAATTTGACGCAAACTACTTCCAGCACATCCCCTATCTTGAGAACTTCAATGAAGAGCAGGGCACGCACCTTGTGAACGCCGGTGGCATCCACTATGAGCCGTTCGGCATCTACCCGGGCACGAAGTCCTCTCTGGACGACATCGCTGAGGGCGACACCATTGCCGTTCCGAACGACACCACGAACGAAGCACGCGCGCTGCTTCTGCTCCAGGATAACGGCATTCTCAAGCTCAAGGACGGCGCGGGCCTCACGGCTACCGTTCTGGACATCGAAGAGAACCCCTACAACGTCGAGATCCTCGAGCTCGAGGCCGCGCAGGTCCCGCGTGTGAAGGACGAGGTCGCTTTCGTCGTTCTCAACGGCAACTACGCGCTCGACGCTGGTTTCTCCGTCGCAAAGGATGCCCTTTCCTATGAAAAGTCCGACTCCGACGCGGCCAAGACCTATGTGAACGTCATCGCCGTGAAGGAAGGCAACGAAAACTCCGAAAAGATCCAGGCCTTGGTTGCCGCGCTCAAGTCCGATACCATCCGTCAGTACATCAACGATACCTATGACGGCGCAGTCGTTCCCTTTGACGACTGATTTCTACGCGCAGAGCGTACAGGATTTCCTGCTACGCTCTGTTTCCATGTCTAAAAAATCTTACCCGGACCATGTTCCGGGCGGAAACGAGGAATTTGATGAAACCGGTCATTCGATTAGAGCATATTGAGAAGGTGTTCCACGACGGAAAGGACGACTTTGAGGCGCTGCGCGACGTGTCGCTGGATGTCGAAGAGGGCGATATTTTCGGCATCATCGGCCTGTCCGGCGCGGGCAAGAGCACGCTCGTGCGCTGCCTGAACCTTTTGGAACGGCCGACCTCCGGCAAGGTCTTTCTCCATGGGCAGGACATGACGGCCCTTTCCCCGGCGGAGATCCGCCGCTGCCGCCAGAAGATCGGCATGGTCTTCCAGCACTTCAACCTTCTCATGCAGCGCACCGTCCTCGGCAACGTCTGCTTCCCGCTGGAGATCGTCGGCATGAGCAAGAAGGACGCAAAAAAGCGCGCGATGGAGGTCTTGAAGCTCGTCGGCATTGCCGATAAGGCGAACGCCTACCCCTCGCAGCTCTCGGGCGGCCAGAAGCAGCGTGTGGCAATTGCACGCGTGCTCGCCAACGACCCGGAGATCATCCTCTGCGACGAAGCGACGAGCGCCCTCGACCCCATGACCACAGAGTCGATCCTCTCGCTTCTGCAGACGATCAACCGGACTCAGAACATTACGATTGTCGTCATTACGCACGAAATGAAGGTTATCCAGCAGATCTGCAACCGCGTCGCGGTGCTGGACGAAGGCCGCATTCAGGAGACCGGCCCGGTCAGCGAGGTCTTCACGCACCCGCAGACGAAGGCCGCCAAGCGGCTGGTGCTGGCCCGGATGCAGGGCGCGGACGCACCGTGTGTGAAGCTGGCCCTGCCGGAGGACGAGAAGGAGCTGGCTGATTTGATGGCCTATGTCAAGGCGCACAATCTCAAGGTATTGGAGGGTGAAGAGCATGTTTGAAGCCGGTATGGTGCAGACGCTTGTCGAAGGCGTCCGCGACACGTTGTACATGGTTCTGGCCTCGACGGCCTTCGGATACCTTCTGGGCCTCCCGCTTGGCATTCTTCTTTGCATCACGGGCGAAAACGGCATCCGTAAAAACCCCGTCATCTACCGCATTCTCGATATCGTCGTGAACCTGATCCGAAGCGTGCCGTTTTTGATTCTGCTCATTCTTGTCTCACCGTTTACAAAGTGGCTCGTCGGCAAGAGCTACGGCGCGACGGCAACGGTTGTATCCCTTGTCATCGCGGCAGCGCCCTTTATCGCGCGTATGGTCGAGTCCTCGCTCAACGAGGTCGATCAGGGCGTCATTGAGGCGGCCAAGAGCATGGGCGCGACGGACGGCACGATCATTTGGAAGGTCCTTATCGGCGAGGCCAGAACGTCTCTTCTTGTCGGCGTGACCATCGCGCTTGGAACGATTCTCGGGTACTCCGCGATGGCGGGTGTGCTCGGCGGCGGCGGTCTGGGCGATATTGCCATCCGCTACGGCTACTACCGCTGGCAGGGAGACGTGATGTGGGTCACCGTCATCCTGCTTGTTGCCCTTGTGCAAATTCTGCAAGGTATCGGCATGCTGCTGTCCAAGAAATTAGACCACAGACGCCACTAACGCTCGCGTAATGTTCGTAGGGGGCGATGTGCTCAATCGCTCCCTACGCGTTTTTTTAGAAATCTGTACAGCTTACCAGCAAAGGCCGCCGCACATGCGGCGGCCTTTTTCCAAGAAAGGACAACTCCCCATGAACCCCAAGAAAGAAGCCTTCCGAAAGGCCTTTATTGCATCCGTTCCGATTCTTTGCAGCTACCTGTTTTTAGGATTGGCCTACGGTATTTTGATGCAGGAGGCTGGCTTCGGCTGGGCGGCGAGCCTGCTCACGAGCGCAGTCGTGTACACGGGCGCGTTTCAGTTCGTGCTCATTACGTTCCTAGCCAATGGTACCCGGGCGGTCTTTGTCAGCTGCTGGCCGTTGCGGTCACGGCGCTCCTCCACAAGTGGAAGCACAACACGTTCCTGAGCATCATTCTTGGCACAGCTGTCTATATGCTTCTGATCCGGATTCTTTGAAAATCGCACAAAAGACGCACAGCCAACCGGTTGTGCGTCTTTTTTATGGAGTTCAGTGCGTTTCCGCCGGATTGTCCCGGCCGGATTTGCGGCGCTGCTTTGCTTTTTCCATCGCCTCGCGCAGACCGTCGAGCACTTCGTTGTTGCGCGTCAGCTTCCACTGCGGGAAGCTGTTGATCGTGCGGCGCTGCTGCGCGTTCAGGCGCATCTGCAGCTTCGCATAGAACCGTTCGCGCTCTTCCTCCGTCGTGCGGCGGATCTTCTCGCGCTCCTCCGCGCCGAGCTCTGCCGCCTCGCGAAGCTTCATACGCTCTTCGGCGCTCAATTCGCGGATGCGCTCGCGGCCCTCCTCCGCTCCAAGGCGAAGCTTTTCGGAAAGCTCTCTACGCTTTTGCTGCAAGAGCACTGCGTACTCGGCAAAAACCGCGTGCGTGCCGAGAAGCCCCTTCACGGTCACGATGAGGTCGGATACAATACCGACAAATAGCATCGCGCAAATGATGTTCAGCGCCGGGTCCGTCAGCCTGTCGGTGAGGCTTTTGATAAACGGGTGCAAAACCAGAATCAGCACCACCGAGAACGCACCAAACACGACCGCACCGATGAGGCAGACTCGGCCCCCGATGTTGCATTTCCGCTTCGAGTAATCCCACCATCTGGCGTGGAACAGCTTTTCCATCAGCCATGACGTGAGGTATTCCACACTGCACGTCAGAACTGCACCCGCGAAGAACAGCAGCACGGGATTTTGGATTCTGCCCAATACCAGCAGCACCAGCACCGCACCCGTGCCGTAGATCGGGCAGTAGGGGCCGTTCAGAAAGCCGCGGTTGATGAGCTTTCGCTGGCCAATGGAGCAGATGGTACTCTCATACACCCAGCCGATGACGCTGTAGATCATCAGCCAGAGAAACCATGTTTCAATTGTCTTCATGCCGCTTCCTCACTCGTCCTTCAGCTCTTCATATTCCTCGTCAATGCCGTCCGGCCTCTGGTTTCGGACAATCTTCACGCAGAACCACGCGACACAGATGTTTAAAATGCCGTCGAGAAGCAGAGAAATTCCCATCAGGACCATGAGCGCTCGCGCCGCATCCGACGGCCGGATGACAAGCAGGAGCCCAATTACGCACGTAAGCGCCGCCAGAAGAAGCACCAGCCACCATTGACCGATACCAAAACGCTTCGCGTCGAGCGAAATCTGAATTTTAAATAGCCCGTCCGCCAGAACGGGGATGCCGAAGACGATGCAAAGAAAGCTCATTGCGCCGTTCGGCCTTGCCAGCGTCACAATGCCGATCGCGATCAGCAAAATTCCAAACGCCAGATCATACTGAAACGCCAGCCGGAAGAGGTCGCGTGAAAAATAGCCGACCAGTTTGATGGCTCCAAAGACGATCATGCCCACACCGAGAAGCCTTCCCAGCCAGACGACCGATGTGCCCGGCGAGGTGATGAGCACGATCCCCAGCACACAGAACAAGACAGATATAACAAAATATCCAATTTTCGCCGTTTTCATCGGCACGACAGAACGCATTGCAAGCTCCCCTTTCGCGCAAATCCTGCGCAGTTCCTATTTTCAAACGAGAGTATACCAGAGCGCTCTGTTTCCTGCCATGGACAACAAAAACCGGGTGTCTGAAAGACAGACATCCGGCTTCATTTGTCTGAAAATTGGGCAGGTGTCAGGCCTTCTTGCCGGACGCGCGGCTGTTTTCCAGAATCAGCTCCGCCACGCCCCGGTAGAGTTCCAGCACGCGCGCCATCTGCTCGCCCACATCCTGCTTCATCCCGCCGAGCATCCAGTCGATGCCTAGGCCGAAGAGCTGGCACTTGATGAACCGGTGCAGCACCTCGCGGTCCTCCGGGGAAATGCACGCGTCGGGATAAGCCGATTTCAGATACTGCTCGGTCATATATGCGCAGAGCTTCATGACGCTCGACTCAAACGTGTCGCGGCTGACGGAATTATAGACGTGCATGATCGCGCGGCGGTTTTTCTGCGCATAATCCACGACTGCGCGGAACGCCTCTTCGATCCTGTCGATCGTCGGGTACTGCGCCATCAGATCGTTCGTCCGCTCGATGATGATCTCGCCCAGCAGCGACGGAATGTCCTGAAAATGATAATAGAACGAATTGCGGTTGATGCCGCAGCGCTCGACGATGTCGCGCACGGAAATTTTGTTCAGCGGCTTTTCGTCCAGCAGCTCCAGAAACGCCGCCTTGATCGCCTGCTTCGTAAAGTTTGCCATGGCCTCTCCTTTGTCTCGTCATGACGGATTCTTTCATGTTATCATATCAGACTTCCAAACGTTTTGCAAGATATCCGCCGGGGATAATGTCCGCATTTTCCAACAGGGAAGTTGTGATTTCGCCGGGTATTTCTGAAAAAACAGTCCGTTCTGCCGGGTCGATGTGCTCAATCGACCCCTACGCATAATTTCTGCAGTTTTGCCTTGACCGCGAAATCAGCCCCCGGCGAAAGCCGGGGGCTGAGCTTCTTAGGGGATGCTGGGGCACACGGGCTTATTCGTCGATAGACTCGTCAAAGTCCTCTTCGAGGGAAGCGTCGTCCTCGTCCTCTGCCAGCACGAACTGCTCGATGATGGCAGCCTGACGGGATGCTTCCTCCTGCTGGAGTTCGAGCGCTTCAAGATCAATATCGCCGCCGTCGACCGAGATATCGAGCGCAGCGCAGCAGTCAAAGAGCTTCTGCTGATTCTTTGCGGTGACCAGCTCTTTCTGCTCTGCCGTCAGCTCGTTGTAAGCGTCCAGCGCCTCCTGCACCTTTTCGCGGTTGGCTTCCTTGACGCGCTTGGCCGTCGGAAGCTTCTTGATGAGCTTTTCGACTGCCTCTGCTGCATCCTCGTCTTCGATTGCCTGTGTAAGTGCCTCTTCGCAGTCTGCAAGCTTGGCAATCACTTCTGCGCTGTCATCCGCGTACTTCTTTGCGTTCTCGTTCAGCTTGTCGTAAGCCTTTCTGGCTGCCGAGATAGCAGACTTGTTCTTCACGATCACGTCTTCCGCTGCTGGAAGCTTTTCGATCTTGGCGATGACCTTGGCCGCTGCCTTCTGGTCCTTCGTATCCTGCGAAACGGCCTTCTTGAGCGCCTTTTCCGCGTTCGTCAGGCGCTTGAGGTTGTCTTTGCCGACGATGTTCTTGCCGACCTTGCCGAGGTCATTATAGGCCTCTCTTGCCGCATGGATCTCAGCCTCGTCGGACTTGTCATCATGATCATAGACGACCGTTTCAGGCAGCGCCTGGATCATCTTGATAACTTCCTGCGCCAGTTCATCCTGTTCCTTGACCGCTTCGAGTGCTTCCTTGAGTGCAGCTTCCGCCGCAGTCAGGGTATCAAGGTTCGAGACGAGCTTCTTCTGGTCATCGGTCAGTTCGTCATACGCTGCGCGGGCCTTTTCGATCTCTGCCTTGTCGGTGTAATCGACCCTCTCAGCCTTCGGCAGCGCCTTGATCAGCTTTTCGACCGCAGAGGCCGCCTTTTCGTTGGCCTTCATTTCCGCTTCGTTTGCATCGAGATAGTCTCTGCGCGCGGTGAACGCGTCCAGCGTGGCCTTTTCTGCCTCGGAGATGAAGGTCTTCTGTGCATCCGTCAGCTTATTGTATGCCGTCTCGACGGACGTGATCGTTCTGCGGTCATTCAGACCCATACCGTCGGGCTCGCCGGTGAGCTTGGAGGCGATCAGGTCACTGACCTTTTTGGCCGCCCTCTCATTGGTCGCAAGGGACTTCCTGGCCGCTGTGAGCTTTCTGCTTTCCTCTTTCGTGACAAGCTTTTTGAGTTCCGGCTCCATGCCTTCGTAGAGTTCTTCGGCCTTCTGCACGAACTGCTTCTCGCTCTCGGTCACGTTCTTTTCGTCTGTGATCTCCTGCAAGAGGCCGCGCAGGATGTAGACGTCCATGTTCTTCTCGTATTCTGCAAGCTTTGCCTCCGCGTCAAGGAGCTTTTGCGCCACCTGCGGATCGAGCATGGCCTCGCGGATGCCTGCATCCAAATCATTGTACGCGCTGCGGGCAATGGTCACGGCCTTTTCAAACGCTTCTGCATTGTCGCTCGAGATCTCGTCGGGAATCGCCTGGATCTTGTTGGCCACGTCATCTGCCAACGCCTTGTACTGTCTGTATTCGTCGCTGTTCTCGTCGAGCTCGAGATAGTAGTTGACGGTGTAGTAGAAGTAGATCTCGTCGCCGTCTTCCACGAACTCGGCGTTGATCGCGTCGGCATATTCCCCGTTGCGGGTGTACATCCAGCCGCTGTAGGGTCTTTCCTTCGTCGCCGCCTCGAGCTTCACGCCGTTCGGGTCAGTGATCGCGGCAATGTATCCACCGTAGTAGCCGGCATAGGAATCGGAGGTGTACTCGGTGTCTTTGAAGAAGGCCTGCATGACCTGCGCAACGGTGATGCCGTCGCCGGTATCCTTGCCCTCGAACGCATAGGCGTTCTCCTTGTTCGAGACGAAACCGTCGACTTCGCGGCCGTCAACAATGACCTCCACGCCAATGTCCGTTCCGGTATCCGGCTTTTCCGGCTCGTCGATATTCTGCTTGCCGTCGACCTTGACGGTCGTGGAAACTTCGTGCTTGTAGAACGTCGCAAACTGCTCATACGCCCCATCCGGAGTTTCGGCGTCTTTCACAAACTTCTCATAGTACTTGGCGTACTGCGTGTAGGTCAGCCAGCTCTTGATGGTGACTTTGGTGTTGTATTCCGGCTGCGTCAGAAGAAGATTCTCATACTTGATGATGGTGCGGCGGCTTGAATAGAACGTGCGGTATGTTTCGCCGTAGGACGCCATCGGGTCATAGCCGGGATAGTCGTCGGTGTAGATGCCCTCGACGTTCTTGACCTGGCCGAGCGTCGGATAATCATAGCCGCCAATATCGTTCTTGACGATCTTGTAGAACGGATGGAGGTCGGTCGTAATGTGATTCTTGTCGGTGTTCTCGCCGCGGATGCTCTGCCAGTAGACTTCTTCCTGGGTGACCTCAGTCATGAGCGCCTTCGCGTCGTCGATCTCCTTCTGGGTCAGCGGCTCGATCGTAAATGTCAGGATCGTCTCGCCGAGCACCTTGCCGGGCGTGCTCTTGCCGTTGACCTTCACACGCTCGCAGATCTGCACCTTGATCTTCGCTTCGACTGCGGGCTGTCCGGGCAGCGGACGATAGACGGTGATATGATAGCCGTTCACGTCTGCCACGTCGGGCGTCAGGCTCTCCAACTTCTGCATCTGACTGTAGTCGTAGTTGAAGATGCCCGCGTCAGACATCTTCTGGAGACTCGGGATCAGCAGATCGTCCTTGACAGGCTTCGTCAGGTCGACCTTCGCGCCGTAGTCATAGTAGTTGGTCACAAGACCGGGGAGTTTATCCTTGAGATTCTGCGACAGCACATTCTGCGCATCTTCTGTCTCGGGCTTTACCGTAATACGGAACGCGTTTTGGAGCTGGAGCGTGCTGACATTGTCGCCGCTGCTGCTCATCATGGCAGAGATCGTGTACGGGTCAAGGTTTTCGTCGAACAGCGTGACCATCCGCAGCTCGAACGTTGTGGCAGGTTTGCCCTGTGACGGACGGCGCGGCGAAATGTTGATCTGGCTGTCCGTAAATTCATATGTCACCGCGTCAGACGGGTTCACACTGAAGCCGACGCGGACTGCAACGCCGTCCACTGTGACCGTGCGCGGTGCGACGAGCATTTCGGAAACTTCTCCGTCCACGACCATGCCGGTAAAGCTCTTATCCGTGCTGGCCTTTGCCGTATTGGTGTTTTCGCCGCGGATGGCTTCCCATGTGAGCTGCTCGTCGAGCGCCTTCTGCATGAGTTCCTGCGCTTTTTCCACATCCCAGCCGATGCGCACGTTCGCCGTAACCGTCTTCTCGGCGCCGAGTTTGGAAAGCTTGAACTGTACGCCGGTGTAGGTCACATACTTGGTGTCCGTGCCGCCCTCGCCCTGATAATAGGTGACGGTTCCGTCTTCTGCGAGGTACGAATGGTCGGTAACAGAGGTTGTCGCAAGCGTACCTGCACTGACAAATTCGACCTCGATGCTGTCGTCATAGCCGTTGTCATACAACCAGTAGGAAACAGCGTCCATTACCGTCTCGTGGCCGCGGATCTGCACGGGCTGGACAAACGCATCCTTTGCCGCCAGCGCTTTTTCGATGCTGCCGAGCACGTTTCCGGCCTCAGCTTTCGCAGAGTAGAGAATAACGGTGATTTCGCGGCTCTTTTCCGCCGCACCCTTTGCCGCGGTCGCGGTGAGCTTGACGGTGATCGTGCCTGCCTCGGGGAGCGTGACTGCGCCGGTTTCCGCGTTCAGTGCATCGCTGTCCGAATGCCAGGAGATCCGGCTGCCGTTTTCACCCGTCGCTGCAAGCGCCAGCTGCGCCTGCGTTTTGATATGGTATATGCCGTTGTTATCGGGCGTCAAAATGCCCTCGGTGTTGCTCAGGTCGATCTGCTCGCCGTATTCTTCCAGATACTCGGCTTCTTTTTCCTTGCAGAACTGCTGATAGACGTAGGGCTTTGCGTCCTCCGGCGAGGTCAGCACGCCGCAGTCATAGCCCCAGTCGTCGCGGATGTACGTAAGGAGCATACTCAGGGAAGTCTCCGCGACAAACTCGTCTGTCTCCTCCTGCACCTGCGCGCAAAGCTCCTGTACAAGCGCCGCCTGTTTTGCATCTTTGAGGACAAGCGCGCGAACGTCGAGCGTGACTGCCTTTTCATCCTCGGTCAGCACGGTATTTTCGAGTAATGCAGTCAACCGGTCGATAAAAAAAGGTTCCTCACCGCATAGAAAATAGATGGGTTTATATTTCCGGGCCTTGATATCTTTCCTGATCTCTTCGAATGTCATCGTTTTACAATTTGTTAATGCGCCGATAATTGGGCTGAACAATCTATGCAAAGTTAGAAAAACTTTTTACCTTTTGGATTCTGACAGGATTTTTTGTACAATTTCCTCGATTTCGGCATCTTCGCCTTGCGGATCATAGGCTGCTTTCAGGTTATTTCCGAAGATTAAAGCGATCGATTGCCAGAAGTAGGCATTTACCGTCCCCCGGTATTCCCGGATGTGCGCGAAAGAAGTGTGGCTGGTTTCCCGGTAGATTAATCGGATCAAAATCCGTCCCTGGGTAATGCTGAGTTTCATCAGGGGGGCCTTGAACGTTTTCATCAGCTGGTTGTATTCTTCCTTGATGATCTTTTTACGATCGGCTTCCCGGGTGACGGCCGACAGTTTCTGTTCGATCTCATTGACTTTACCGGCAGCTATCCGGGCATAGGGATATACTTTCCGGACATTATATTCCAACCGGGTTTGCCGCCGGTGCTGACGCTGAAACCAGCCGGCATTTTTATTTTTCTGCCGGACACTGACTTCTTCCAGCCAAACATGAGGGAGGGTATCACCTTTCCAGAAGATGGAACGGACGACTTCTTTTTGTTGGGCCGACAGACAATTTATGCAAAATATAAAAAGTATGACCGTGAATATTCTCGGCATCACAAAATAATTTGTTATTTTTGGCTCGTAAAAATACGAATTATTGTGGACGAACAATTTCAGGATTTATTTAAAATAAGAAGGAATCGTAAAAAAGTGGAGATTGGCAATATTTTGATTGCCGAACCATTTCTGCAAGGGAAATATTTTTCCCGGTCCGTTATTTTTATGGTAGAACATGACGAAAAGGGAAGTATCGGTTTTGTTTTGAATAAGCCGATGGCTTACACCACTTCGGATCTGGTTACGGAATTAGCCGGATTGGAATATCCTGTCTATATCGGTGGCCCTGTCGAACAAAATCAACTGTATTATCTTCATAATCATGCAGAAGTTGAAGATGCTTTGCAAATTGTGCCGGGTATCTATTGGGGGGGCGATTTCTCGAAACTGACTCGTTTGTTGCAGGAGGGGAAAATACAGCCGGGGGAAGTTCGCTTTTTTGCCGGATATAGTGGCTGGGATGCCGGTCAACTGGATCGGGAGTTGGATGAGAATTCGTGGATGGTAGGGGATATTACTCCTGCGCGTTTTTTCGAAATTCCTAACGATAATTTATGGGAAGCTTCGATGAGCGGATTGGGAGGACGTTACCGGATTTGGGCTAATTTTCCCAAAGATCCGATTATGAATTAATTCGTGAAAAACGAATCAGATAAAATAGCAGGCCGTTCTATCGCTGTCCCTTCGGGGAAAGAGGAAAGTCCGGGCAACACAGGGCATCGTGCTTCTTAACGGGAAGATGTTCGTGAGGGCATAGTAACGTAACAGAAAAAAACCGTTTCACGAAGATTCGTTTTCGCTTGAAATAAGGGT
>ENA-ORND01001153-ORND01001153.1-human-gut-metagenome-genome-assembly--contig:-NODE-1153-length-19078-cov-3.083005_pt1 | contig 19078 bp, 14 predicted proteins | sample MGYA00242111_ERZ509014 | MGnify/ENA primary metagenome ERZ509014 (study PRJEB26280, sample SAMEA2338694) | human gut metagenome | biome: human gut; feature: human-associated habitat; material: faeces... | reverse complement strand
TTCATTTTCTACATCCTCTTTTGGTCAATTGGGCAATTGGGGGTCGGTTCTTTTTTTGCCCTAATAGCAAACTGGTACCAAGTCTTTAGCTTTAAAAAAAACGGAAGGACAGAACCGTCCCAATTTACGTTTTTTATTTCATACACAGTATAAAATGGTAAAGTCATTTGCGCAATAGAAATAATTAGCGTAAAAAATGGACCTGTCTATGCTAAATCTTTTTCAATTCTTTTCTTTTTTCTCCCTCTTTCTTTCTTCTTTATGTATATATATCTATTATACCAGAAACTTAAAATCAAAAATAAGAGTGTAAAAACACTTGTTACTTTAGATTGCAGTACTTCTAACACTACTCCTAAAAATGGTATATTTACTATTTTTTTTCCTACAATTTGATTTATTGTTGTTTTCTCAATATCAGGATAATAATTTCTATTAGATTTTGTTGCATATTCTTCTTGTTCATAATATACAATTTTATTTATTCTAATTTTTCCATTGACTTCATATGCTATTATATCACCATCTTGTAAATCTTTATTATCTACTTCTTTCACTATAACTAAATCATTTTTATTTATATCATCTTCCATCAAATTTGTTTTCATACAAAAGAGACTAATTCCATATAGTTTGAAATATTCTTTTTTTAATATAGTTGTATTTATTGAAAATATCACATTATATAAAACGCATATTACGATGATCACATATATACAATTTAATACTATCTTTTTCAATTTGACTTTTTGTAGAAATTTAATTTTTTCCTTTTTTATTTTCTTCAATTTTCTTTTTTTCTCTCCTATTTTCAATTTTTTCGTATCTTTGTATTTTGTAAAAGCTTAAAATTAATATTATAAGAATAATAATTAAAACTATTATTTTATTTTCAAGTGCTAATATTGTTTTTCCTAGATATGGTATTGTTAAAACACATTTGCCTTCAATTTTTGAATATGTTATTTTTTCAGTATCTTCTATATTATTATTATCCCCTTTGGTTATGTAAGTCTTTTCTCCATTTTGCTGATTTTCTTCAATTTTTAGAATACGGTGTGTAATAACCTCTTGATTTTGTTTAAAGGTTATTACATCACCTGTTTGCAATTCTTTTTCTTTACATTCTTTTATAACAACTACATCTCCATAATAAATTGATGGTTCCATACTACTTGATGTTATTATACATGCTTTATATCCAAATAGTCCTACTCCATGGTTTAGATTATCAGAAGAAATGAAGATTAATATCATATTATAAATCATGATTATTAAAATTATTCCTAATATTTTTTGAATAATTTCTATATTCTTTTTTCTTTTATTTATTGAATCAATATCGTATTTCATATTCTTCCTTTCTATACTATTTTATAACTATATAATCAAATGCCTCACCCACATAAGTATCTCCATCATATAATTTATAAACAAGTTTATATGTTCCTGTTATTAAATTAGTTTTTAATTTATAATTATTAGTTGTCGTTGCTATAGGTAATGTTGACATTACATACTCTTTTTCTCTGCTTGTTGCTGTTAATGTGTCTGATACATAATCTTGTAAGTCTACTAATGTATAACTTTGTGCATATTCTTCTGTATAATCTCTTCTATATAAAGATACTGCTATATTAGGATCTGATAATTGTGATGAATATTCAACTACACAAATCAATGTATCACTTTCAGTTTCATTAATCCCTGTATCTTTGTTAATAATTTTACTAGTATTTCTAGTAGTTACTTTTAATCCATATGCAGAATTAATAATTCTTACACTTAAATCAATTTTATCTGATGCAGTTAATCCATAATAGATTCCATCTGGCGAACCAAATGACTCAATTTTTATTGTATAATCACCTGTTGCTAATGTATCATTTCCTGCTGTATTCATTTTTATTTTTGCTAATACGTCTGTTACTTTATCTGCTATACATATTCTTGTTGTTCCATCTACTCTTGGATAATATAGTTGCCCATCTAGTTCAAAGTTCACTCCAAATAAACTATCCAAACTTAAACGGTTTCCATTATTGTCATATATACTAATTTTTATTCCTAATTTTTGGTCAAAATATTGTGTATCATAAATTGTTTTTGAATCTACAACTGTTTGAGTAAAAGTTGTTATTACATTTAAACTCAAAGTTTTTCCTAAATATAATGTTTTTGGTGACAAATTTCCATCTAGTTCTATTGTTGCATTATTACCATTATACACTGTATATACCATGCTATCTCTTTGAATTCCTAGAACTCCTACTAGAGTTTCTCCTTCACTATCTCTTAATTCCATTAATAATGAATTGTTTTGTATGTCATTTTCTATACTACTATCTGCAAAATTTATATGGAATATAAAATTCTCATAAATCAAATCTTTGTCTGTATTATAGTAATTATCACATGCTTCAGCTTCATGAAAATTATTATCACTGCTTCCCATTGCTATAAAATCTGATAAATTATACTCATATTTATTGCTGGCAACATCTTCTGCTGTAACAATATAGTAATAATATTTGTTTGTTACCATATCTAGCATAGTTATCTTTGTATTTTCTGGAAAAGTATATGGCAAATTGTCTGAGTCTCTTGACACTAGAACTCTTTGATATGTTTTGTAATCATCAGCATATTTACTATTAGAAAAATCTTCTACATATAGTGAATAATATGTTGAAAATGCACTTTTACTTGTTATTGTTGTGTCTGTTGTTGTAAACAATCCATATTCCTGTCCTGGAGTAATTGCCGCTTCATAAAAGTCATTTTGATATAATGCACTAGATAGAGTAATTATTATATCTACATATGATAATTCATAATTCAAATCATCTATTGGCTTTAATACTTGTAATCTTATTCTTACATCTCCCAGTGCTTGCTTTACAGTTATATTTTCTGAATGGTAGAAACATAGATTTAATGTTGGTGTAGATGAAGAGTTATCTTTATCATAATCATTTTGCCCCGTATATGAACCACCATTTTGTGTCAAGAATTTTGTCGTTCCTTTTGTTTGCCAGCCCACATTACCTGTTCTCATAGTTAAACCATATACACTATTTGCTTTTTCATCATCTGGCTCTATTGCCTCAATTTCGTCTGGATCAACTAATGATATTCCTTCTGCAAGTCCTGCTGAAAATCCATTTAATGTAAATTTTAAGTTTGGATCAGAAAAACCTTGTAATAATAACTCATATGTTCCTAATGTTGCATATTTTGAAGCTGTTAATGAAACTTCGAATTTTGTAACATCTAATTCTTCTCCAACTAGCCAAATGTAATATACGTCATCTTTTGGTGTTGTATCTACATAGTTTACTTTTATTGTTCCTTCTTCATTATAATTTGTGTAAAATCCATCTATAGTTATGTCATGGTCTGTCATGTGTTGAGCCATTACATAAGAGTTTGATGAAAATGTTCCTGCATTTGTTATTTCATCACCATTGTTATATCCTTGATGATAAAATCCTGTACTTGTACTTGGATTTATTCTATTCGTGAATAATCCAAGGAAGAACATCCCATGTACTTGTCCATAAGCTGTTGCCTGTTCATTTGTTGCAACATTTAGATTTTTACCTTCTAACATATATATTCTATTATCTACATTTCTTTCAGATACTTCTCCTGTATCTGGGTCTATTGTAACTACTGCTGTTTCTTCTGTTCCATTATTATCAACTAAACTGTCTAATTTTTTAAGTAAGTTAGCTCCATTGCACAAATACAAAATTGAATTATTTTTTAATTTAACTTGGTCAACCCTACTTAATGAGAAGAATACACTTGAATATTCATTTGTTCTATCTGTTGTTCCAGATAATGATATTGCAGAATTACTAATTGTTGCACAAGTTGCTCTTTGTATTGATATATTACTTTGCGGATTATCTGCTGTTCCATAGTTTTGGATTGTTATATAACTTTTACCACTTGTACTTGATGCGTTTCCTGAGCCAAATATACTTCCTTTTATAGCAAGTTTTGTATGACCATTTCCATTAATTTGTATATCAATTCCTTTTGTTACACTTATAAATGAGAAATCATATATCTCTGAACCTGATGCATTTGCTTCTCCTCCACCAAATACTGTTCCATCTATTTCTATATTTCCTATTTCAAGTGAAGTATCACCTACAGCATCATATCCAATATTTGTTTGAGTTGTACCATATACAACAGATGTATTTGCTCCTCCATATACATTTTTTCCAACAGTTGCTCCAACAATGTTTACTGTACTTGTAGAATTGTTATTACTTTCTGTCCCTGTTGCAGCTTGATTTCCTCCTCCAAACACATTATTTGTTACATTATTTGTACCTTCCATTGTCAAATTAGTATTTCCATACACTATTGCTGATACACCATTTCCTCCTGCATATAAACTATTATTTAAAGTAGAATTTTTTACTTTTACATAAGTATTTCCTGTAACAGTTCCTTCATTTCCTCCACCATATACATTATCTGCTACTGTTGCTCCTGTAAGAGTTACATTTGTATTTGTATTTACTCCTGCTTGGTTTCCTCCTCCAAATACTCTTTTTTGGACTTCACCATTTATATTAACATTTATTAAATTACTTACTGCTTGGTTTCCACCACCATAAACATCTTGAACTCCTCCACCATTTATTGTTACATTTGTTGTTTGAGTTGTTCCCCCTTGGTTGTTTCCACCATATACTGCACCAATTATATTTTTTGTATAATTTACTGAATTTCCACTACTGTCTTGTCCAGATATTCCATATCCTATTGAAAATCCTTCTACACTTTGCATAGTTAATATCTCAAATTCTACGCTATAAGTTCCTCCTGCTGATATTGTATTATTTCCATAATATCTGTTTTTCTCTGTTAATGTATATACTCCATTATTTACTTGTATATCTGATTGTGAATAATTAGTATATAAAGTTGAATCAGGTATAAATACATTTGCATTCCAAGTTGTTATAGTATCTGATGTATTATTAGTAAATACTACATTGATTTTCGCATAAGTTGGATATGATGAATATTTTGAATCTTGATTCTTCTGCCAAGTTGCTTCCTCAACAGTTGTTGTTACAGCCATTTCTACTCCATTATTGCTACCTGAATTACTTGCATCATTTGTTGTTACAAAACTTTCATTTACATCTCCACTAGTATTAGAACCTCCAAATACTGTTCCAATATTACCTCCTAGTGTTTGAACATTTGTTGTTGTAACACCTGCTTGATTTCCTCCTCCAAATATGTAGCTAACTGTTCCTCCTGTTGTAATTATATTTGATGTTGTAGATTCTGCTTTTTCTCCACCACCATATATATTTGAAACAGTTCCTCCATTCATATATACCTTTGTTGTTGTTGTTGTTCCACCTTGGTTATTTCCACCATATACATTTGTAGCATTTCCAGATTCAATATAAACATGACTTACTGTTACTGTACCTGATGAATCTGAACCTCCATAGACATTCTGTGCTGTTCCTCCTTGTAAGTATATTGCTCTTGTTGTATCATCTTCTCCAGATGCTATTAAATCTGCTGCTTTCCCTCCATTAAATGCATTTGTTACATTTGCATTTGTTAATAGATATACATATACTCCTTGAGTTTCTGTGCCTATTGAAGCTTGATTTCCTCCACCATATACTGCAAGTAATGTTGACTCATATGTTTCACCTACATTTACTGAAATTGTACCATTTATTGTACCATTTATATTACTTCCGCCAAACACACTACAATTACTTAAATTACATCCATCTACATTTATTACTATATTTCCTGATACTACTGCTGCTGTACTACTATTTCCTTTTCCTCCACCAAATACATAACCTGATACAGAAACTGTATTTGTAGTATCTGGTAAGTCTTGAATATTAATATTTACATCTCCAATTATAGTTCCAAGTGAACTTCCACCATATACATTTCCATATATATTCAAATTATTTTTTGTTTCATTTACATTTAGTGCAACTCTTCCTTTAACATCTGTGTTAGATCCAAGTCCACCTCCAAATGCTGCATCAACACCTGAATAGTCAAATCCATCTGTAGCAGATACTGTTCCTAATTGTCCTCCTGTTATATCCATTAATACTGAACCTGAAATCGTACCTTTGATGTTTGATCCACCATAAACAACTCCATTTACAATACCATTTTCTATATCAATATCAACTGTTCCATAAATATTATTTTGATTAGCTCCTCCATATATATTATTAACTACATTTCCACCAAAAACTTTTATGTTTACTCTTGTAGCTACATCTTCTATTACTTCTGATGGTGGAAGCATTTCATATGTTAATAGATAAATATCACTTTCAATATAATAACTATTCGAAACTTCCCAGCCAGAATCATACCCTAAATATAATGTATATGTTTGAGAGCCCCACCATCCTCCAGATGTTGTATAATCATATGTTATATTTTTAGTATTTGAACCTTGAACAGTAAAGGCTGTTTTATTAGTTGTACTTAACGTTATATTTGCAGTATATGTACCGCCATGAACGGCTTACATTATTTACATATATATATTGTCCTGTAGATGCATTTTTTATATAATATTGATTTCCACTATAATTTTCAAATACCCATTTTGCTGAATCACTTGGTTTCATTGTTGTTGACATTGATTCATTTGATAAACTAGTACCACTTGCTGAAAGTCCATTTCCACCATCTGATGATGTAGTAATTAAATATTCTGTATTTTCAGTAAAATTGGACGTTTCATCTTTAAATGTAAGTACATCTGGTATTTTAACATTTGTTGAACCAATTATCCCATAATTTCCTCCACCAAATACATTATTGTGAACAATTGCATTACCATCAATTATTATATATGAGGCATCTGTTTGACCTGAATATCTATCATTTCCATTTGCACCTCCACAAACACATCCAGAATTAACTCCATATAATACTTCATTTTGATTTGTTATAGTAACTGTTTCATTTCCATCTGAATCTACTGTAGATGATGCACCAATTTGAGCTGTCCCACCTACATAAATTAATGATTCTCCTCTCAAATCTCCAGTACCAGTATTTATACCAGCAGCTACACCGTTTGAACCTCCACTGATACTATATTTTATATATCCACCAGTTACTTGAATTATTCTATCACCATATGTCTCACTATATCCGGCTCCACCAGTAATATTTATAACATTTCCACCTTTAACATACATATATGTTTTAAACATGTCTGATTGGCCCATACTTAGACCACCAATTATATTAGCAATATTTCCACCTTCAACAAGCAAATACCTATCTGATTTGTCATATCCAGTTTTTCCATGTCCACCAACATATATTCCAGCATAATTTCTTTCACTAGTATCTGCTGTACTTGCATCTTTAAAATAATCAACACCAATAGTTCCACTTTTAATAATCATATTAACTGCAACTGCTTTAGCATTATTTGCTGTATAAGGATTAGCCGTTGCTGATGTAGTTCTAGAAGCCATTCTATTATATATTCTGAGATTTTCATTATTATTATTTATTCTATCTATATCACATCCTACAACCATTGTTCCATTTGCAGTTGTACTTGTTGATGCTGAACCTGCTCTATATAATTGTGCAGTATAATATTTACCTGTCTCTATTACTAATCTATATTCTGAACTACTATGATTATAATATCCACCTTGAACTTGTGCCCATGTAGAATAATTATCATTTGTAGGAACAACTCCTCTTCCAATTCTTAAATTATACATATTTCCATATAAACATGGAGATACTACATCAGTTCCATCAGTAGTTCCACTTGGAGAAGAATATGATTTACTAGAATAGACATATAAATAATCTATTTGTAAATCACTATCTAATTGAACATCAGTACTTCCAACATTCAAATAAGTTGTACTTTCACTTCCATAATTATTTCCATCATATAAACTTGTTAATGTATATGAAGTATTAGGTCCTTTTAATCCACTTACATCTAGAGTTCCATTCATTAGAACTACAATATTTACTTCACGATTTGAAGCCTTTGTACATGTTTTTACATTAGAATTTAATTTACTATTAATACTACTCCAACTATTATCTATTGGTTTACTTGGAGATGTTCCATCATTCGAACTACTTCCTGAAGAACTAACAAAAATAACATTTGCATCAACCCAATCAACATATAAATCTATAACATATTTGCCTGAACTATCTGTAATATTATTTATATTTGTAGTTAATGTTTGTACAAAAGTATTTGTATTTGTGCTTATACTATTTGAATAGTTCGCATTATTTGTTTTCCAACCATTAAATCCTTTTTCTACTGGTCTATTCATAAATGGATTATCTATTAAATCAATTGTTATATTTCCATTACTATCTACTGGCACACATTTTCTATAAGATACTAGCATTTGTTGCTCTGTGTCAGATATTGTTCCATAAGGTGTTCCTACTTTGATTGTAGTTTTAAAAGAATTTACTGTTAATGCATCATAAATTGTAGCATTTAGACCGTTCCTAGTTCCACGAAGTGCAACCCTAAATGTAAAAGTACATGCATCTCCACTACTATTTGCAAGACTTGTTGTATCTTCTCCTGTTACTGTTATTATTCCATTACTTACACTTACAGATATTCCTTTTGAAGAATTTGCATTATCTGTTTCAGTTTGGTTAAAATAGGTAGAAAAGTTTTTATTTGGTACTGCCATTTTCAATGTCCAACCTGAATCTGCTTTAAAATCTGGATATTGCTGTTTTAAATTGTTTATTCCACTAACAATACAAGTTATTGTATCTGTTCTAGCAGAATTGTTTCTATTGCCACTAAGAGTACCTTTTCTTGCTGTTGCAGTAGCATTTAATGTTACATCATAGGTTCCTCTCTCAACAAATTCAGTTAAGTCATATCCATAGTAATTAATTTGAACCTCTTTTAAATTACTTTCAGTATATTTACCACTATTTGTTTTTGACATTCCTTCTGTATAATTTAAGCCTAAATAATAATTTTTGTCTGATTCATAATCATCTATTTCAAATTTTGATTCTTCTCCTACAACTGAATAAGTTGTTGCACCACCATTTGTTATTTGTTCATCACTCGTATCTTCTTCTGCAAACATTGCAATTCCAATATGATTTTAATTCTTCTACTGTAAACTTGATTTTACCATTTTCAATTGTAAAATCTTTTAATTCTTGAATTGTATCATTTTGCATCTCAAGCAAATTATATTTTAAGTTTTCATCATTTATTGTTATTCCTATGTCTAATGTTTGCCCATAATTTTTTGCTATATATTCTTTTGAATTTGATAAAAGTTTTATGTCATAACTTCCCCAAAGAGAAGCCTCTGGATAATTTTCTATTATTTCATTTTCTACATTTGTAAAATCTGCTTCATTTAGTTCTATTTCTGTGTCATATGGCATATATCCTGAAACATATAATATTTCATAATCTTCTTCATCTTTTGCTATTAGTTTTTTATTATATAATATTTGTGTGTCAACTTCTATTGTGTCATATTGAGCTGTCAATGTTACTTGTAAATTATCAAGTTCTTTTTGAGTTAAATAGATTTTTTCTCCTGGTAACTTTTCAACTGTTGAATTTGCATCTGTTGCTGTTTCTGTTGTCGTCTCTGTTGTTCCACTGCTAGTAGTTTTTTCTTCTGAGACTATGTCTGTCGTATTTGTATCCGTTCCGTTCGTATCTACTATATCTGTAGTCACTGTATTGGTAGTTGTTTCATTTGTGTCTACTGTATTCGTGTTTTCCGTACTTAATGTATTTGTAGCATCTTCTATATTTGTACTCTCTTGTTCTGTAACTTCGTTTTCTATAATCTCTTTTTGCGTAATAATATATTTACTAATTTTCTTTGTATTTACAATATCAGGAAGTGTAATTGAATAACCACTTTCGCCTTCATTCACAGCATTTAGATTGATTCATCACTTAATAAACCACTATTATCTTTAAAATTAGCAGTTATTTCCACCACATTATTAGCTCTTGATTTGATAAAAGCTCTTAGCATTACAATTATTAAAATTATTAAAATAATTAATATTACTATATTCCTTTTGTTTGTTTTCTTCATCTACACAATCTCCACTATTTTGTAATTAAGCTTTAACTTAATTGTAACATCTTTTTTATTTCACAAAGCAGTTCTATATCTTCTATTTTTAAATTTGCTTTTTTCATATTTATGGCTATTTGGATATTTTCAAGTCTTGAAATAAGTGAACTAATATTGTTAATGCCCAAATCTTCCTTTTCTACAATAAAACTTAACAATTTATATCTATCTTTTATTATGATAGAAAGATCATTTTCTTCTGTAACTGATGTGTGGTTTATAATTGTGTTATATGGATTACTTAAGAAATCATCTAATTCTTTTACTTTTTCTTCTATTTCTTCTGATTGTATATTTTTAAAGTTCTTTATTATACATGATGTTAAATAAACATAATATGAATTTGCTAACTTTAATACATCATATATAGTAGAATCTTTATTTAGTTCTGTATAAATTTTATTATAAAATTTGTTCATATCTAATTCTTTGTACTTTTCTCTTATTGTCTGAATTAGTTCTTTTGTTTCTGGTGTTTGCTTATATTCTTTTCTTTTAATTCCAAACAGTCCTCTTCTTGTAGCTTTTTTATTTAATCTTTTTAATTTCTTTTCTAACTTCTCTATTTCTTTTTTTGTAGTTGCATAAGATTTTTTATAATTATCTCTTTCTTGATAATATTGTTTTATATCATCTACTATAATTTTGATATTCATATAAAGTATTTAAAAATCTACCAATATTGCCTTTCACTTCTTCATTTGCATCTAAATTTTCAGCTATGTCTTTTGGCAATACTTTAGTAATATCTGCATCTATTTTTTCTTTTGTAAAGTTTTTTGTATTCAATTTTCCGCTTAAAAATTGTTCTTGTATTAACCCTGGTTCAATCGTTTTTTTATCTAACAATTGTTTTTTTAATTCAATGTAAGTTTTTTTAACCTCTTTTGATGTAACATCTAATCTTTTTAATTTTTCAATTTTTTCTTTTTCAAAAAACTTATCAATTAATGCTTCTTTCTTTAAATAAATATTTCTTATATTTAATTCTATGTGAACTATGATATCTGGGCATTTCCAATATATTTCTTCAAATTTTTCTTTTAATCTTTCAGAATTCACATTTCCTTTTTCTAGTTCTTGAAAGAATGTTTTCATATAATTTTTTACATATAAGCTGTAATCAAAATCATCTAAAGAAACTTGGATTCCAACTTTAGAAAATTTGTTGATGCATGCTTGTATTTGTTCATTAATATTTTCTAGATTTTCTTTATAATATCGAGATATTGTAAAAATTGCTCTATCTAGTCCCATTTTTTCATAAGAAGTTTTTTCTTCATCTAATAATTCCAATATATAACTTATTGTTTTTAGTCTTGTTTCTAAATTTTCTATTTCTTTATTAGGAGCTTTTCTAATTGCATTTTGATATCTTCTTTGTAATCTATTAGAAATATCTTTTTTGTATTTTTTATATTCATTTTCTAACTCTTCTAATTTTTCTTGATATATATTGATATTTTTAAGGTTATTTTTTGGCATTGTTGATAGTACTTCTTTGCTTGCTTCAATTTTGTCCATTATTTCTTCTATTTTCTTTGACATAATAGCCTCCTACTTCTCTAGTTTCTTTGCTTCTTGTTTTTCTTTTTCCAAGAACTTTATAAATTCATCTATCTTTATATATATTTCTATTAGTTCATCTGTTTTTATATCATTAAAATCCATTTTTTCATTTGCTCCTTCTTCATAATTCTTCTAAGTGTATCATATCATAAACACATAAAAAAGTCTATGGATTTTTCGTAAGTTTCAACATTTTTTTCTAGCAGTAATAGTTCACTAAACGTTAAAAAAATAGCAAGTTTTCCTTGCTATTTTTTTGATTAGTTTTTATGTAATTATGAAACTTCTGGTAATCTAAATTCTACTTTAAATGTTGCATCTGAACCTGATGCTGTATTTTCACAGTCAACATCTTGTCCTTCAATCCACATATAAATTCTAACTTTTGTAACACCTTGTTTTAATGAGAAAGCTGTTACTGGAGTAGAAGTAGAAGTATAATCAACACCTGTTGAATATGATGGAGTTATTTGTGTAAAGCTGTCTATAGGTGTACTTCCACTATCTAAATCTTTACCATAGAATGCATTTATTAATTTTACAGGTGCTCCTTTTGATATAACTTGATTAATTCCATAACAAGGTATAACTGCTGAACCTGTTTTCTGTATTGTTATTCCATGCTCTGCCATTTTATACATATCCTTACCATAAGTTACAGCTGAGTCTGTATGTACATCTGAATTTGGTTCCCAAATATATGTTGTTTTTGTAGTTCCTGTATTGCTACTATCAGTAAATGATAATGCTCCATTTTTTCCTACAAATACTTCTTGACCAGCATTTTCATCTGCATTTCCTTCTATCAAGAAAGCTACACGTGCTGCATTTTGTATACCTCTATCTGTTGTACCTTTTTTAAATATAACATGTGAATTTTCACCTAATATAACAGTATCTTCATCTTGGTTAACTTTTAAGAAAATATCAAAAGCTACATATTTTCCCACTGTTGGATTACTATCTGTTGTTTTCACCTCTGCTGGTTCTGCTGTTGCAGTTAATGAATAAGTATTACCATCTGGATCAAGCTTACCATAGAACATTGCCATTTTACCACTTGCTACAGTTCCTGCTGTTGATACTGGTTCCATAGTTGATGGTAATTGGTTTGTATCATTTACTCCTGATGGTGTTGCGTACCCTTTTTTTAAATCAACTGTTGTAACAGTAGCTCCCCAATCAACACCATTTGCTGAAATTTGTAAACCATTTTGCGCTGCGATGTTTACATCAATATCATCAACTGTTACAGTTCTATTTGCTGTGAACCATGCATATGTTGATGCTGTTAGCAATACTGCTAGTAATAATAGTAATAGTATTGCTGATTTTAAATCAAATTTTCTTTTGTTTTCATTTTTTTTACTCATTTTTTTTACTCATTTTTTTCTCTCCTTTTTTTCTCTAGTACAACATTTTAGTTGCCCTTTATTTTTACTATAATAAGAATACCATATTAGTATTTTCATGTCAACTAATGTTGCAAAAGTAATATAAATGTAATTTTTTGTTTTTTTTGTAATATTTTTGTAATATTTTTGTAATATTTTATTCTTGCTTTATATGCTCTTCTTTAATATCCATATGCATCTTCATTTCTCCGCCAATTATTTCATCTAAACAATCAGGGTCATCCCCCTCTACAAAGACTACAATTGTAAACTTATCTACATCATCCGGTGCAAAACCTGCTCTTTGTTCTACTGCAACTTCTTTATCAGAAAAGAAAGTAGTTGTTCCTTCTTCTGCTTCACCTGTTTTTTTATTTGCTTTAGCATATAATGTCATATCATCATTTCTATATAACATTACTCTTATTGCTTCATCTGCATTTTTTATTACATCATCAATTACTATTTCATACCAATAATTAACAACTTCACTTCCTTTATTTTTTATATAGAAACTATATGCAAGATAATTTTCTCCATTATGACTTCCCTCTCCTTGTTTATTTATATCTTTTGGTATCCATTTCACAGAAATATTATCAATAAAATCTGCCCTTGTAGCCTTTAATATACGCTTATCATCTCCTTCTGTGCTTTCGAACATAACAAGTCCACTTTTTTGTGCAAATGATGGGTCAAGCGATATTGTAAAACTTCCACCTTCATAGAAAGCTGTTAAAAGGAAATAAATGATTATCAAAAACAAAGTCATTATTAGTAAACTTAATTTTATGGCATTTATCTTTCTTTCCCTATCTCGAATTTTTTCCGAATTTAATATAACTTTTTCTCTATCTTTCTCGAATTTTTTCTCTTTTTTATTTTTCTTCTCTTTTTCTTCTTTTTTCTTCAACTTAAAATTCTCCTTTCTACAGCATATTTTATTATTCTCTTGCTTTCTAAAATCATTTATGTTAAAATTAAGAAAAACAAAAGAGGTGTCAAAATGAAAAATAATAAAAAATTCTTATTACTATTAATAGGTATTTTCATTTGTCTTTTACTATTTTCCATTGTACAAATTTACGCAAAATATCTCACATCTGCATCTGGAAAAACAGGCATTACAATAGCAAGATGGAACATATCTGTTAATAACAAATCTATAAAAAACAATTCTGATATTTCAGCAGCTATTGAACCCAAATTTGATGGAAGTACACACATATCGCCTGATATTATAGCCCCTACTGCAGAAGGTTATTTCGATTTAGTCTTTGATTTTTCAGATGTTGATGTTTCTTTTAAATATGAGATAAATGTTTCAGCAGACGAAACAAGTTCGGTAACAGACCTTGTGGCAACTGGATATTCTGTAGTTGATAGTGATCAGATTCCAGATGATTGGGAAAAAATCACATTTGATGCCTTCAACCAGCCCATAACAGATACTGTTTTGCTAACCGATAATCTTGACAAAAGAACAATACGTGTATATATTCTTTGGAATGATGACGAAAATACTGCTCCAATGACAAATGAGCAAGATACTGAATCAACAAAGCAAGATAATCCAGCTCTTCTTGATGTTAATATTTCATTTACACAAATCGCAGAATAAAATTGGACTTTTTCATATTTTATTCTGCTTTTTGCGTTGCCATAAGTGTCATTTTTATTTCTATGCTATTTTCTCCTGGATTTAATGAATAAAATTCATATGCCTTATTTCCCCAAGTAGTATCTGTCTCATCATCGCCTGATTCAAATTCCCAGTCCAAACTAATCTTAAACTTTCCAATGCCTGTTCCTTCACTTAAGAGAGTATCATCTTTTTCTATTTGAATTTTAAATGGATATTCTGTATTCATTTTATTTACTATATCTTGTGTAGTTGGTCCATTTTCTTCATCTACTATGAACGTTTCTCCCATAACCGTAAATTCTTGTATTTCATAGTTTAAAGTAGCTTTCGTTTCTCCATTGTTATGAGCTTCGACTACCTTCTCAAATCTTTCCATTCCTGGATAAATTCTTCCAATAGCTATAACCAAATTTGTTGTAACTACTTCTTCGCCAACTTTGAATTCAACGTTCCATGAACTCACATGTGCTGTTACATCTGTATTAACTCTTGTTGCATATATGAACCATGCATATGTATTAAACATCAATAGTAAAATTAAAATCAGCATATTTTTTATTTTTACCTTTTTTAAAATTTTGATGAATTTATGCATAGTCCTTCTCCTTTCTTAATTTATTTTTTATCTTTCTCTTCGTTTTCTTCATCTTCTACAGTTAATGCAGCATTTCTTATTTGTCTATACATTATTAGTACAATTGGTACAAATACAACAAAATAGAAAACATAATTATTTGAAACTACTCTTTGAAAAAAGCTCAACAATCCCAATTTATAAATTACTTTTCCCATAACTTGTTCTTGAGTTATTTCTGGATCTTGTGCTGTATTTGCAATACCTTTTGTTATTATTCTATAATTTTCATTTTCCTTTTCGATAAAGATAACTTGGTGTGTTACAACCTTATCTTTAAAACTACCTTCTTTTCCAGTATATATAATATCATCTCCAACTTTGATATCTTCAGGTGGTATTTCTTTTGAAACCAAAACATCTCCAACTTCATACTTCGGAATCATACTTCCAGTTGCTACAACGAAAATTCTATATCCACAAAGTGTTACTTCATTATTGGTTGTCCTTTGTAAAACTGCAACTGCCAATATTAATAATATAAATATGAAAATAATTACATATATAATATTTCCAATTATCTTTAGTACCTTATTATTTTTTATTTTTTGTATTTTCTCTTTCATTCTCTAAGACCCTTTCGCTTCAACCATTTCTTCATATTGCTCGATATTTTTCTTAAATATTTTTTGTATATCTTGCAATACAGCCATCTTTTTATATTTTATCACTTCATACCTTTCAGCTACCATTTGCTGTAATTGCTCTTCTGTAATCTCTTCATCAAGGTCAAGCATTTTATCTAGCATTTGTTCAATTACTATTGCTTTTACTTGTTTTTGAGTATCTTGTTTTTCCATCTCGTCTTCATCTAATGTTTTCATTACTAAATATTGTAGTAAAAATGCCTCATCCATCATCTTTTTTAGTTGCCCGTTATCCATATAATCTTTGTTTTCTTCTGTACTGTTCATTTCTTCATCAAAATTTTCTTTTAAAAACTCCCATAATTTCATAGCATACTGGAAATGAACATTTTTTAAAACTACATTTGTTTTTCTAATTGGCTCTTTTACTAATGTTATGTTTAATTTATCAATTATTTTATAAACATCATTTGATTCTACATCTGTTATTTTATTTTCAATTTTTTCAATTCTTTCTAACATATTTTCATTTTTCTCTTGGTCTTCTTTTCCTTGAGAATCTAGTTTTGAACTTATTGAAACATTTATATCTACATCTTCATTATTCAATTTTGATTTTGCATTATATTCTAATTGCTTGTTATCTTTATTTTCATCTTTATTTTCTATGCCCATTGATTCCATTAATGACGTTTTTCTTTTATTTATAAAAAACTTCATATTTTGAATCAACGTATAAATCAAACGGTTTTCGTATGTATCATAACTCTCTTCTTTTCTTACATTTAACAATTTTGATGGTATTACATCTCCTGTCTCTTGGTCAACTGTTTGTATAAAGTTTGTGTGTTTTGATAAATGTTTTATTGTTTCTACTGATACTTTTCTTGCCTGCTCTATTTTTACAATCTCTTCTTCATTTGCAATAAAACGGTTTGGTGTTCTAAATATGCTGTCTAAATGTGGAATAACTTCTTCCATCATATCCATCCATTCTACATCTCTTGTAACATATTTTTTATCTGTTTGCACTTTTAAAGTAGATTCTGCAGAATCAATAAACTTTTTTGATTTATCTTTATTTGAATCTTCATATAATTCTATTACATTTAGATTTTCCAATGTTTTTCTCCCTTCCTTTTGCTTATGCCATCTTCTTTAATCTTAATAGATATTCTATACATTCATTCATTTTGTTTTTTCCAAATGTTGTGTTTAAGAATTGTATATAAGGGTCTATTTCATCTCTAATATATGACATATTTAACTGCTCAAATTTTCTTAATATCTTTTTGGCAATAAAATAGTCAACTCCACTAATTTCGTCTCCTCCACATGCTACATATACTGGTACAAATTTCTTCATATGTGCCACAATACGATTACCAAAAGCAATACGGAAATGTTGTATTACATAATTATCCATTTGTTCAATCTTGTCCAATGTTTCTTGTGAAATTGGATTTTCTTGTATTGCTGTTTTAAATAAATTATCCAAATATGAGAAGTTGATTCCTTGTGCTTCTGTATCTATTGGTTCAAATGGAACACTCTTATCGTTTATGTCAATTGGCATAGCTCTATCATATACCTTATCTGTTACTGCAAAAGTTGAGTCGTCATTGTTGATTGTTCCAATATACCACATATTTGATGGTACTTTTATTTTTCCTCCTGTAATATATTTAGGGTCTGTTTTCCAACTATTTGGAACTAGCTCTATAATCCATTCATCTCTATTTGGCATTTCCAAAATAGAAAGCATTTCTGCGAAATAATACTCTACACGCGACAAGTTCATTTCGTCCAAGATTACTGTATAAACTTCATCAACATATCCTGCTATATACATTTCTTTAAGCATTTCCGTTTCATTAAATTTCTTGGTAAATTCATTAAAATATCCAAACATATCTGTTCTATCTCTCCAAGATGGCTGTACAGATGCAACGCATGAGTCATGTCTCATAAATTTTCCCCAAGCATATGCAAGAGATGTTTTACCTGTTCCAGAAATACCTTGTAAAATTATCAATTTTGTAGAAGCCAATCCTGAAATGAATATTCTTACCATTTCTGGCTTATAGAACAATCTTAATTTTGATGCTGCAAAGTTTCTAAAGTTTGCACATAATTCTGGCAATGTAAATGAATTTCCATAATCAATTTGTTGATAATCTGCATATTTTAAATCAATTTCATGTAATTTTGAAAATCTTATATCTGGATTATCTGTATCTCCTTCTTGGTCTTGTGGTTCTATTTCTGGCGATTCACCTGGTTTTAATCCTAGTTGTGATACTTTCATTGCCATAATTTTTTCTTTTTCTTTCATCAGTGTTTCTACTTGTTTGTTTAATGAAGCTACTTCTTCTAATAGTTCATCTTGGTCTATTGCTTTTCTTCTAAATTTTACATATTTTCTAAATAATAAATAAATTAAAGCAATAATTAATCCAACAAATATTACTATACATAAAATTGAAATTACAACTAATGCCCATTCTGGAAGCGAAAAATCACCTTTATATGTATTTAATATTTCTTGATAAGATTTCATATTAAATGTTTGTTGCAATCCTGTGCCAATAGCCCTAATTATAGTTATGGCGCCTGAAAAGAATTGCTTTAAAAACTCGTATAAAAATTTTGAAAATGTTTCCATGGCTTTCCCTCTTTATTTATATCTCTATTATATTATTTTTTACCTCATCACTAAATTGCATTATTTCATCATGTTGCTTTGAATCTTTATTAAGTATTACATATTTAAACATTTTTAAATTCTCCATGTTTTTATAATTTACTTCAAAAGAATTATCTAAAATAATAGAAAATCTATATCCTTCTCTCATAAGTTCATATACTTTTTCTTTGTTTTCTATAAAATATTCATGTCTAATCTTTAAGCTTATTTTATCTTGAATAGCTACATTATCTATAATGTTTAATATACTCTTAATTTTTTTTGGTTTTTCTAGCAATGTTTCTGCAAACTCTACTATATATTGTTTCTTAAAATTTTGTCTAACAATATCTTTTATAATTTGAACAACTATTAA